>ENA-ORXI01002149-ORXI01002149.1-sediment-metagenome-genome-assembly--contig:-NODE-2149-length-14557-cov-5.067887_pt1 | contig 14557 bp, 14 predicted proteins | sample MGYA00237861_ERZ511468 | MGnify/ENA primary metagenome ERZ511468 (study PRJEB26299, sample SAMN06266213) | sediment metagenome | isolation source: Hudson Canyon methane seep mesocosm | place... | reverse complement strand
ATAGTGATGGACCCCATCGCAGATATCAATATTGTTAAAGATAGCTCTTTTGCAATGCTGTTGGCAGCGAAAGCAAAGGGCTGGGAACTCTATTATATGGAGCTTAATGATCTGTATCTTGAGCAGGGTATAGCTAAAGCTTCTATGCGAGCGTTGTCCGTTGAGGAAGATGCTCACAGCTGGTACGAGTTGTCTAAAAGTGAAGATCAGGAACTCAGTACGCTTGATGTTATTTTGATGCGTAAGGACCCTCCTTTTGATAGTGAGTTTTTGTATGCTACTCATCTGTTAGAGCGTGCGGAGTTTGATGGGGTTTTATTGGTAAATAAACAGCAAAGCCTCCGGGACTGTAATGAAAAACTGTTTGCCACACAATTTCCCCAGTGTTGCCCTGATGTTTTGGTTTCCAGGGATAAAGCTCGCTTGAGGGCGTTTTTTGAGCAGCACAAAGATGTAATCTTTAAACCTCTTGATGGTATGGGAGGGGCTAATATCTTTAGAGTAAAAGAAGGTGATGCGAACATTGGGGTCATATTAGAGACCTTGACTCAGCATGAAGCGCAGCAGGTAATGGCTCAAAAGTTTATTCCTGATATTGTGAATGGGGATAAACGAATTCTCTTAATAGATGGTGAGCCTGTACCTTATGCGTTGGCTCGCATTCCCGCAGTGGGAGAAAATCGCGGAAATCTGGCTGCAGGAGGGCGAGGTGAAGGGCGCCCATTAACCGATCGGGATAGATGGATTTGTGAGCAGGTTGGACCTGCTTTAAAGGAAAAAGGTCTACTCTTTGTAGGGATAGACGTGATCGGTGATTATTTAACTGAAATTAATGTGACAAGCCCTACGTGCATTAGAGAGCTAGATCGGGACTTTGGTTTGGATATTGCCGGGCAGTTAATGGATAAGATTGAAGAGAAGCTTGCTGCTAAAACTTAGTATTAAAGTTTAGTGTGGGTGACAACGTGCTGGACAAAATGAAGGTGTGCGTTCAGACTGTCTTGCATTGTAATTTATGTCGCGGATTTTATTAATGGGCAAGCAAAGTTAATGTCAGTAGCAGTTGTAACCGCCGGTGCGGGTGATCGCTTGAGTTTTACGGTGTTTTTAGCCTTAGCTCTGCATGCTTTTATTGTTTTGGGTATAACGTTTGATTTAGAAGACCCTGAGCCTGCTCCCCACACCATGGAAATTACTCTGGCTCAGTATGATGACGAAGAAAAGCCTGAAAAAGCTGACTTTCTTGCTCAGACAAACCAGAAAGGCAGCGGTACGGTAGAGGAAGTCTCTCAGCTAAGCACGCTAAAGAAGGCTGAGTATCGCGACACGGTTGTGAGGGATACTGAAAAAGTTCGACGAGAGGCTGCTAGCAGGCCTGTTCCTGTGGTGAAAAAGAAAACCGTGGTTTCGGCTACGGCTCCCGCAAAGAAAAAAGCCCCTGTTATAGAGAATAAAAAAGCCCCTAAGCCTGACCAGGTAAAAAAACCAAGAGTTTCTCTTTGGGCTAAAAGTCTTGAAATAGCCAGTCTTGAAGCTGAATATCAAAAACAGAAGCGAGAGTACTCCAAGCGTCCGAAAGTGACTAGGTTTAATGCTGCCTCGACCATGAAAGTTATGGACGCCCAATATATGGCGTCTGTTGTCAATAAAATTGAACGCATTGGGTCGTTAAATTTTCCAGAGGAGGCAAGGTCTAAGCTCTATGGTCGTCCCAGAATATTAATTGCAATTATGGCTGACGGGACGCTGAGGGAACTTTCCATTCTTGAAACTTCAGGGAGCACTTCTCTGGATGATAAGGCGCTTAGAATTGTTCGAATGGCAGCGCCCTTTCCACCCTTTTCTGAAGAAGCTAGAAAAGAGCGTGATGAGTTAGAGATAATTCGAACCCTTGAATTTAAAGGGGAGTGATTTTTTGCCAAACTTATATTTTGAAAAATATGACTGCATGGCTGATAATTAGATTATGAGTGAACAAATGAAGTCATTACGTAATCAGTTTTTGATTGCAATGCCACAGATGCGCGACCCTAATTTTGAAGGGACGGTCACCTATATTTGTGATCATAACGAGCATGGTGCGATGGGGATTATTATTAATCGTCCTCTGGAGTTGCGTTTGGGAGAAATTTTAGGGCAACTTGATTTGGGTGGGCAGGATATTGACAGGCCTATCTACGGTGGAGGTCCTGTGCAAATGGAGCGCGGCTTTGTATTGCACTCGCCTCAGGGTGAATGGCAGTCATCTCTTAACATATCGGAAGGGGTTTGCCTTACCACCTCGAAAGATATTCTTGCTGCGCTGGCTGAAGAAAAAGGTCCTGAAGAAAATTTAGTCGCTTTAGGGTACGCCGGTTGGGGTGAGGGACAATTAGAGCAGGAAATTGCAGAAAACTGCTGGCTTACATGTCCATCAAGTGAAGAAATCTTGTTCCACACTCCCTACGGTAAAAAATTTGATATGGCAATTGCGCTTTTAGGGTTTGACCCAAGCCAGTTGAGTGGCCAGGCAGGACATGCCTAAAACCTATTCGGGAATCCTCTGTTGTTTACACATCTAAAAACCTGTCTTGGCTTTGATTTTGGAACTCGCCGGATAGGTGTTGCGGTGGGACGAAGCCTTTTGGGTACCGCAAGCCCTTTACCTCCTATTGTTGCTCGAGATGGCATTCCAGACTGGACTATTATTGAAAAATTAGTATCAGAGTGGAAACCTGATGGTTTTGTGGTTGGGCTGCCTTTAAATATGGATGGCACGTCAAGTGAAATGTCTATCCGGGCTACTAAATTCGCCAAGCGACTTCAGGGTCGCTTTAATAAACCCTACTTTATGATGGATGAACGATTGTCTAGCCATGAAGCTAAAGGTTTTGTGATAGAGCGCGGCGGTAACCGTGATTTTGGTGAAAACTCTGTTGACGGTATTGCTGCATCATTAATACTTGAGAGTTGGTTTGCTCAACTGCCTGATAATTAATAGATAGCTGTAACTGACTGATATGGCCTAAGCGAGAACAATTTATGACCGAAGTAATTGATGTCGAAGGATTGCTTGAGACAATGTGTAGTGATTTGAGTGGTCACCTTGCGTCAAGACAGATTGATGATCCGTGTATTGTCGGAATCCGAACCGGAGGGGTCTGGCTTGCTGATGTTATCCATAAAAAGCTAGGCATAGCTGAGCCGTGCGGTGAGTTAGATATTTCGTTTTACCGTGATGACTTCACTCGTATAGGTCTTAACCCAAAAGTTAAGCCATCTGTTTTACCTTTTGAAACGGAAGGGCGCCACCTTGTTTTAGTTGATGATGTATTGATGTCGGGCCGAACCGTGAGAGCGGCAATGAATGAGCTTTTTGATTATGGCCGCCCGGCAAGTATCACTTTGGTAGTATTGATTGATTTAGACGGCAGAGAACTTCCTGTTCAGGCTGATATTGTGGGGCAGAAGGTTTCGTTGTCGGGCAATCAGCAAATTAAGTTAAAGGGGCCAGAAGTACTGGTTCTTGAAATTACGGATAAGTGATGACCGTCATAAATGACACTGCAAATGATTTTGGGTTGGGTAAATTGGATCGGGTAAATAGTGTATGAAACAAGTAATGGAACCTAATCAACTCCAATTGAACGAGCAGGGACAGCTAAAGCATTTTCTTACCCTGGATGGTTTGGATAAAAAGTTATTAACAGAAATTCTTGATACGGCTGATTCGTTTATAGAGGTCGGGGCAAGGTCGATCAAGAAAGTACCGCTTCTTAGAGGAAAAACAGTGGTAAACCTGTTTTTTGAAGCCAGTACTCGAACACGCAGTACCTTTGAGTTAGCGGCTAAGCGTCTTTCTGCTGACGTATTGAATCTCAATATTAGCACTTCAGCCACATCTAAAGGCGAGTCACTTTCCGATACATTGCAAAACCTTGAAGCAATGGCGAGTGATATGTTCGTTGTGCGACATTCTTCGAGCGGTGCTCCTCACTTTATTGCTGAATCAGTTACGCCGAATGTTTCAATTATTAATGCGGGAGATGGTCGTCATGCTCATCCGACTCAGGCTATGTTGGATATGCTGACTATTCGTCAACATAAAGGTGGCTTTGAAGGGCTATCGGTAGCTATTGTTGGTGATATTCTTCATTCTCGAGTGGCTCGGTCGCAAATTAGAGCCTTGAAAACGCTGGATGTTTCTGAAGTGAGAGTGATTGCACCGAACACTTTATTGCCTGTTGATATAGAGAGCTTGGGGGCAACGATATTCAGCACCATGAAAGAAGGTCTTGATAATGTTGATGTGGTCATCATGCTACGCCTTCAGAGAGAGCGAATGGAGGGGGCTTTACTGCCGAGTGAGCACGAATTTTATGAGTTATATGGGCTGACAACCGAAAAACTGAAATACGCTAAACCTGATGCCATTGTTATGCACCCAGGTCCGATTAACCGCGGAGTGGAAATTGAGTCTGCAGTTGCTGATGGTCCGCAGTCTGTTATTTTAAATCAGGTTACCAATGGTATTGCAGTAAGAATGGCTGTGATGTCTATGGCGATGAGTGGGCACGTGGCGGGTCGGGACAAATTGGGTGAGCTTTAATGAATATAGAAATTAAATCAGGCCGGATTATTGATCCTGCTAACGGCGTAGATGAAGTTCAGTCTTTGTATGTTGCAGATGGCAAAGTTGTTGGTTTAGGTAGCGCTCCAGAAGGTTATAAAGCAGAAAATACAATCGATGCGTCAGGCTGTATTGTAAGTCCTGGGTTTATTGATCTTTGTACTTATTTGCGTGAGCCTGGCTATGAATATAAGGGAACAGTGGCCAGTGAAACCCGCGCGGCTGTAAAGGGTGGGTTTACCGCTGTTTGCTGCCCTCCTGAGACTTTACCTGTTAACGATACTGAAGCCGTTACAAATTTGATATTAGACTTGGCAAAGAGAGCTGGGTTTGCAAAGGTATATCCTATAGGCGCCTTAACCAAAGGCTTAAAAGGTCGGCAATTGAGTGAATTGTATTCTCTCAAGCAAGCAGGTTGTGTAGCAGCGGGTAATGGCGATCACCCAACTGCAAGCTTGAGTGTAATGAAGCGGTGCTTTGAATATGCTAAAACCCACGAGGTGAGTGTTTTTGTGCGACCTGAAGAAGTCTCTCTTGCTGCAGATGGGTGTGTGCATGAGGGTGCTGTTGGGACTCGTCTGGGTTTGAATGGTATACCTGCATTGGCCGAAACTGTTGCGGTGTCACAGTTGATTCTTCTGGCTGAGGAGACGGGCGTACACCTGCATTTGTCACATTTAACCACCGCAAGATCGGTTCAGTTAGTGGCAGAGGCTAAGCGCTCTGGTTTGAGGGTTACTGCTGATGTTGCAATACAGCATCTTATTCTTACTGAAGAAGCGGTAAGTGGGTTTGATAGTCGCTTCCACTGTCGTCCTCCATTGAGAACGCATGCAGATAGGGTTGCGTTGATTAAAGGTCTTGATGATGAGGTCATTGATGCGGTGTGTAGTCAGCATCAGCCTCATGAGGCTGCGGCTAAGCAAGCACCTTTTGCTGACTCCGACCCTGGAATTTCTTCTATTGAAGTAGTTTTGCCTCTTTTGCTTGGCTTAGTACGAACGTCTGAGCTATCGCTTGCCACTCTGGTCAAAGCTTTATCTGTTGGTGCCGCAGGAGTGCTTGAGGTCGCAGGAGGTTCTTTGGCTGTAGGGAGTGTGGCTGATATTTGTGTTTTTGACCCAGATAAAATGTGGAGGGTTACCAGTGAATCTATGATTTCTGCTGGCAAAAATACTCCTTGGGGCGAGCACGAAGTGCAAGGTTTAGTTAAGCATACGCTTGTTGATGGGCGCATTGTTTATGCCTGATTTGTGGGAGTTTGCACTCCTTTGTTTTACTTCTCTTTTTGCTATGATTAATCCGTTTGGGGTGGCGCCTGTTTTTCAGTCGATGACGACGGGTATGAGTCATCGGCAGGCCCGCCAGGTGGCACTTAAGGCATCATTCACTGCCTTTATTATTTTAGTGATATTTGCCCTGTTGGGTAAGTTCATTTTTGACTTCTTTTCCGTGTCTGTTAATAGCTTGCGAGTAGTAGGGGGTGTGATTTTTTTCATGCTTGGTTACGAATTATTGCAGGCTAAAATATCAAGAATGAAGACTGACCAGGTTGATGATATAGAAACCTACAGCAATGATATTGCCATTACTCCTTTAGCTATCCCTATACTTTGTGGTCCGGGCGCAATAGCTAATGTGATTATTTTTATGCATGATGGTGAAACTTTGCTGCATAAATTGGTCTTATTGGGGGTGATTTCTGTGGTCATTATAATAAATTATGCTGGTTTGGTTGGGGCTAGTCGCTTACTTCATTTTCTGGGTGATAGCGGCAATAAAGTAATGATGCGAATAATGGGACTAATTGTTATGGTTATTGCTGTTGAATTTTTCTTCAGTGGGTTAACGCCTATTGTTCGGGAAATGCTTCATATTTCAATATTATAATTTCAGGTTTGCACGTCCCTATATTTGTTCTATGTTTAGTATTGTGTAGATTTAATCTGACACATAGGTGCTCCGTGTTTTTATAGTATGAGGTGATGTGATGTTTTTTCTGACTTTTATTTTGATGGCTGCTGCAGTGTGGTTGCTTTGGGTGATTAGTAGAAATACAGGGGATGCTTTAGATAAGCAGACAGCGATTCAGTACGAGCTTGTTTCACTTGAGAAGAAGCTAGAGCAATTATCAGAAAAGTTATCCGTTCAGCCTGCGCCTGAAAAAAAGAAGGCAGGAAATGTAAAAAAGCCTGAAACCTCAGCGTTAAGTCATGACAAAGTGATCGATGTTGAGGTTGTGAGTTTGGTAGATATAAATAATGGCAGCCTTAAAGATATAGTGAGCTTACCTAGAATAGGGAAGGCGCTTGGTCAGAGGGTTATTGATGCAAGACCCTATGCAAAGGTGGGTGACTTATTAGCTGTACAGGGTATATCGAAAGAAATGTTTGGTGATATTAAGTCGCTTATTACTGTGGGCTAGTTATTTGGGTTCTCAGACTCAATGAAAAAAGGAGGCAAATATGCCTCCTTTTTCTTTTATGCAAAATGTTTGGGGTGGTAGGCTATACGTTAACCGCATCCTTCAATGACTTACCTGGCTTAAAACCAACAGATTTGCTTGCTGCAATTTGAATTTCAGCGCCTGTTTGAGGGTTTTTTCCTATTCTGGCGCTTCTTTGTCTTTGGCTAAATGTGCCAAAACCAATTAATGTTACAGACTCGTCGCGAGACAATGAGTTACTAATCTCGTCTGTGATGATCGTAATCACCTCGTTGGCTTTTTCTTTAGTTAGTTCTGCTTTTTCAGCGATTGCCGAAGCCAATTCTGGTTTACGCATAAAACTCTCCATTTACTATTAATAAAAGCCCATAGGCAGGCTATTTTTGAGTCAAGCTTGTTGTTTGAATTATTTGTTGTTGGCTCTCCTTATTTATAGCGACTTTCCGGTCGCTGTCAAAGAGATTTTCGGCCTAATTGCGATATTTACTAAATAATTTATTTTTTGATGAAAAATTGAAAATTAAATAGTCTAAGTCGAGGAAAACTAAGGTTTAGATGTTTGAAATAGAACATTTGTCCATGTCTTTTTTCAGGTTTGTGGTGTTGATCTCACTAATAAAATTGCATCTAGTTCATAATCTGCTAGCTCAAATAAGCACAGATAAGAATAACACCAATAAAACTAATATTAATAAACGCAGTGCAGTGCAGTGAATTTAATGCTGCAACGCCGTAGGGGATGCAAGTGAAAAACTTTGGGACGATAAAAGGTCTACTTAAAAAAGGCGCATTGCTGACAATCGTGTCACTACAGCTTGTTGGGTGCCAAACCTTTAAAGATAAGGTTGTTTATGCACCAGCGGGTGACATTATGGGAATGCTGGCTAAAGAGCACACGGTTCCTTATATGTTAGGAACTGAAGATTTAGCTATAAGCTGCGCTATGAGTGAGGCACTATCTCCATTGTTAATGGCATTTGGTCGAGTCACTGCTGAGCCTAAACAGCTGGGTGTTATGCTTGGGCTCTCTGCGGGCGCCTGTGAAGATCAGCGCGCTTTGGAAGAAGAACTTAGATATTTGAGAGCTCTCAAACAGCTTCGTCCAGATGAAGCTGAGGATGCTTTAATCTCTCAGAAACGTCACTTGGTTAATGCTGCAAAACGTCAGTATGGTGCATACAAATACCTGGCAAGTTATTACGGTGAGCCTGGTGGTAAAGAATGCCCTGATCTTGATGACGAATTTGACCAGTTTATCTGGATGGTCGGTATGTTGTCTGGCTTGCAGGCACTGAATAGTGAAATTCAGTCAACTTCAAGTATTGGTGTACCTAAGAATATTGCTTCTAAAGTTGAGCGTGGCACTAGCTGTCTTGATGACGAAAAATGGTGGGGTGCACCCATGGCTATGAAGGCTGCGATATGGAGTATGTTGCCTGGTGCTGAGCCTCAAGGCGAAGATGCGTGGGAGCGTTTAGCTGCTGCACAGGTAAAAGGCGAAGAAGCTCGCGTGAGATTACCTAATGTATTATATGCAATGGCCGCATTTACTAATGGCAAAAATGATTTAGTAAAAGACATTATTCGCCGCCATGCCGATCAGGTTAAGAAGCATCCGGCAAATCCAGAGTATGCACTTATTGATAAAACAGCAACAGTCCAGTTGATGGCGCTATCAGATAGGCTTTGGACAGAAAATACCGGACACAGAACGCCTATGGGTGGGTTCGGAAAATTTTGGGATGACAAAAAAGAATCAAACGTAGAAGTGCTAGATCTGGATGACCTTTTATAAGGTCGCCTAATAATAATCAGAGAACTGTCAACACTCCAGTTAGCGCATTAAATAGTGGAAAGAAGGGTAACATTGTGAAATTATTGAAAAACATTAAGGCATTAACTGTTGCTGCAACAGTATCAACCGCAGCTCTGAGCGGCGTCGCTCAAGCAGATATGATGAAACGTACATTTTGCATATGGGACCCTGTTGGCGCGAATGGGCCCTTATATAGTGTGATGAAGTCAGCTAAGCCAAGCGCACTTAAATGGGGTGTTGAACTTGAGCTTAAGGCATATACAGATGAAAAAATAGCGGCTGAAGATTTTAAGGCTGGTCAGTGTGATACCGTTCTTTTAACGGGGACTCGCGCAAGAGAGTTTAATAAGTTTACAGGCTCTTTGGAGGCGATGGGTGCCTTACCAAGCACAGAAGAAATGAAAATGGTGCTTAGTACACTTGTTCAGCCGAAAGCAGCTAAATTAATGGTAAATGGTAACTACGAAGTTGCGGGAATTTTGCCTGCTGGTGCGGTATATCTATATACCAATGATCGTAATATCGATACCGTAGAAGAGCTGCAAGGTAAAAAAATAGCAACACTTGATTATGATAAAGCATCAATGACAATGGTTCGTCATATTGGTGCTTCTGTTGTTGGGTCTAGTACTGCAAACTTTGCAGGTAAGTTTAATAATGGAAGTGTTGATGTTGTCTATGCCCCAGCGGTAGCCTACACACCTTTAGAGCTATATAAAGGTTTGGGTGAAAGTGGAGGTGTTTTTGACTTCCCTTTAGGTCAGATGAACTTCCAGATTCTTATCCATGTTGATCGTTTTCCTGTCGGCTATGGCCAGAAAGTAAGAGATTATACTTCTAGTCGTTTTGAAGAAGCTTATAAAATAGTTGAAACAGCTGAAGCAGAAATCAAAGAAAAATATTGGGTAAGGCCTAGCCCTGAGAATATGAAAGGCTACAGTAAAATGCTTCAGGAAGTACGCATCTCATTAAGAGATGAAGGCATTTATGACGCTAAAGCACTTCGTTTAATGAGAAAAGTACGTTGTAAGACGAATCCTGCTAATGCAGAGTGTGCAGAGAAAAGAGAGTGATTTTTCTCTTGAAAGTATAAGAAGTACTTAGAGCTATACAAGGTGCTTGCTTACTACATAATGAGAGCCGCAATAATTTGCTGCTCTCATTTTTTTAAGAGTAAATAAAAATAGAATTTTATAAATAATAAGCTTGGGGGCTCTATATCCATGGAAAATAATGGATTAGCTAAACGTTCTACCGGGGAGTGGATATCGTCTTTACCTGCCTGTATTTTATTACTTGCTGTAGTTATTTTTAGCTCTGGAAGTGATGTTCACAATCAGATGTTGAAAATGGGTGAGCAGCTTTGGGGAGGCTACTATAAGCTTCGTGTTGACCCTCAATTGCCAAGCTGTGATGCTACCTTTGATGTCGATGTACGCTTGCAGGAGCAATTACTAGCAGAGCAAGAGGCTCCTGCTGATGATATGGACCTGTTTGATGAGGATCCTATTGATCCAGAGGTTCTTCGAAACTCGTTGTTAAATGCCCAAAAAGATTGTGCGGCTAAGCATGCTGAGTTTGAAACACTTAAAGACCGTATCTCTCCTGGCGTTACTGTTTTCCGTTCTGTAGAGTTGTTTGTATCAGATCTTGTTGCTTTTGGTCTTACCTCTCAGCGGTTCATCTTAGCGTTTCTAGTTTTGTTGTGTGCTGCAACGGCTACCGTAACTCGCCATCATATTGCAATGAGATCCATGCAAACACAGTTGGATCATACCGTATCATTTACTTTGCAGTTTATTGCAAACAGCATGTTATTTATCTCTGTTCTGTCATTTAGAGGCTTATCTCATGCCGGTGGTGGCGATATTGATTTACCAAAAGAAATTCTTCATGACTTATGGATAGCGGGCTTTGGTCTGTTAACCATTATTAGTGCTGTTAAGTTATTTAAAATGCCTGCTGATGCTAAGCCGGGTGGGAAAATATCTCATGCGCTACTATCAGTACCTCTTTATACTTCTATGTGTTTGATCTCTGGTACTTACTTTGCATTGTCTGGGCATGTAGCCGGTATCGGGATTTATCTTGATAAAATGATGGACCTATCTGACATGTTCTTAAGTGTGGGATTGTATATTTGGGTAGGCATGATGCTCAAGCAAACGCGCTTGGCTTCGTTGATTTTTAGCTTGTTCAAGCCATGGAAAATGCCTCCTGAGATGTTAGCAGTTGTTGCAGTGGTTGCTGCGGCTATCCCAACGGCTTATACCGGTGCTTCAGGTATTTTTGTTATTGCTGCAGGTGCGGTTATTTATCATGAGTTACGTGAAGCGGGTGCAAGAAGACAGTTGGCTTTGGCTGCGACAGCAATGTCAGGTAGTTTGGGTGTTGTTTTAAGGCCCTGTTTGTTAGTTGTTGTTATCGCTTACCTGAACCGTGAGGTGACCACTGATGAGCTATTTGGCTGGGGTATTTGGGTCTTCTTATTAACCGCTGGTTTGTTTTTATTAGTTGGTCTGACGGTTAACAGGCAGAGTAAGCTTCAGCTTGCACCGGCAAGTGAAGCATTTCCTGCGATGGTGGCAGCGTTCAAAAACTTGGTTCCTTATATTCTGGTGATTACGGCTGTTGTGTTATTTTACCGTTGGGCCTTAGATGTCAAGATTGATGAGTTCTCTGCTGCTAGAGTGCTGCCTGTAATAATGTTAGCTATTCTATTTTACGAGCACATTACCCTAAGGGGAAATAAGAAAAATGTATCTGGAGAGATCGATCATAAAGGGCTGGAAAGTAGTATTCGTACAGCTACGAATGAAACGACCTCTGAGATTGGTGCATTATTACTGCTGATTGGTTGTTCGGTTAGTATTGGTGGTGTTATTGAGCGGTCGGGTGTTATGGAAATGTTCCCGCACTCTTTTGATAGTCCTTGGCATGCAATGTTCCTGTTAGTGTTTATTTTAATCATTCTAGGAATGGTGATGGATGCCTTTGGTGCCGTTATTCTTGTTAGTGCTACCATAGCAACAATAGGCTACCAGAGCGGAATACATCCAGTGCATTTTTGGATGGTGACTTTGGTTGCCTTCGAATTAGGCTACATGAGCCCACCGGTTGCGTTAAACCACTTATTAGCCCGGCAGGTGGTGGGGCAAGAAGAGGTCGAGTTAGCCATGCTGGAGGGTGATACCTTCTATCAGCGCCATGAGCGAATTTTAATGCCGTTAATTGTTATGGGACTTTCGTTGATAATTGTAGCGTTTGTTCCGTTAGCTATAGGGTATTAATTTATAGGTCTGGTTTTAATGGATGAAAAAAAGGTGAGCTTATGCTCACCTTTTTTATGCCTTAAAGAAAATACCTTATAGCAAAGTTTTATAGCTTTGGTGCTCAACTCTGTTCGTGTTCACAGTATTTGTTCATGATATTTGGGACGATTACCCTGTAGGGCTAAGTGTGGTCTGAAAACAAAAATAAAACGTAATGGAGTTCACGTGAAAATAATAAACAAACAACTCAAATCTAAAATGGTCGTTAAATCTGCCTTGGCACTGGTTGCTGGCGCGATGATCTCTGCTTCACCTGTTCAGGCTGAAATGATTAAGCGTACATTTTGTGTATGGGATGCTATTGGTGCAAACGGTCCTCTCTATAATTTGATGAAATCAGCAAAGCCCGCAGCTTTAAAGTGGGGGGTAGAGCTAGAGCTTAAAGCCTATACGGATGAGAAAATTGCATCGGAAGACTTTAAGGCCGGACAGTGTGACTCTGTTTTAATTACCGATGTGCGTGTTAGGGAATTTAATGCCTTCTCCGGCTCAATTGGTGCGTTAGGTGCTATCCAAAGCAAAAAAGAAATGCGCATGATTCTTGAAACGCTTAGCCAGCCAAAAGCGGCAAAGCTTCTTAAGAGAGGGAAGTATGAAATTGCAGGTATTTTGCCGGCTGGAGCGGTATACCTTTTTGCTAATGACAAGACTATTGATACGGTTGCAGAGTTACAGGGTAAGAAAATAGCTACTTTCGATTATGACTCGGCAGCTATGCATATGGTCAGGCATGTGGGCGCATCTATTGTGGGTTCAAGTACTGCAAATTTTGCCGGTAAGTTTAATAATGGCAGTGTTGATCTTGCATATGCCCCTGCTGTTGCTTATGAGCCCCTTGAATTATACAAAGGCGTAGGCGATAAGGGTGGAGTGTTTAGCTATAAAGTGGCTCAGCTTACCTTTCAGGTCGTGATCGATGCTGAGAAGTTTCCTGAAGGGTTTGGCCAGAACTTCAGAACTTACGCTGCATCAAAGTATGATGAAGCTTTTCAAATGATTGCTGATGCCGAAGCGACGATTAAAGAAGATCTTTGGGTGTCACCCAATGCACTGGAAGCGGCTGGTTATGGAGAAATGTTTAGGGATGTACGAATTGGCTTGAGGGATGACGGTGTTTATAGTCCTAAGATGTTGACGTTAATGCGTAAGGTTCGTTGTTCTCAAAACCCTACGCATGCGGAGTGTACTGAGAAAACAGAATAATATTTTTATAGAATAAAACAAAAAAGCCCCGCTTGCGTAAACAATCGGGGCTTTTTATTGTTCGTTGCTTTTGTTGGTGCTTAAGCCTGTTTAGGGCCTGCATTTACAATTGCATCAGAAACATCAAACTTCTTGAAGTTCTCTGTAAACTGAGTGATCAAGTCTTTTGCTTTAGCATCGTAAGCGTCTTTGTCGCTCCAAGTATTTCTTGGGTTGAGTAATTCGCTATCAACGCCTGCAAGTTGCTTAGGCACTTTCAGGTTAAGATTATCAAGGTGCTCAGTTTCAACGCTGTTAATGTCACCGCTTTGGATGGCACTGATAATTGCACGAGTCGTTGGAATGCTGAAACGCTTTCCTACGCCGTGTGACCCACCAGTCCAACCTGTGTTAACCAGATATACGCTGCTGCCAAACTCTTCCATGCGCTTCATTAACAATTCAGCGTACTCACCCGCTGGGCGAGGGAAGAACGGTGCACCAAAGCATGTAGAGAATGTAGACTTAAGCTTTGAGTCAGAACCCATTTCGGTTGAGCCAACAAGTGCTGTGTAGCCGCTTAGGAAGTGGTATGCCGCTGCTTCTTTAGACAGTATAGATACAGGAGGCAGTACGCCAGTCATATCACAAGTCAGGAATACAATCGCCTTTGGCTCGCCTGCAAGATTTTCAAGTACTCGCTTTTCAACGTGCTCAAGAGGGTAGGCGCAACGAGAATTCTCTGTTAGAGATACATCATTATAGTCTGGCTCGCGAGTATTTTCGTCAATAACAACGTTCTCAACGATAGCGCCAAAGCGGATCGCATCCCAAATAATAGGCTCATTTTTTTGGCTAAGGTCAATACACTTAGCGTAACAGCCGCCTTCGATATTAAATACAACGCCTTTACCCCAGCCGTGTTCATCATCACCGATAAGATTACGTGAAGGGTCAGCTGAAAGTGTAGTTTTACCTGTACCTGATAGGCCAAAGAACAAGCATGTTTCGCCGTCATCACCTACGTTGGCTGAGCAGTGCATTGGCAATACATCTTTCTCAGGTAAAAGGAAGTTCTGTACAGAGAACATTGCCTTCTTCATTTCGCCTGCGTAGCTCATGCCTGCAAGTAATACTTTGCGTTGAGCAAAGTTGATCATTACTGTGCCGTC
>ENA-ORXI01002146-ORXI01002146.1-sediment-metagenome-genome-assembly--contig:-NODE-2146-length-14579-cov-10.313612_pt1 | contig 14579 bp, 17 predicted proteins | sample MGYA00237861_ERZ511468 | MGnify/ENA primary metagenome ERZ511468 (study PRJEB26299, sample SAMN06266213) | sediment metagenome | isolation source: Hudson Canyon methane seep mesocosm | place... | reverse complement strand
CAGTATGAACGTCTGGTTTCCGAGTTCGAAAGCGACGAAGCGCGCGAAGCAGCGCACATTCTGCTGACCATTGATGACCAGCGTGATGAAAACGAGGCATTGAAGAAAGCGCTCGAACTAGCTAAGCAGATTGATGAAGGTGGTGATTTCGCCGAGTTGGCGGGGATTAATTCAGATGATCCAGGATCTGCCGAAGACGGCGGTAACTTAGGGTTCGTTGAAAAGGGCGTCATGGTGCCGGAGTTTGAAGAAGCTCTTTTTTCTCTGGCGGAAGGTGAGGTTTCCAAACCTGTTCGGACCGACTTTGGTTACCACCTGATTAAAGTCAGTAAAATAGAAGTTTCGAAAGTCCCTGCGTTGGATGAAGTTAAAAACCAACTAGTCGAAGAACAGCGGTTGCAGAAAGCCGAATCCGTTTTTGTTTCCCAGTCTGAGGAACTAGATGACTTACGCTTCTCCGCCTCCGACCTTCAGGAAGCGGCAGATGTGTTGGCTCTTGAAATTAAATCAACTGAGTTGTTTGGCCGCGACGGTGGAGAATCGCCGCTAACCCAGGCCCCGCGTTTTCTTGCCGCGTCTTTTTCCGCGGATGTTATGGAAAATGACGACAACAGTTAGCTAATCGAGCTGGATGCGGATCGGATTTTGGTTGTCCATCTCAATGAGCATCAGCCGGAACGCGAGCTGGCGTTGGCGGAGGTGAAAGATCAGATAGTCGCCCTGCTCAAACGTCAACAAGCTTCAGCTCAGGTAATGGCTCAAGCTACCGAGATAATGGAAAAAGCTAAGTCTCAAGGAGCTGGCACGACAGAGGGGGCGTATAGCTGGGAGCAATTTACGGATATCGGGCGGGGTGATGTCTCTGTGCCATCAGAAGTCGCCACCGAGCTATTCAAAATGGCTCGTCCGGCCGCTGAAGGTAAGAGTTTTAAGGTGGTTAAACTCGCCGATGGCAGTGCGGCCGTAGTCGCGCTAGCAGCCGTTAAGGCGGTAGAGCAGGAGCTTGACGATACCCAGCGGAAAGGGGTTTCCGACTTTCTTGCTGGTCGTCGTGGGCAAACGGACTATCGAGACCAGGTGGAAAGCCTGAAGGCCGCGGCTGAAATAGACCTGCTATAGCAAGGTAATCTGTTCAGGTTGGGTCCTTCACAAGGTGCAATTAAGGGGGAGTAATCCCCCTTTTTCTATTTTAGCGACGAGGTTTTAATGGCGCTAATTCTGGGGATAGATCCCGGCTCTCGGATAACAGGTTACGGAGTTATTAACTCAGTGGCTAATAATAACGAATACGTTGCTAGTGGCTGTATTCGCATAAAGGGCGACCATCTTCCGGATCGTCTTCAGCAGGTCTTTGAAGGGGTACTGGAAGTCATAAAGCTGTATTGCCCGCAAGAAATGGCTATTGAGCAAGTGTTTATGCATAAGAATGCAGATTCCGCTCTTAAGTTAGGTCAAGCGCGAGGTGCGGCAATATGTGCATCCATGGTAGCTGGCTTACCGGTTTCAGAATATGCTGCCAGACAGGTTAAACAAGCTTTGGTGGGAAAGGGTGGTGCTGATAAGGCACAAGTACAGCATATGGTGAAAATTTTGCTGTGCATTCAGGGTGAGTTACAAATGGATGCCAGTGATGCTTTGGGTATTAGTCTGTGTCATTCGCATTATCAACAAACGGAACAACGATTAAAACAAGGTAGTCAATGATAGGTTTTATCCGCGGTAAATTAGTTTCAAAAACGCCGCCTCAACTAATTGTTGATGTGCAAGGTGTGGGTTATGAGGTGGAAGCCCCTATGACCACTTTTTATGACTTGCCTGCTTTAGGTCAAGAAGTTCAGTTATATACCCATTTGGTGGTGAGGGAAGATGCTCATATTCTGTTTGCATTTTCGACCGAATCTGACCGCATGATGTTCCGCATGTTAATTAAAGTGAATGGGGTGGGGCCTAAATTAGCCTTAACTATTCTTTCGGGGCAAAGTGCTGAAGAGTTTCATCGTTGTATTCACGATAATGATGTGCAGGCCTTGGTGCGTCTGCCAGGGATAGGTAAAAAAACAGCTGAACGGCTCATTATAGAAATGCGAGACAGGTTGCCTGATATGGCCGAGTCTTCAGCATCAGGGCAAAGTGTTTCTGCTAATCAGTCTATTAATAATCCAAAACAAGAAGCAATCAGTGCCTTATGTGCTCTGGGCTATAAACCTCAGGATGCCAGTAAAATGGTGCAAAATATTGCACAGGAAGATAAGACTTGTGAAGATATTATCAAACTGGCTCTACAAGGCGCGGCTGGTCGATGATAGAAAGTGACCGCCTTATTTCTGCTAATACGGCTTTAGACGAAGAGCGACAAGATCGAGCCATTCGACCGAAACGTTTAGCCGATTATGTCGGTCAAACAGAATTGCGCTTACAAATGGAAATTTTCATTAAAGCGGCAACAGCCAGAAGTGAGGCTTTGGATCATGTATTGATTTTTGGCCCACCAGGTCTGGGGAAAACCACACTGTCCAATATTATCGCCACCGAAATGGGGGTTAATATTCGCCAAACCTCGGGCCCTGTTTTAGATAAAGCAGGTGATCTGGCTGCTTTATTAACCAATCTTGAAGCCCATGATGTGTTGTTTATTGATGAAATCCATCGATTAAGTCCCGCTGTAGAAGAAATTTTATATCCTGCGATGGAAGATTACCAAATCGATATTATGATTGGTGAAGGCCCTGCGGCCAGGTCGATCAAACTGGATTTACCCCCTTTTACTTTAGTCGGTGCAACGACTCGTGCCGGTTTATTAACCTCACCGTTAAGAGATCGCTTTGGCATTGTTCAACGCTTAGAATTTTATTCGGTAGAAGAGTTATCAAGCATTGTTGCTCGTTCAGCCAAGGTTTTAGGTATCACAATTGAGCCAACGGGGGCAGATGAAATTGCCCGGCGATCAAGAGGAACCCCGCGTATTGCTAACCGTTTATTGCGTCGGGTACGCGATTATGCTGAAGTTAAAGGCAATGGAATTATTTCCAGTGACATTGCCGATCAAGCATTAAAAATGTTAAAAATTGATCATAATGGTTTTGATTCTTTAGATAGAAAATTACTGTTGTCGATGATTGAAAACTTTGAAGGCGGGCCTGTAGGGCTAGATACCTTAGCTGCAGCAATCAGTGAGGAGCGGGGGACTATTGAAGAGGTACTGGAACCTTATTTGCTGCAACAAGGTTTTATTATGCGTACACCGAGAGGGCGGATTGTTACTCAGAAAGCCTATTTACATTTTGGATTAAAAGCACCCGATAAAGACCCCATAAGTGATGATCTTTTTCAATGATATTATTTTTGTAAGCGTTTTTACATTTGTAGGGTGGGTATGCGCAATCCACCATTTTAATGATTTGTTGGCTTACGCTAGCACTAACCAGACCTACGATTAATTAACTAATAATGACAATATTCCATTGGCCCGTCAGGGTTTACTATGAAGATACCGATGCCGGTGGTGTGGTATTTTATGCGAATTATTTAAAATTCTTTGAGCGCGCTAGAACAGAAATGCTTCGGGATATGGGCTTTGAACAGGATCAATTAATTGCTGAACAAAGTATCATTTTTGTGGTCAGAGCTGTTCAAGTCGATTATTTAACGCCCGCTCGCTTTAATGAATCGCTTGATGTAAGCGCAGAAGTCACCCAGGCAAAAAAAGTGAGTTTAAATTTCGAGCAAACGATTACTCGAAATGGGGAAGTGCTGTGTAAAGGAAATATACGTATAGCTTGTTTAGATGCAAACACCATGAAACCCAAAGCTATTCCTGGTAATTTATTAGAAAAGTTAATATGAACAACGATTTATCCATTTACCACCTGATTGCAAATGCCAGTTTTGTTGTGCAATTTGTGATGTTTATTTTATTAGCCGCTTCAGTAGCCTCCTGGACATATATTTTTTCTAAAAGGAAAGAACTGAAACAGGCGTTCACGGTCACTGAAGAGTTTGAACAAGCTTTTTGGTCTGGACAAGAATTGACCGTTTTATATCAGAAAATATCAGTCAGTGAGTTTGAGCCTGAAGGGATAGAAAAAATATTTTTGTTGGGCTATAAAGAATTTTCTCGGATGAGTAAAACGGAAGGCATAGAAGCTGATGTGCTGGTAGAAAGTGCTGAAAGAGTAATGCGTATCGAATTGACGCGCGAATTGGAGCGGCTGGATGAAACCTTGCCGTTTCTGGCAACCGTGGGCTCAACCAGTCCTTATGTGGGTTTGTTTGGAACTGTCTGGGGGATTATGAATTCATTTCGGGCTTTAGGGGATATGAAGCATGCAACCTTGGCTAATGTTGCTCCTGGAATTGCAGAGGCATTAATTGCAACGGCTATTGGTCTGTTTGCAGCCATTCCTGCTGTTGTTGCTTATAATCGTTTTTCAACCAGACTAGATCGATTAACCGGCCGTTATGAGCTGTTTGTTGATGAATTTGTGGTGTTATTACGCAGGCAGGCACACAGTAAATGAGTCGTCGAATTAAGCGTAGAAAGCCTATGGCAGAGATCAATGTAGTACCCTATATTGATGTCACTCTGGTTTTGCTTATTATTTTTATGATTACAGCTCCTCTGGTGCAAACTGGAGTAGATATCGATTTGCCGCAAGCAGACACCTCTCCGGTAGAGCAGGGAAATGAACCACCCGTGATTGTGTCGGTTGATAAACAAGGCCGGTTTTTCATCGATATAGGTGAGCAGGATGATGCCCCAGTGAGTGCTGAAGTGCTGTTGTATAGAGTGGCGGCTGTATTAAGAAACAAACCAAAAACGCAAGTGTATATAAGAGGTGATCATACGGTGGCTTATGGCAAGGTGGTAACGGTGATGGCTGCTTTAAAAAATGCAGGTGTGCCGAGTGTGGGTTTAATGACTAGTTCGTTTGAGCAATAGGCCTGCTATGAATAGTTATCATAAATTCGCTAGCTCATTTGTCTTGGCTTTAAGCCTGCATTTTGTGATTTTAGCTCTGTTCGGCATCAGTTTTATGGGTGATTCTGAGACTGAAACGCTGGTACAAAAACCATTGCCTGAGATTATTCAGGCCTCAATGCTGGATGATGAAAAAATTATACTTGAGGCTGAACGGTTAAAAGTTAATGAGCAAAATAAACAAGTCGCTGTGCAACAAAAGCAAAGAAAAATAGACCATGAGCTTAAAAAACAACAGCAACAATTAGCAGCGACAAAGAAGCGAAGATTGCAGGAAGAAAAAAAGACTAAGGCTTTAGAAAAGAAAGGTAAAGAGCTGGCGTTAAAAGAAAAGAAAGAAAGGCAGCAAATTAATAAGTTAAGGGCTGAAGAGTCTGCGCGTTTAGCAAAAATAAAAGTACAAAAACAGGCTGAAAAAGTACGCCTAAAAAAGCAGCGTCAGGCTGAAGAAAAAAGGCGTACAGCCGAAAAATTAGCTAAAGAAACAAAGCAATACGCTTTATTAGCTAAACAGAAGGTGGATCAGGCAAAAAAACAGGCTTGGGCAAAGCAACAGGCAGTCGCGGCAAAAGGTAAATTAGCCCGGGATAATCAGGCAACTATTAGCTCGACTGTTGCAATTCAAGCTAAAGTAAATAATAGCTGGATTAGACCTATTTCCTCAGCTAAGGGTTTGCGCTGTACCATTCGTGTTAAATTGTTGCCTAGTGGTGATGTTATGGATAGCACAATTATTAAAAGTAGTGGTGATAGGGTGTTTGATCGCTCTGCTGAGAATGCTGTATTAAAAGCAACGCCCTTACCGGTACCAAAAGACCGGGCTTTATTTGCAAAAAAGTTTAGAACATTTACTTTTGTATTTAAACCAGAGTAAGCAATTAAAAAATTATGATGAAAGACATGACTTTAGTTTGTAAGCAATTAATAGTATCGCTGTTATTGGCTTTGTATATGCCATTGGTTTCTGCTGGGCAGGGTGGCTTGACCATTGAAATTACCAAAGGTGTGGAAACAGCATTACCTATTGCTATCGTACCCTTTGGCTGGACGGGGCGTGCAAGCCAGTCTCCCGTCAGTATAAACTCAATAATTAAAGCGGATTTGGCTCGTAGCGGCTTGTTTAAGCCCCTGCTAGAGCGTGACATGCTGACCAGGCCAGTAGCCGCAAATAAAGTCCGTTTTAGAAATTGGCAGGCATTGGGGCAGGAATACCTGCTTATTGGGCAGGTCAATGAAGTGGCTGCTCAATATCAGGTGCAGTTTCAGTTGTTTGATGTTTATAAAGGTGAGCAGTTATTAGGCTATCGATTAACCGTTACTAAAAATGAATTACGCAGAACAGCACACCATATTAGTGATCTGGTTTATCAAAAGCTAACCGGTAAGCAAGGTGTTTTTAGTAGTCGAATTGCTTATATTACGACGACTAAGGCAAAAAATAGTAAATTATATAAGTTGTTAATTGCCGATGCTGATGGTTATAACCCCAGAATAATAGCTTCTTCACGAGAACCTGTTATGTCTCCCTCCTGGTCACCTGATGGTAAAAAAATTGCCTATGTTTCATTTGAAAATAAGCGTTCAGCCATTTATATACAAACACTGGCAAACGGTAAAAGAACAAAAATAGCCGCTTATAAAGGGATAAATGGCGCGCCTGCTTTTTCACCTGATGGAAGAAGGTTGGCATTAACTTTGTCAAAAGATGGTAGTCCAGATATTTATATTTTAAATCTGCATGATCGACGGTTAACAAAACTGACTAAAAGTTATGCTATTGATACTGAACCAGCCTGGTCGCCCGATGGTGAAAGAATTATATTTACTTCAGATCGTGGTGGTAAACCGCAACTTTATAGCATCTCAAGCTTGGGTGGTCGAGCTAAGCGCTTAACTTTTGATGGTGATTATAATAGTCGAGGCGGGTTTTCTGTTGATGGAAAAAATATTGTCATGGTGCACGCTAATAGAGGTGATTATAGAATCGCGGTGATGGACTTAGCGACTCGTACGGTTAATGTGTTGACGGCTGGAAAGTATGATGAATCACCCAGTTTTTCGGCTAATGGTGATATGGTTTTATATGCATCAAAAAAAGGTAAGCGTAGTGTTTTATCGGCGGTGTCTGTGGATGGTAGAATGCAACAAAGTTTTACTTTTGACAGTGGTGATGTGCGCGAACCAGCCTGGTCGCATTAAAATAAGTGAAATTTATATGTGTGCTTAAACTATAGTTACAGTTAGTCGCACAATTAGAAATAATAAATGGGTGATACTGTTTCGAGCAGGTCCAATTGTTTGTGGTAATAAATTAAAGTAATTTTTCTCGTTCCCAGCGTCTTCGGTGGGAATGCATACCGTGCTTGATCTTAGATAGGTATGTATTCCCACGCGGGAGCATGGGAACAAGAAGGGCTAGTTTTTTGCTAACCTGTGCTTTGTTAATAGCCATGTAAATTAAAGTACTTTCAGTAGAGAGAAAAAAATGAGAATCAATAAAACAGTGTTAGCTATTGCAGTCAGTGCTGCGATTTTGTCAGCTTGTAGTACAACTGAAGAAAAACAGGCGGGCCTGTTAGACAGCGAGTTAAATGCAGAAAACAATGCAGTAACTAGCGGCCTATCAAATGGCGAATCTCTTTCAGGGGAGTCATTTTCGAGCAATGCTTTGGGCAATGAAGCAATCGGTGTAAGTCGTTTAGGCGCTGAGTTTACTGACCCTACAAATGCTTTGTCTAAATTAACGATTTATTTTATGTATGACAGTAGTCAGATTCAGCAGGATTTTATCCCCGTTGTGGCTGCACACGCACAATATTTATTAGGCCATCCTAATCAGCGAGTTATTTTAGAAGGTCATGCTGATGAGCGCGGTTCTCGTGAATATAATATCGCGCTGGGTGAGCAGCGTGCAAAATCTGTTTATAGAATGATGAAAGTGCAAGGCGTTTCTGATTCGCAGTTGGAAGTGGTCAGTTATGGTGAAGAAAAGCCAAGTGCAGAAGGAATGGATGAAGCCTCATGGCAGTTAAATCGTAGAACTGAAATTGCTTATCAGGTGCAATAAATGAAAAAATCAATGCTGTTGTTACTTTGCGCTTGTTCGAGTGTATATGCTGAATCCAGAGTCTTGCCGCCGGTCATTGATAATTCAATTTATCCGCAAGGTGGTGCTTATGGTTCATCAGCACCTTCTTCTAATGCGATGTATGAAGTATTGGGACGATTGGAGCAATTACAGGCCGAAGTGCAGCAACTTCGTGGAGTGGTTGAGGAGCAGTCACAAACGATTGATGATTTAAAAAAACGCCAGGGAAATATTTACTCTGATTTGGATTTACGTATACAAGAGTTGGCAGGCATTAAAGCAATCGCTAAAGCTAATGGTCTGGATCTGCTTGATTCATCTCAACAAGCATTTGTTTCTCCTGTGACTGGGGTAGTCAATGCAACGCAACCGGCCCCTCAGCAAGCAGTGTCTGAGCAGCAACAGACGGCTGAACAAACAAGCGCTATCAAACCTGTTGTAATTCATGATAAAGCCCGTTATCAAGCGGCTTATGAATTATTAAGGAATGGACATAATAGTCGAGCGATTGCAGAGTTTAAGGCGCTATTAGCGGCTTCTCCTAAAGGCGAGTTTGCAGATAATTCGCAATACTGGTTGGGTGAAGCATACAAAGTTAACCAAAATCTAGATGCGGCAAAAGAAGCTTTTCTTAAAGTGGTGATGGATTATGTCGATAGCCCCAAAGTAGCTGATGCATTATTAAAATTAGGCTATATAGAGTTTGAGCAAAAAAATCTGGCTAAAGCACGGGATTATTTAACTCAGGTGACAGTTGCTCACCCTGATACCACCGCTGCTCATCTGGCATCTAAGAAATTAATGCAGATAGGGGCGTTGCAGCTTTAATGGAAAAATCGTTAAGAATTACAGAAATTTTTTATTCATTACAGGGTGAAAGTAACACGGTGGGCTTGCCTACCGTGTTTATTCGTTTAACAGGGTGTCCTCTAAGGTGCAGTTACTGTGATACTGCCTATGCTTTTTCTGGTGGGGAGCGGCAAACAATATCAGCTATTGTTGAGCAAGTTGAGCAGTATCAAGCAAAATATATCACAGTAACAGGCGGTGAGCCCCTGGCTCAACCCGCGTGCCATGAACTTATGACGGCTCTTTTAGATAAAGGGTATGTGGTTTCTTTAGAAACCAGTGGCGCATTAGATATTTCTGCTGTTGATGAAAGAGCGGTTAAAGTGATGGATTTAAAAACCCCTGCATCGGCAGAGATGGATAAAAACCTGTATCAGAATATCGAGTATTTATCAGAAAAAGATCAGCTGAAATTTGTTATTGCGGATGATGAAGATTATCAGTGGTCTAAATTTATGATGGAGCAATATGATTTGGCAAATCGTTGCGAAGTTTTATTTTCACCCGTGATGGGGGAAATGAGCCCTAGGGTTTTGGCTGATAATATTATTAAAGACAATCTAGCAGTACGTTTTCAAATTCAATTACATAAGTATCTTTGGGATGATGCCCAAGGCAAGTGAAGTTAATACATGCAAAAAAAAGCAATAATCCTGTTATCAGGGGGACTCGATTCAATTACCGTCTTAGCTAAAGCAAAACAGCAGGGCTATCAATGTTATGCATTAAGTTTTGATTATGGTCAGCGACATAATGCAGAACTTAATGCGGCCAGGTTGATTGCACAAGACTATCAAGTTGAAATGCATAAAGTCATTAATCTGGGTTTGGGAGCAATTGGTGGTTCGGCATTGACTGATGAGCATATAGCCGTGCCCGATACGCCTCAGCAGGGGATTCCAGTGACTTATGTGCCAGCTAGAAATACAGTGTTCTTGTCATTTGCATTGGGCTGGGCTGAAGTTTTGGGGGCATGTGATATCTTTATCGGAGTTAACGCGGTAGATTATTCGGGTTATCCTGATTGCCGCCCTGATTTTATCGAAGCATTTCAAACTCTGGCTAATTTAGCTACTAAGGTTGGCGTGGAAGGTAAGCAGATTAAAATACATGCCCCACTTATTCATTTGAGTAAATCAGAGATTATTAAGAAAGGAACTGTTCTAGGTGTTGAGTATAAACAAACCGTATCATGTTATTCGGCCGATAAGGCGGGTAGAGCGTGTGGCGTTTGTGATGCCTGTAGACTAAGAAAGGTAGGTTTTGAAGATGCTCAGATAGCGGACCCAACCAGGTATCAATAGCTTCTGACTTTTTTAAACTGAAATGCCCACGGTTTTTTCTTGAACTAAGCTCAGACTTAATGTAATTAAAATCTTAGCTAGAATTATCTGAATATATGATCTAATCTAAAGCATGAGAACTATTAAATTTACAGGTAGAGTAGATAAATGAATATAGGTCAAACTAAGTCTCAGTTCGTTGCTGTTGCTTCGATTGCTGCTGAATTAAGTGCTGTAATGGATGTTGCCAAAGAAATTTCATTAGCAGCAGCTAATGCAAAAGCTATTGCTTTTAGAGCAGGTGAAAAAGCTAAAGGCTTTCAACCGATTACAGATTTTATTAATGAATTGGCAAAAGAAACTATAGATCTGGTTGAAACGATTAATGAACATGCACTTTCCTTGTATCAATTAACAGTTAATGAATACAGAATGTCAGAGGCATATGCTAAGTTTGAAGAAGTGTCTGTTTTAGCTGTTGGGGTGACTTATGAGGATTCTCTTCAAGAACCAATGGAGAGGGCGAATTATAAAATGCTTGAATGTAAGCGAGATTTTAAATTAAATGTGACTTTGCTTTTGGATCAATTGGCTGAGGTTATGCATCCAGCGAGAGCTGCCAGGGTTATTGCTGCAAACTCTCGTATTGAAGCTTCTCAAGCAGGTGAGTATTTACAAAGTCTACAAGCTGTTGCCGAGAGTGTTGATAATGCGGCACAAGTTATTCATGATAATGTTCAGCGTTGTCGAAGTGCATTATCCATAGTCGATCTTATTGAATAATTAACGATTAGATTGTAAGACCAATTACTTTTAAGGGGTTTGTTTTAAATGAAAATGACCAGTATATACGATGGACCGTATCAGTGGATTATGTTTGGCCGGGATGAGAATAAGCCTGAAAATATTATTGATACTAATCAATATATGGTTAGGACTTCAAACCGCTGTTTATTAATAGATCCGGGTGGCGTGGAATTATTTGCCCCTATGTTAGCCGCAGCCCTGCATTATGCGCCAGTTAATCAAATTACTGATTTGTTTGCCTCGCATCAGGACCCGGATATTATTTCTTCTTTAGGTTTATGGGATCAAGCTTTGCCTGATGCTAGGTTGCATGCATCAGCATTGTGGGAAGGCTTTCTAAGGCATTTTGGTTGCGAAGCGATTGAATATGTTCCTATTGCAGATAATGGTGGAATAATCAATTTAGGTGAGGTGGAATTGCAGGTTATTCCAGCACATTACATGCACTCATCTGCTAACTTTAATATCTATGACCCACAAGCAAAAATATTAATGTCTGGTGATATTGGCGCAGCACTGGAGCCCGCGGGTGCGCCTATGATTGTGGATGATTTTGATCTTCATGTTGAAAAAATGCGTTTTTTTCATCAACGCTGGATGCCATCTAATCAAGCTAAGAGAGTCTGGATAGATAGAGTGAGAGAGTTGGATATAGATATTTTAGCGCCACAACATGGTCGAATGTTCAAAGGTGATGATGTAAAGCGTTTTCTAGACTGGTTTGAAGCATTGCAAGTTGGAATTGCTGTTTAGGAAAAGCTATCTGTGGGCGGGCTTTGGGCTCGCCTGTAAGAGCTGCTATTCTGCGTAGCGACGATAATCAATATCAGGAAAAATATTATCCATAGTCTCTAAAGCAAGTAAATAATGCTCGTCAATCCTGTTTTTACGAATACTCTGTTGTAAATAATTAAACCTGGCTAGATGGTCGGTGATCCTTTTTTTTGCGTATTCAGTTGTTGTGCCTGATTTCATAATAAAAGGCCAGTCTGACGCTTGAGCAAGTAACAAAGACCTTGCTGCCTGGTTTAAAACTCGCTGCTGTAGCTTTGATACCGTTACGCTTTTAAAGTCGGTGGCTAATTGTTGCATTTCATCGGCAGCCTGATGAAGGAATGGGTAAATCCACTCATTTTCTTCATTAATCCAATAGCTGGAATAGCCCTCATGTCCCCAGGTTGAAGCGGCAGGTGTAGCAACTTGATGGTTGCTTTGTTGTTGCAGGTAATCTCTGCAGCTAATGGTTTTAAAGTTATTAGTTTTTTTATCTGCTAGCCTTAATACCGACTCCAGCCAGGCAGGGCCTTCAAACCACCAGTGGCCAAACAACTCTGAATCATAGGGGGCAACGATGATAGGAGCTCTATCCATTGATGAGCTTAATTGTGAGATTTTTTGTTGGCAGTTGCTAATAAAATCTTCGGCATCTTGTGCGACTTTAATGGCTGCTTGCCTAGGGTCATAAAAGTCCTTTTTTAAGCCTTTTCCCGTGATTTTATGGTATTTAATACCCGTATTAACTCTTTTTTTAGCATCAAGAATATAAGGTGCAATATAGTCCTGATCCAGTTCAAAGCCGATATCACAGTAATACTCTCGGTAATTTATATTGCCAGGGTAGCCTTGTTCAGCGCTCCAGACCTGCTGAGATGAATCTTCGTCCCGAGCAAAAGCCATTACACCATTGCCGCAGTCTAATGGAGCGTAGACACCGTTTTCAGCCTGTTTGCTTGCATCCAGAATCGCATGAGTATCAGTAAAAAAATATTCAATTCCTGCTTTTTTTAAGACCTTGTCTAAGTCGGGGTAATAGCCACATTCAGGAAGCCAAAAACCTGCAGGAGAGAAGCCTAAGTTTGACTTGAAAGTCTCAATTCCAATTTCAATCTGGTTTTTAACGGTTGTTGAATTAATGTTCAGTAAAGGTAAAAAACCATGGGTTGCAGTAGTGGTAATTAATTCAAGATGGCCTTGCTGATGATGCTTTTTAAAAGCAGATAATAAATTTCCAGAATATTTTTGATAGGTATTTCGGCTGTTGATAAAATACCGTCGATATAATCGTGCTAATTTTTGGGTTTGAGGCTGCTTTCGAGTTCTGATTATTTCTTTTTCCGCCAACTCTATTTGTTTGTTGAGGTGATGCTGATAACGCGATTGTAATAAATCATCAGTCAGCATTGAAATAAGCGTGGGAGATAAAGAAAGTGTCAATCGATAGTTAATACGATCATCAGTTAAATGATCAAGCATATTAATCAACGGAATATAGCACTCAGTCATCGCTTCAAACAACCAGTTTTCTTCAAAAAAACTTTCATACTCCGGGTGTCTTACATAGGGAAGGTGTGCGTGAAGTATGATGCTAAGAAAGCCCTTGTTCATGGTTTTTTTTGACCTGAGCGAATGGTGCCTGCGAAGTGAGATGCTGGTGAGCTAACGCTATCAATCGAATCAATCTCGTTATTGTTGCTTATATCCTCTGCCGAGAGGGGAGATATAAATGAAGACCCCGCTTTGGAAATATGCAGATCATTAGATTTAACGATTGAAGTAAAGTCGTTGTTCGCGGTACATTTGCCAATATAAGCTGAATACATTGTTTCTTTGTCAGCTTTAGGGATAGAGAGTTGTTCCCGGTGTTGGAAATTATGTACGGGTACTTCAATTAATGGTTTTGCTTTTACATGAGCAAGATTCTGTTCTGGCTCAGAATAAACGCGTAACACTAATTCATTGCAATACATCGATTGTAATAGTGTGGCAGAGTTGGTTTTGTTTAAATTCCAGTAAACATAAATGTGACGAGGATCAATAGAAAGAAGGGTAAGACTTTTTTTATTTGAAACTGCTTTTGGTGCATAGTAAAGATTGATATTTTGACTTACTTTTAGCAATTCCTGGCTAGATATTTTGTTCTTAAGGGTCTTGGTTTTGTTATCGATTAGCGCAATAGGAGAAAAATTACGACTTATTTTTTTACTTATTCTGACCATTTCTTCTTCAGAAATAGATGCTTGTACTTTTTTGTCAGCGCTAAGACTCGAAGCCATTACCAAATTTTTGAGATTAATATTTAATATGTCCAGACCACTATAGCTATCAGGTAATAAATTTAGTGGATAAATATTTCTATACATTTTAAAAATGTGGTGTTGATGATTTCATTACCAGAGCTATTATATAACAATGTAAGGCTTTCTTTTTATAAACAAGAGTTGTTTTAGTTAAGTGATTGATAATCAATGCTTTAAATTTTGTAGTGATCTGGGTTGGATGAGAAGGGAGGAAGCTGAAAGGTTTGCTGTGTAATTATTTTGTAATAAGGCTTGTAATTATCCTAATATTTCATTAGAATATGTCGCTTAGATTTTGTTGGTTTTCTTCCCGAAATATTGGAGGAGAGATTAGTTATTTAAACTAATTAAGCCATAGAATTGGTAGTTAGCAAATTATTTTAAATAAAAATAAAAAACTTCTTGCCAAAAACGAAAAAATCTTTATAATAGTAAATCTTTGTTGGGTCGCTAGCTCAGTTGGTAGAGCACCGCACTTTTAATGCGATGGTCGACGG
>ENA-ORXI01002145-ORXI01002145.1-sediment-metagenome-genome-assembly--contig:-NODE-2145-length-14580-cov-3.035303_pt1 | contig 14580 bp, 8 predicted proteins | sample MGYA00237861_ERZ511468 | MGnify/ENA primary metagenome ERZ511468 (study PRJEB26299, sample SAMN06266213) | sediment metagenome | isolation source: Hudson Canyon methane seep mesocosm | place: USA:Hudson... | reverse complement strand
CTGTAATGGTTCCTGCTGCTTTTCCTATTCCGACATTTTTAATGTCTGCAACATCTGATTTTATCATATCCATATAGTCTTGTGTTAATGGTAATTCCCAAATTTCTTCTGTTGTAGTTTTAGATGAATTTGTAATTTCTTTTGTTAGTTGTTTATCGTTTGATAATTTTATATTGAGCTAGTAGCTCAGGTCTTAGGTTACAGCTATAGGTTGATGAGGCGTTCTTGTAGCGTTGGACTACTAGTATTCCTGACTTCTCCCATAGCTTCACCATCTTACAAAAGCCTGATTGAGTGCGATATCCGCATGCCGTAGTGGCCTCAGCTATTGATATGGTTAGTTGGTTGTCGTTGTACCGAATGTAAGAAAGAAATACCCTCACCTTCTTAGTTGCATATAGATTAATAATTTTCATTTAGTTCCTTGTTATTAAAAAGCACACTTAAAGAGCCTAAGACTTTATGGATTTAGGTGTGATAGTTTCTGTAGGTATGTACTTGCAGATGTCAGCATAGTCAGTAGCCACAAGAGCTCCTGATAGATCCATACGGGCGTATAAATCATTTAGTTAAAGAAGTGTGTGACGTGTAGTAATGGGCGCTTAAATCGCCTGTGAGGATCTTGTTTTTACCAAGGATTATCAAGGTCATCATAGTCCGTCTGTTCAGCCTGTTCTCTTTCTCCTTCCCAGATGTATTGGTCTTTGCATTTATCATCTTGCCAACGCCATTGAGTTAATACAAAAGGAACATCATCAACGGTGATTTTTATTTTTTCAACAGGGGTAACTAAAAAATACTCGTCTTGCTCTTTTTTGAGTACTGAAGATAACAATTTAACTAAGGCAGGGCGCTTAAAGGTAGTGCCGGCATAAAACCAATCACCATTCGCTTTTATTTGCAGGTCCATTTCTCCACAATACTCGGGATCCCATAATTCTACCGGAGGAGTTTTATCTCCTTGTGCTTTTATTTGTGCTGAGATCGCTTCTAGAGACATGGTGAAAGCCTTACTTTATCTTTGATATTGTTATTTTAACAACAAATTGAGCTTTTTAGTAAATCTATCACGTCAAAAAAGTTTGAATTTATTAACAAAATTGGAAATTAGAGGCTTTTCAATTACAATTAATTAGCACGTGAGGAATAAATACTATCAAAGAATAAAAGAATTTTATTTTGACATTACTTTCAATAAAAAAGAGGTTTATTTATTTAACATTCATCCCTTTGGTTGGATTAATTTTATTCGCTTATTTTTTCATTAATAATAACAATAAAATAGTAGATAATGCTAATGCGTTGAATTTACTAATCAAGTTAAATTTTATTGAAAATTTGCTAGTTCATGAGATACAAAAAGAACGTGGGATAAGCAATGTTTATTTGTATTCTAAAGGAAATGAATTCTTTGAAAAACTGAATCAACAAAGAAAAGTAACAGATAAAGCTAAAATTAATCGAGATAGTTTTTTAGAAAAGCACAGTGAACTTTCTGCTATTCCTAGACTCGAGCAAGAATTTAACAAATTAACCAATATTCGAAATGATATTAATAATTTATTAATAAAACCTCAGGCTATGCTTGAATATTATTCTACAATTAACGCCCACCTCATCCGTCATATTTTATATACAAATGAATTAACCAAAACAGCAAAACTAAATAACTTATTACATGCCTATTATTACTTAGTTCAAAGCAAAGAATATGCAGGAATTGAACGTGCAACCATTGCTCAGTTAATCAAAACTCAAGGCTCAACTCCCGGTATAAAGCAAAAGTTTGCTGAATTAATTAATTCACAAAACCTATATACAGAGCTGTTTAATCAAATTGCTAATGACTCTGTCCTCAAGTTTTATCAACAAACGATGAAACATGACTCTATCAATAAGATAGAAAAGTTACGCAATGATATAAGAAATAGCACCATATTGAATTTATTCACTAATAACTGGTTTGGTGATGCAACTCAACGAATTGAACAGTTGCAACTCATTGAAAATTTTATTGTTGATAATATTATCCAAGAGGTTGAAACAATAAGAAATGAATCCGAAACCAAATTGATGCTGAGTTGGACATATAGCATATTTACATTGGTTTTAGTCGTTATATTGTCTAGCAAGTTTTTTAGCTCCATAAGCCAACAAATTGAACAAAAAGAAAAGTTAAATATTCAATCAGCGGAACTGCATAAATTTAAGTTAATTATTGAAAATACTCCTAATTCTATTTTTATAACAACGCCTTCGGGCCATATTGAATATGTGAATAAGCACTTTATTAATCAAACAGGTTATAAACCTGAAGATGTTTTAGGATTGAGACCTTCGGTTTGGAAAACAGAAGGTACTCCAATGGAAACTTATGAGTCACTATATTCTCATATTGAAAAGGGTAAATATTGGCGAGGAGAACTCTTAAATAAGAAAAAAGACAATAATAAATATTGGGCAAAAACACTTATTTTTCCAGTAAAAAATACACTTAATGCGGTTATACATTACATTGCAATACAGGAAGATATTACTCAATACAAACTTGATAAGGATAGAATTGAATATCTTGTGAATCATGACGACCTTACCAGTTTACCCTCTCTGCGATTAGGTAAAGATAGATTAAATCAAGCATTGTTAGCAGCACAGCGTCACAAGGTAGGTGCAGGTGTTATGTTTATAGATCTTGATGGCTTCAAAGCAATCAATGATGAACATGGTCACGCAACAGGTGATAATGTTTTAATAGAAGTAGGCAAGCGTATTACTGAAAACTTACGCCAAACTGATACAGTTGCTCGCATAGGTGGCGATGAATTTATGGTTGTGCTAACAAATATAAAAGAGAACAAAGCAATAGAGCGTGTAGCTGTAAAAATAATAAATAGCGTAATGCAGCCAATTTACTATAATTTTCATTCCCTTAAAGTTACTGCCAGTATTGGCATCGCCTTGTATCCTCAGCACGGAGACTCCAGTGAGGAGCTATTAAAAAAAGCAGACAAAGCTATGTATGAAGTAAAGAATTCAGGAAGAAATAACTATAAAATGCTCCCTTGATAGAAACTGCTATTTCTTGAATGGAATTCAATGTAGTTTAGAGCCCTTTGGCCTTTTTTATCATATTTTTTGCTAAAGTATTTAATATGTCCTTCCAACTGATTATTCCTACGGCAGCACCATCATCATTGACAACTGGCAAGCATGACTTTCTACTTTGATTAAATGTATTGATAACCTCTAGAACTGAAGCTTTTTCATTTATGGTCACCAGTCTTCTATTCATTATTCTATGCGCTTTGATATTGAGTGTGACTAAGTCTTTGGCTGTTTCTAGAGGAGTACCTAGGCTAGTATTAACAGCCTTTAAGAAATCTCGATCTGAAATTATTCCTACAAGTTTTCCTTCATGTTCTACCAATAAGTGATGAAAGCTTACTAGATCAAAAATATCTCTAACAGTTGCTAAAGTATCATCCATTTTAATTGTCACTAAATCTTTAGACATTAAGTTATTTAAAGACATTTTAATTCCTTCCCTTTAGAAAAATATCGATTTTATTTTTTCCTTAATTAAAATTATTATTAATTTAATTACTCTTGATCACAAGTCCTAAATTACAGAAAAAATATTTCTGACCAAATTCCTGAGTTTATTAATAACAACTTTTGAGTATCCTAGCTATAAATACAAGCAAAAAGCAGGCTGTTCAAAACTTTATTTACTAAGCAAACACCCAAATTTTATTTAAATAATAACTTTATTGTTAAATAACTAAGCTGTTAACTATAATTAAACACGGATAAACGGGAAGCGATCTAAAAGAAAAATAAATTTTTATTCGTAGGTATTCACTATGTTTTTTTCAGTAATGAGTTTCAAGATAATTCATAAATCGTTTTTTTTCTTTTTGTTGTCTATTATGCTGCTAGGGATACTTTCTTGCGATTCCCCATCAAAAAAAAATCAGCATAGTCAATTGGAAAACATGCTCGAGACTATCAATATTGGTCGATTAATTTGTGGAGGACATTTGCCGTTAGCGATTGTTGAAAAAAAATATCAAGACCAACTTAAAACATTTAAATTGCAGACAGTGCAAAACCACGACTGGAATGATGTTATTACCGATATGAAATCAGGAAAGTTGGCGGGAACTTTTATTTTATCTCCCTTGGCTATGAATATGATTCACGAGGGATTTCCCGGAAAAATTGTACTGATGGCTGATCGCAACGGCAATGGTTTTATACTTTCAGAGCAAATAAAATCCATAAGCGACTTAAAAAACAGACAAAGTATAATTGCCGTCCCCCATATATATTCTCAACACCACGTATTACTACATACATTGTTAAAACAATACGATATCTCAGAAGGGGCTGTTAAGGTTCTCGGAATGCCGCCAAGAGATATGATAAATTCATTACGCAGGGGCGAAATTGACGGTTTCTTGGTGGGCGAGCCTGAAGGTAACAAATCTGTAAGTTTAGGGGTGGGCTGGATGGCCGCTATTTCCCCCCAGATCTGGAAAGATCACATGGATCATGTATTTCTTGCATCCGACACTTTTATTAACGAACAACCAGAAAAATTACAGGAGTTAATAACCCAGCTAGTTCGAGGGGGGGCATTTATTGAAAATAATCCCCAAGAAGCAGCCATCATGGGAGAAGATTATACTGGCTCATCGGCAGCAGTATTTGAGAAAGTACTTACCACGCCAGCTGACTGGATTAGTTATGCCGAAATGACCGCTAACGAAAATGACATGACCACCATGGCGAACAAATTAGTTGAAATGAAGCTATGGCCTTCAGTACCTGAAAATATTACTCGCGACTATTTTGATATGCGTTTTGCCATAAAAGCAGAACAAACATTGCGAAAAAAAATAAGTCACTTATGAAAGTATACTTATCCTTAAAGCAAACGTGGTCCATACTCATTTTGATTTCCGTCATTGTACCTGCTTCGATACTTATGGCTTGGTATGGCCAGCACTTATATCACACCCAATTAAATAGCGCCTTGACCATTGAACATCAAGCGAATGAGTCATTACGAATTAAAATAGAATCCGAAGTAAAGCGCTTAAAAACATTGTTTCATAACAAGAGTGACCCAATTTCATTTTTGTTAGAAAATAAAGATCAAGCCGATGCCATGCAAAATATTAATAACTTGCTGCAGCTTATTGTTAAGCGAGAAGCGGCTGTTCGGGAAATTATGATATTGTCTAATAAGGCCAATATCATCGCTGCTATCGATCCCATGTTAGGTGTGACAGGTGAGCAATTATTATCAGCGGAAGAGTTACAAGTTGTAGCAACACACTGGGGTATAGGAAAAAAATATGAATCCCCTGAAGTCATTATTCCATTAATGGGCAGAGATTATATTTCTCCCCCACAGAAACACGATAATTTTGTGGCATTCAGTATGGCCTTTCCTTTAGGTGTTCCTGCTAAGGCGGTACTGGTTGCCGTCTTAGACGTTGATAAATTGTGGCCAGATGATGGCCGTGCTAATGGCAGGTATGAAGGCGATGTCGAAGCTACACAACATTATATGCTTAGTCCGCGAGGTTCTCTATTAACAACAGTGAACAATGATTATAAACCTGGCGCCCTAATGACACATATGCCAATTACCCGTGCAGCACTGATTAACGAAAAATGGTTGGCAAAAAAACCTTATATTGGCGTTACTAATCAACCCGTCTTTGGCACAATGACAAACATTCCGTCATTAAACTGGACTCTAATAACTGAAGTCATATCCTCAAAAATTACTCAGCCTATTTGGTACTCTTTAATAAAAATCACCTTTTTGACTTTTCTTGGAATGAGCATTTTTATATGGTTTATATTGCATCTGGCAAGTAAAACGTTAAAGCCAATTCAGTCGGTATGCTCGGCTATAGATAACGTAACAGAGGGTAATTATCACTTCAACCTCAAGCCCTGTGGAGTACAAGAACTTGATGCACTGGCATTAGGTTTTAATCAGATGGCAAAAACAAGACAAAGTGTTGAAGAAAAACTCCAACTATTGGCTCGTATATTTAGTGATACAAATGAGGGAATCCTGATTACTGATGCTAAGCAAAACATTATTGATGTCAACCCTGCTTTTTGCCAGATAACCAATTATAACAAGGAAGAAGTAATAGGAAAAAGCCCTCGCATTCTCAGCTCAAGCAAACACACACCTGAATTTTACAAGAACATGTGGCAGACAATCGATGAACATGGTCACTGGCAAGGTGAGGTCTGGAATCGCAAAAAAAACGGCAATCTATATGCAGAGTTACTTTCTATCTCGTCTTTGAAAGACGAACATGGCAATACCTTGAATTATATTGGTTTGTTTGCCGATATCACCCAAAGTAAAGAGCAACAAAGTAAATTAGAGCTAATGGCACACTATGATGTGTTAACCCAACTTCCTAATCGTGCGCTATTTACCGATCGTTTTAATCAAGCTATCGCCCACTGTAAACGAAGTAAATCGCTACTTGGTGTTTGCTTTTTAGATTTAGATCACTTCAAACCCATCAATGATAACTTTGGCCATAATGTTGGTGATCAGCTACTAATAGAAGTTGCTCAACGTATCCTAAAAAATATCAGAGCTGAAGACACCGTTTCACGACAAGGAGGCGACGAATTTGCGCTGTTATTGGGTGATATTGAGTCTTTTTCACAATGTGAGCAAATGCTAAAACGAATCCATCATTCACTTTCTCAGCCCTACTTTATTAATGGTGAATGCCATAACATCACGGCCTCGACAGGAGTAACTCTTTACCCTTTAGATGATGCTAATATAGATACGCTCATGAGACACGCCGATCAAGCTATGTATCAGGCAAAGTTAGCAGGGCGGCATAGTTATCGTTTATTTAATGCCGAACAAGATCAAAAAACCATTGAAAAGCATCACCAGTTAGATGAAATTCAACTTGCCTTAACCAACAATGAACTATGTTTGTATTATCAACCTAAGGTCGATATGACCACAGGAAAAGTATTTGGCGCAGAGGCATTAATTCGTTGGCTACACCCCGAAAAGGGTTTGATTCCACCTCTTGATTTTTTACCAACGATTGAGGGTACAGAATTAGAAATCAGCATAGGGAACTGGGTCATTAATGAAGCATTAAAACAACTTAATGTATGGCATAAGCAGGGAATCATCCTGGAAATCAGTATCAACATCTCGTCTAATCATCTTCAATCTCCCCATTTCGTCAGTGAACTTGAAACAGCTTTGGCAAAACATACCAATGTCGATGCCAAGTTTTTACAATTAGAAATTTTAGAGAGCAGCGCTCTTGGTGACTTGTATATCATCAGAAACATAATAAAAACGTGTATTGAAGTCTTAGGCGTCGGTATTGCCTTAGATGATTTTGGCACTGGCTACTCATCTTTGACCCATCTTAAAAACTTATCTGCCGATACCATTAAAATAGATCAAACCTTTGTCAGAGACATGCTTGATGATCCGAATGATTATGCCATCATCAATGGCGTACTAGGGTTAGCTAGCGCCTTTGATCGCAAAGTCATCGCTGAGGGGGTTGAAACAACAGAGCATGGCTTAATGCTACTTATTATGGGGTGCAAACAAGCTCAAGGTTATGGTATTGCCCGTCCCATGCCTGCAAACGTTTTTCCTGAATGGCTAAAAAACTATAAACCAAATCAAGAGTGGCTAGCTTGTAGGAATAAAGAGAGCAGTACAAAAGAGAATAAACTGAAATTATTCAGCCTCGCTCTGTCACACTGGTTAAATCATTTCGAAAAATGCGTACATTTGTCACCTGAGAATATCAAATCCTGGTCAATGATAAATCAACAAGAAAGTATCTGCGGTCATTGGCTCAAACGGGTAAGACAAGATCAGCTATTTGAAAGTAACTGGCTGAATAAACTTGATAATACTCATGAAGCATTACATAAAATTGCTAATGATTTATATGATAAATATCAACATGGTGATATTGATGCCGCAAGGGAAGGATTAAAAGAGGTTAGAACGACCTATAATAAACTAAATAGTATTTTAGCAAAGAATGAATAATACCAATTGAATTCATTAATTCAATTGGTATAACACTCAAATGTTCGTTTACTCCGAATCATGCGCGTCTGTCCAAACTGCCATAGGAAAGCACATTATGGTATTTAACTATTAACAAAATTAAAGATTTTTCTTGTCAATCTACGTATAAATGAAATATACTCTTCGCGCCTTACCACTAGGCGCTTTAAGTAATATCAGTGGTGGCTATAGCTCAGTTGGTAGAGCCCCGGATTGTGATTCCGGTTGTCGAGGGTTCAAATCCCTTTAGCCACCCCATTTTTTATACCCCTCAAAACTTTCTAAGCAATCCATTAGCTCAATATCTAAGCAGCTTATAGCTATTACCCCATTATTTAATTCAATATTTTCTCACTAAAGATTTCAAATGAAAATCGCCACTGATAAACCACCCAAGTGCATATTCTGTGAGTACGGGAAGCAAAACCAGTCTAGTGCAGAATTATTAAAGTAGATCACAATTTAAAATTTAATTTAAAAAACACACTTCGCTGCATTAATGAGTTTGCCCTTGTGCCATCAGAGTTTGGCTCTATATGTTCATCTGCTAACACATCTTTTACTCCAAATAGAATGTGCCATTGTTCATCAATTTTGTAGCTGACTGTCATATCAATTTGCGTATATTCAGGGGCTATTTTTGTACTCTCAAGGTAGCGCACATTAGCATTAAGTTGCCAATTGTAACTAGGTGAATAACTTATTTTTGCAAAACCACCTAACTGCATATTTATTGACTCATTGATATCATCTTTTGTATCCTCAACATGATGATAATAAAGCGATACCTCCGTTTTTAGCTGCTTTGTAATTAAATAGCGCCAATCAATTTCATAACCATAAACATAATCTAATTGTATGGTTTCATTGTTTATCTTTTTATAGTCATTATAAAAAACAGTGTGATCTATGCTTGATGAATCAGAAATCTGCATCCTATGGCCAAGTTCATAAACAGTCATTTTACTTGCCTCTAATAAAGACAAATCATCAATACCGATAGAGCAACCAAGTTCAGGGTGAACAGAAGCGCCAAAACCTGCATATATATCACAATTTTCAATGCCACTTAAATCAAGATAACCATCAGCAAATACACGCGACGGTGTCGAAACAGACTGGCTAATACTTGCCCAAAAAAAGGACGTATCATTTGGTTGATAACTACCCCTAAGTGTTGGCATGATTTCCAATCCAGTATAAGGGTCATCCTCAAATTTAACGCCAGCGATTGCTTTGAGTTTAGGTAATAGTTGATACTCCAATTGAGCGAATGCACTGAAGTAATCTAAACTTTTATTTTTAGGAAATAGGGCTGAAGCAAAAGTATGATCAAAATTGTCGGTTTCATGTTTTAAATGGCGGTAACCAATACCCCAAATAATATCTAAATCAGCACTGAAATATTGACTTTGGTAATCTATATCATAAAACTCACGCCTTGCCTTTTTGATAGAGGTGTCTCGCCGCCCATTTTCCACATATAGATGTAGAATCGAATTAAAACTCTCGTTATGTTGGTATTTGAATCGGCTGAGTATATGCCCACTTTCTTGGCTTACGGTGATTTCTTCCGCTGGTGAACTGAAAACCTTAACTTCCTGTGACTCTGAATTCAGGTAGTCACCACTGAGCTCTAGTGCTAGTTTAGGTGTTAACTCAAAATCTCCTCTAAAGCCATATTGTTCAATTTCCTGCTGATCATGCGCCATATCTCCTGCATTTACTCTACCCGGTCTTGCCTGTTCATTCTCATCAGGATAAATACTACTTGCAACCTGGCGTTGTTTTGCATAGAAACGAAAGCTGTAGCCATCTGCTGAATAACCAAAACGTGCGCCAATATTATGATCTAAGTGCTCTGATGCGGTTTCGATAAAGGCATGTAATCCATTGGTATCATGGCTGGTTTTTGTCACTATGTTAATTATACCATTGGCAGCATTGGCGCCCCAAAGCGAAGATCCTGGACCACGAACGATTTCAATTCTTTCGATATCAGGTAAAAAAGTATCTAAACTATCCCAATAAACGCCGTTGGTGCTGGGGCTATAGACTTTGCGCCCATCTATCATGACTAACAATTGTCTGGCTAGCCGTGTGGCCGGTGCTCTAGAATTTACAGCCCACATATTGCCACTTAACCGGCCTACCTGAAAGCCTGGAACAAAGCGTAATAATTCAACGATGGAGCTGGCACCTGAGCGTTGTATTTCTTTTTGATCAATAACATAGGTGGCAGCCGCAGATTGAAATTGGGATTGATTCTTGCGTGATATACCACTTATTTTTATTTGCATCAATTCTTCAAGCGAGAGAGTAAGCAAATCGACATTTTGGGGTTGTGCATTTGCATAATGGGCAATAGTGGACACTAAGCCGAGTATCAATATATTTCTCATACCAACCCCATTATCGCAGAAAGAAAGCTTAAGTTACTCATTACATTTTAGTTCTTTATTCTATTTTTGCTATTTTTTAAAATGGTAAATGGCTTTAATAATCATGATTAAACCGGGTAGCGCCTTATGCGTTAAGCAATTTAATCCTTGATTAATATTACCGCAGCTTGCAAACGTCGCAGTGTAATTTAAAATATATTGCTGTGATTCGAATCTAATTTGGTAATTTTTCCATTGAACTTTTTCTTGTTTCAAGCTACCAAAAATTTAACAGTTCGGAATTGTCGACAGTTATTAAATCCAAATGACACTTGGATAACTATTATTTATCGCTGACACTATTCTGTGAGTTTGCAATGCAAATAAATTGCGCTAGCATCCAAGTTAATACATGAGGAGTTAACATAATATCTAGCCGATTGCAGGTTAAGCCAAGTAAGTCCTATTCCGAGAACCTGATTGTGATTCCGGTTGTCGAGGGGGCAAATCCCTTTAGCCACCCCATTCTTCATTACTTATAAGTTGAAATGTATCAATACGAAAATATCGATGATTAGTGCAGCTTGCTAGTGCTCTTGCTTTGTTAACGAGATATTTTTATTCAAAAGCTAACAATCTATTTTAGAAATCCCAACCCATACGTAGATAATAATAACCGCCATTGAACCCAGCTGGAGAGTTTAAAGGGTATATTGCGCCTAAAAACCCAGAAGTTCGGCCCTCACTGTATTCATCAGGAAATACATCAAAGATATTTTTAGCACCTAAAGCAACAACTAAGCTATCCGTAATATCGTAGGAAACTTCAAGATCAGTAATAACAATGGGATCAACTTTTTCAATGAGGGATACATCATTAAATTGTGCATTATAAAAAGACCCATAATAATTAATCCGAACCATTGCACTTATATCTTCTTGCGAGTGAGCGTATGTTAATACTCCTCTAGTTTTTGGAATTCCTTCTTCGCGCTCTTTGCGTACATTAACACTCGAGATTGGACTGTTAGTATTAGTGACCTCTAGTTCCGTGTCTGTATAGTTAAATGCTAACGATAATATGCTATTTCCACCCACAAACTCAAAGGGTAAACTAGCAACTAAATCAATGCCTTGAGTCGTGGAGTTGAAATCGTTAGCATAATACTGAATATTTGTTACGTTTGAATTAATTCCAGAAGCAATTAATAATGGTGCATCACTTGCCATTATTTCACTATCGAATAGTGATAACCGATCATCTATGGCAATATGAAAATAGTCTAACGTAACATTAACCGACCCTATCTCTGATAATATGCCTAAACTAAAACTCTTTGCTGTTTCTGGTTCAAGCCCCCCGCCAGAACGCGCTGTTGCAATAGGGCTCAAAGCACTTACCAATTGTGAGATTTGTTGAACGACAATATCATTTACAATTGAATTTGAGTTGGATATTCGTTGAAGTGTTGACTGCCCAACAGTGGGAGCACGGAATCCAGTGCTTAATGTTGAACGTAAGGCAACTTCATCGGTTACTTGTACACGTGCTGAAAGTTTGCCATTGAAGGTATTGCCTATCTTGTCTATATCTTCATATCTCATCGCAAGCGACATGGAGAGAGCCTCAGTTAAGTCACCTTCAATATCTAAATATACGGCATTTGATGTTCGCTCGTTTATTTCCGCAGTATCAGGAGAGAAACCTGGAAAACCATTTGAACCTATGGCTTCACCATTATTCGAAAATGGGCCTGTTTCATAAGAGGCTTTGTCTCCTGCGACAACTTCATATTGTTCAAAATAATTTTGATAGCCAAAAGCAATGTTTAACTCTGATTCAAAACCAACGTCTACAGGATAAGTGAAATCAGCATTGATTATGCGCTCTGTTTGAATTTGAGCTCCCAATTCAAAATCATTCGGTGAATTTTCACCTAATGATGCATTGACACTATTACGTAATTCATAATCAATACTATTCCTACCAACTACCATACTAATATCATAAGTTAATTCAGCTTCATTTTTGTCTAAAGAGCCTCGCACACCAGCTGCAATGCTTCCATCAGTTACCCTACCGCCAAATCTTGGGGTAAAACCACCAGGAAATCGTTCATTAAAAGAAAAACAATTGGCGTTGGCTGATACTGCGGTTAAGGCTTCGGCATCACCAAAACTGCCTGGAATAGTAGGTATTGGACAATTCCCTGTATTGTTATTGGTCATGTCAAAGAATAAACGAGTACCATTATTTGGATTAGTAAATACACTGGCTCGCGTATTGGGGTTGCGATAAAAAAAGCTACCATCTACCTCGCGTTGTGCCCAGTTACCAAATAGATATAATTGTTTATAATTGTTGTTATCTCCAATATCTAATTCCATATTGCCAAGAAACTTAATATTGTTGGTTATTTTGGGGGCACCCCAAATAACAACAGGGTCTTGTATATCATCTTTACTGATGCCACTCTCAATCAAGCTTTGGACTGCGGGGTCTTGAATACCGCGAGATGTTGCATTGCTTTTTGAGAGTTTGAATGAAAAATTACCCGTACCGCTGTCGCCAATATTAGTTCCCAAAATACCCGATAGCTCAAATGTTGTCCCATCTCCTGCATAGTATTGACCAGTGCGCATTTCAATGCGATTGACGTCTGCACTGTTTTCTAGTCGGAAATTAATTACACCCGCGATAGCATCAGAGCCATATTGCGCGGCAGCCCCATCTCTTAAAACTTCCACACTCTTTAGAGCAATACTAGGGATTGGTTCTAAATCTACCCCGTGGGCTCCTACATTTAATCCTGAAATATACTCATAAATAACACCGCTACGATGACGCCGTTTACCATTAACTAGTATTAACATACTGTCAGTAGGTAACCCTCTGAGATTAGCAGGCCTTACCAAAGTACCTGCATCACTAATAGCTTCCTGACTTGCGTTATATGAGGGAATAACATTCGACAGAGTAGCTATAATATCGCTATTCCCTTGCGTTCTTAAATCTTGCTTATTAATAACATCCAAAGGCGCCAATGCATTACTAGGTGAACGGTTTATACGACGTGAACCTGTAATTAGAATACGTTCAGCTTCAATCTCTATAGAAGAGTCGTTGGACTTATTTTTAGTTAAATAGGCTGAATAATTGTCGAGGTTAGTGGCTACTACAGCACTAGCCGATTCATTTAACATATGCTTCATTTGCTCGGTATATTTATTATAATTGCTCAATATGGAAGAAACAGCAATCACACGCTTTTGGGTTGCTACAGCACTAAGCGGAGTATTTAAAAGAATTTTCGACAAGGCATCTTCAAGTGAGTAAGTGCCAAAAAGCGGATTAGTTACTACAACAATAGAATCATCAAATGGATATAAAAGAGAGTAGCCTGACATATCGGCTAATTTATTTAAGGCGGTAGCAGCATTCATTGCCGGTAACTTAAAGCGGTACCGTTCAGCGGCTTCACATTCTAAGTTATTACCTAACAATAATAAGTAAAATACTGTGTAAAACTGGATGCATTTCCATTTTTTATGTTTTATTAGGCGATTAAACACTTAATATTTATCTCACTGTTTGTTAATTCTTACTCAAAAGTGATCCATCCTAGCGGCCTTATTATGATCATTGATTGGCTTGAGTTTCTAGTTATTACTCCTTGTTTTATTTTGTGTTGAAACTTTTAATCAGCAGCTATCATTGCTTGATTCAATAATATGACAATGATGTGTTAGCCTGTCAAGACGTGCTGCTGTCTGCTTTATGTAGCTAAAAATTTTCAGCCATATACTAAAGCGTAAAGTAGTCGTAATTATCACATTGGTTGTTCTACCGAGCTAATATAGTAAGTGAGACAGCAAACTCTACTTCCTGAATCCATTCAGTCACACGCACTGCGACACATTATTAACAAATTATTTCTACTTTAAAAATTTTTAGAAGTCATAAGTTGCTTTTACGTAGTAGAAACCACCATTGAAACCAAAAGGAGAAGTTTCATAGTATTTACCACCCCATTGGTTATTTACACAACCACCACAATCTGCAGCACCTTGCTCTGTGAA
>ENA-ORXI01002143-ORXI01002143.1-sediment-metagenome-genome-assembly--contig:-NODE-2143-length-14586-cov-13.671790_pt1 | contig 14586 bp, 14 predicted proteins | sample MGYA00237861_ERZ511468 | MGnify/ENA primary metagenome ERZ511468 (study PRJEB26299, sample SAMN06266213) | sediment metagenome | isolation source: Hudson Canyon methane seep mesocosm | place... | reverse complement strand
GAGAAAGCACGTTATCAACATCATCAGAATGATCCTGCTGATCAGAATTACTGTGCCTTTTTGAGTCGAATCATTCCGCCTATGTTGCCGCAACTTCCTGCTAATGCATCGGGATTAGACTTTGGTTGTGGGCCCTTTCCAGGCGAGAAGTCTGCCCTTGCCCTTTTATTTGAACAAGCGGGATTTTTGATGGCAGTTTATGATCCCTTCTTTTCACCTGATACAACACCACTCAACCAGACATATGATTTTATTGTGACTACCGAAGCGATAGAGCATTTTTATCGACCATATGACGAGCTTAGTAAATTATTTAACTTGTTAGTGCCAAACGGTACGCTTGGCATTATGACGCGGCGATATGATAGTACCGATGATTTTGCCAATTGGTTTTATAAGGATGATCTCAGCCATGTCTGCTTTTTTTCAAAACAAAGCTTTCGTTGGATTGCCAAGCAGTGGTCGGCAGATCTGGAATTTACGGATAATGATATTATCGTACTTCACAGATAAGAAATGCCACTCAAACGCTATAAAGAGCACACTACTTGTTAGCATTTAACTCATGATGCCCCTCAAGTATAATATCCTTATACTATAGATGGTTACCATTCCCCTCCCTTGATTAAATTGTATTGTTTTATACGTTTAACGCCGCCAAAAAACAGCCAAAACCTGCTATAATGAAAGGTTAATAATTTAAATAATTCAATAGAGGAAATGCCCATGTCTGTAATCAAGATGTCTGACTTAGATTTAGCTGGTAAACGTGTATTAATTCGTCAAGATTTAAATGTACCTCTTAAAGATGGTGCCGTAGCTGATGACACACGTATTCGTGCCTCATTGCCTACAATTAAATTAGCGTTAGATGCTGGTGCAAAAGTTATGTTGATGTCTCATCTTGGTCGTCCGACAGAAGGTGAATATTCTGAAGAGTTCTCACTTGCCCCTGTTGCTCGTCACTTAGGTGCATTATTGGGTAAAGATGTTCGTTTAGAAAAAAATTGGCTTGATGGTGTGAATGTTGGTGCTGGCGAAGTCGTTTTATGTGAAAACGTTCGTTTTAATACGGGTGAAAAGAAAGATGATGATGCCTTATCACAGCAAATGGCTAAATTATGTGACATCTATGTGATGGATGCATTTGGTACGGCTCATCGTGCTCAAGCTTCAACACATGGCGTAGCTAAATATGCACCTGTTGCTTGTGCGGGTCCTCTATTATCAGGTGAATTAGAAGCATTAGGAAAAGCATTAGATAACCCGGCTCGTCCAATGGTCGCCATTGTTGGTGGTTCAAAAGTATCAACAAAATTAACGGTTTTAGAATCGTTGTCTAAAATTGTTGATCAACTTATTGTTGGTGGAGGTATTGCTAATACCTTTATTGCAGCAGCTGGACATAATGTGGGTAAATCATTATACGAAGCCGATTTAATTGATACATGTAAAAAGTTAACGGCTGACGCACAAGCTGATGGCAGAGATATTCCAGTACCATCAGATGTTGTCTGCGCGAAAGAATTTGCTGAAACAGCAGATGCCACATTAATGGCTGCCAGCGATGTACAAGATGACGATATGATTTTTGATATTGGCCCTGATTCAGCTGCAGAACTAGCAGAAGTCTTAAAAAATGCAGGAACAATTGTTTGGAATGGCCCGGTTGGTGTATTTGAGTTTGATCAATTTGGCGAAGGAACTAAGTCAATTGCGATGGCGATTGCAGAGTCTAAAGCATTCTCGATTGCCGGCGGTGGTGACACATTAGCGGCAGTAGCAAAATATAATATTAGTGATGATGTATCTTACATTTCAACAGGTGGTGGTGCATTCCTTGAGTTCCTTGAAGGAAAAGAGTTGCCAGCTGTGGCAATGCTTGAATCACGTGCAAACTAAAAGATAGGATTTGAACAAAGTGGCAGAGAAAAGAAGAACCAAGATTGTTGCAACCTTAGGGCCAGCAAGTAATACCGCGGAAGCACTTGATGCTTTAATTGAAGCGGGGGTTGATGTTGTTCGCCTGAACTTTTCTCATGGTGAGCCACAAGAGCACCTTGAACTTGCTGAAACAGTAAGAAATAGAGCTCGAGCTTATGGTCGACAAGTAGGTGTTTTGGCAGATATGCAAGGGCCTAAGATTCGTATTGCACGATTCAGTACAGGTAAAGCCTTTCTTGAAGAAGATGCTCAGTTTGTTTTAGATGCTGATCTTGACTCAGATGTAGGTAATTTTGAACAAGTAGGTATTGATTACAAGACCTTGCCACAAGATGTGAAGCGTGGAGATACCCTTTTACTTGATGATGGCCGTGTTGTTTTATGGGTTGAGCAAGTTGAAGGTCAACGAATTACATGTAAAGTTGTTGTTGGTGGTGAGTTATCAAATAATAAAGGCATTAACCGTCAAGGTGGTGGTTTATCGGCTGATGCTTTAACTGAAAAAGATAAAGCCGATATTATTACGGCAGCCAAAATGCAAGCTGATTATGTTGCTATTTCTTTTCCTCGCTCAGCAGATGATATTCACACCGCTCGTCAGCTACTTCGTGATGCTGGTGGTCAGGGTGGCATTATTGCCAAGATTGAACGTGCTGAAGCTTTAGAAGTAATTGATGAGATTATTGAAGCATCAGATGCCGTAATGGTTGCCCGGGGTGATTTGGGTGTTGAGGTGGGTGATGCTGCATTACCACCTATTCAAAAAGATATTATTAATCATGCCCGTCGTCATAATAAGGTTGTTATCACGGCAACTCAAATGATGGAGTCGATGATAACAAATGCCATTCCAACACGAGCAGAAGTGTTTGATGTGGCCAATGCAGTATTAGATGGGACTGATGCGGTTATGTTGTCAGGTGAAACGGCAGTGGGTAAGCATCCAGTGAAAGTGATTGAGGCTGTAGATCGTATTTGTTTGCAGGCCGAACAACAACGTGAAATCCGCGTGTCTCGTCACCGTATGGATTCGAAGTTTGAACAGATGGATGAAGCGATTGCGATGGGTGCGATGTATATGGCAAATCATCTCGATGTGAAAGCCATTGCAGCATTGACTGAAACAGGCTCTACACCGTTATGGATGTCACGAATTAGTTCGGGTATTCCAATTTTTGCCTTAACGCCACATGTTGAAACGCGTAGAAAAGTGACCTTATACCGAGGCGTATATCCAGTCAGTTTCACCGTTGATCATGATGATCATGCCTCTTTAAATAAAGAGGCCATTGATGAGCTACAGCGTCGAGGCGTGGTGCGAGATGGTGATTTGGTTATTATTACAAAAGGTGATCTTGAGGTTCAAGGTAGCACTAATGCCCTGAAATTAGTTCGTGTTGGTGATATGGTAGAACCTAATAATACTTAGGAGAGCGCATTATGGCTTTAGTTTCATTACGACAACTACTCGATTATGCTGCAGAGCATAACTTTGCCGTTCCGGCTTTTAATGTCAGCAATATGGAGCAGGTTCAAGCCATTATGCAGGCTGCTGATGCCGCTGATAGTCCAGTGATTATGCAAGGTAGTGCCGGTGCAAGAAAATATGCTGGAGAACCTTTTTTACGCCATTTAATTCTTGCGGCAATCGAGCAATATCCACATATTCCTGTAGTAATGCATCAAGATCATGGTGCTACGCCTGATATTTGTGCTCGTTCTATTCAATCTGGCTTTAGCTCCGTGATGATGGATGGCTCTCTACTCGCAGATATGCAAACCCCCTCATCATTTGAATATAACGTCGATGTCACACGTAAAGTTGTCGATATGGCACATGCATGTGGTGTGTCGGTTGAAGGTGAAATCGGTTGTTTGGGTTCATTAGAAACAGGCATGATGGGTGAAGAAGATGGTCACGGCTCACTAGAGCAACTAGACCATAGTCAGTTATTAACAGATCCTGATGAGGCTTTTGAATTTGTTAAGCAAACTAAACTTGATGCTTTAGCTGTCGCCATTGGCACAAGTCATGGAGCATATAAGTTTACTAAGCCACCTACTGGTGAAGTGTTGGCTATTAGTCATTTAAAACTATTACAACAACGCTTACCCAATACGCATTTTGTTATGCATGGTTCTAGCTCAGTACCGCAAGATTGGTTAAAAGTTATCAATGATTATGGTGGAGATATCGCTCAAACTTATGGTGTGCCAGTAGATGAAATTGTTGATGGTATTCAATACGGTGTTCGTAAAGTGAATATTGATACCGATTTACGCATGGCATCAACAGGTTCCATTCGACGCTTTTTAGCCCAAGAAGAAAATGCCGCCAATTTTGATCCAAGAAAATTCTACACAGTGGCATTAGATGCCATGAAAGTAATTTGTCAGGCACGCTATGAATCTTTTGGAAGTGCTGGTCATGCGAGCAAGATTAAGGTCATCCCATTAGATCAAATGGTTAGACGTTATTCCTCTGAAGGATAGTTGTTAGACAATAAAGAGAGTAGTTTATATGAGTACGCAATGGATGGCGTTAATGAGGCATTTGGATAAAAAGCTTCTAACAAGAGATAATTCAAAACATTTTTTATTTGCGATCCTCATATTATTTAATATATCAAATAGTTATGGGGAGACATCAATGAAGTCATTCATTTCAACAGACCAAGGCTTTGTAAAAGAATTTAATCAACTAAAAAAAGATGCCAGTGAAAAATCAGTGGTTGATTTGCTCGGAGAGCCGACTCGTATAGTTGATGATACTTGGTACTATGTAGAAGAGCGCATGCCCCGAGTTGGCGAGCAGATGATGCTCTACACGATAAAGTTTAACGATGGCGGCTTATCTGAAACTTCGGCTCTGAGAGGAGCAGATGCAACAGGGATGCAGCCTAAAGATGAAAGCAAATTGAGAGAAAAGGAATATTCCCTTTTTATTCAATTTGAATCTGCTTTTCTACGAGAGTTACGAGATAGTTTATCGCTGATATCAGAAAATATTGATAGAAATGTACAGGCCACTATTTATGTAGATGGAAAAAAAGTGGACTCAGTTGACCTTTCTATGGAGGGAAATCCATTAACTCACATCTCCTTTGGCAGTACAAAGATAAACTTTTTTACGGCAAAACAGACGATAGATCTTGAGTTGAGTATTGATAGTCAGAGTATTAAGCATAAAGTTCACAACATCGAAATCGAGGACGGACTATTCTTAACTATTACTCAATTGGATAAATGGCGACACTTTTCGATTGAACAAGGCAAAACAGCTCACGGTTATGATTAAATTGCTCAAATCATATTATTTGTCACCCATAATACAATCAGTTGCAAGCAAAAGCGTGTAATAAGGTAAACTATGCCCTTTGGTTTAATTGAGAAGATAAAGTGCAGCAGTTATTAGCAATTGCTGGTGGTGGTGCCTTAGGCGCTGTATTACGCTTTGGCATGTCATCAGGCATTTATCGTTTACTAGGTAGAGATTTCCCATACGGAACCTTGGCTGTTAATGTCCTCGGCTCATTACTGATGGGCTTGTGTTTCATATTGATGATCGAACGAAACCTATTATCACTGGAATGGCGAAGTGTCATCATGATCGGTTTTCTTGGTGCATTTACTACCTTTTCTACCTTTTCAATGGAAACATTAAGCTTGCTAGAGTCCGGTGAGTTGACGAGAGCATTATTAAATATTCTCTTAAGCGTGACTTTATGTCTTGCTGCAACGTGGGTTGGCTTGACAATCGGAAGGCAGATTTAATATGAATGAAATTACAATGGTACGAATTTACCTTTCTGAAGGACGCGATCATTATGAACGTTTGGTGAACTGGTTATATGCTGATAATCACGTAAAAGGTGTATCCGTTTTCAGGGCCATAGAAGGCTTTGGTGAAGATAGAAAAATGATGACATCATCACTGATAGATTTGTCCTTAGAGTTACCTGTCGTTATCGAATTTTTTGACACACCAGAAGTAATTTCTGGTGTTTTAGAGCAAGTACAAACAATGGTTAAAATAGATCATATCGTTACTTGGTCAGCACAATCTGGAATTTAAAATGTTAGACCCAAAATTATTAAGAAATGAACCTGAAAAAGCGGCTGAGTTATTAGCCCGTCGTGGCTATGTTTTAGATATAGCATTGCTAGAAAATTTAGAGCAAGAACGCAAACAAGCTCAATCAGATGCACAAAGCCTGCAAACAGAGCGAAATAGTCGCTCTAAAATGATTGGTAAGGCAAAAGCATCAGGTGAAGATATTGCACCATTACTCACTGAGATTGCCGATTTAGGTGATAAACATAAAGCGGCTGAAACTCGCTTAGCAGAAGTATTACAAAAACTGACTGATGTTGCGATGGAGTTACCTAATATTCCTCAAGATGACGTGCCTGCTGGTAAGAGTGAAGATGATAATGTAGAAATTTCACGTTGGGGTGAGCCAAAATCATTTGATTTTGAGCCTAAAGACCATGTAGATTTGGGTGAAAGTCTCAGTGGAATGGACTTTGAAACAGCGGCTAAAATTAGTCAGGCTCGTTTTGTTACTTTGCACGGTCCATTGGCCAAATTACATCGAGCACTCACGCAATTTATGCTTGATCAGCATACTGAAGAAAATGGTTATACTGAAACTTATGTACCTTACTTAGTGAATAGCGATTCATTACGAGGTACTGGGCAATTACCGAAATTTGCTGAAGATTTATTTGCCATTAAAGATACGGATTTATATTTAATCCCAACGGCTGAAGTGCCTGTCACCAATATTGTTCGCGATACTATTTCAACGGATAAACAATTGCCATTGAAATTTGTAGCACATACACCTTGTTTTCGTAGTGAAGCAGGCTCATATGGTCGTGATGTACGAGGTTTAATTCGTCAGCATCAATTTGAAAAAGTAGAGTTAGTGCAAATTGTTCGACCTGAAGAATCTGATGCTGCACATGAAGCATTAACAGGCCATGCCGAAAGTATTTTACAAAAATTAGAATTACCATATCGTAAAGTGATGTTATGTATTGGTGATTTAGGTTTCTCATCAAGCAAGACTTATGATTTGGAAGTATGGCTACCTAGTCAACAAACCTATCGTGAAATTTCATCTTGTAGTAATTTCCAAGATTTCCAAGCACGACGCCTGCAAGCTCGCTGGAGAAATCCTGAAACTAACAAACCAGAGTTAGTGCATACACTCAATGGTTCCGGCTTGGCAGTTGGTCGTACTTTGTTAGCAGTGATGGAAAATCATCAGGATGAACAAGGTCGTATTCATATACCTGAAGCATTAAGACCTTATATGGCTGGGCAGGAAATCATCGGTGGATGAGTTTAACCTTATCCAGAAGATTATTATCTGGGCGATACCGGTCATCTTTGCCATCACTGCACATGAGGTTGCTCATGGTTGGGTGGCATTAAAATTAGGTGATCGTACAGCTCAAATGATGGGTCGCTTAACCTTAAATCCGATTAAACATATTGATCCCGTGGGAACGATACTTATTCCGGCAATCCTTTTAATAATGCCTGGAATTAGCTTTGTTTTTGGCTGGGCAAAACCTGTCCCAGTAAATTATCGGAATTTACGTAAGCCTAAAACAGATATGGCATGGGTTGCATTAGCAGGACCGGCAGCTAATTTAATTATGGCGGTAATATGGTCTATGATTGCTGCTTTAGGTGTTAACCTTTGGCAGTCTGGCAATGCCTCCGGCGAAGCAATGGCTTATATGGGCGCGGCAGGTATTTTAATTAATACTATGTTGATGATGCTCAATTTATTACCGCTACCCCCTTTAGATGGTGGGCGTATTTTAGTCAGTTTATTGCCTGGACCTTTAGCATGGCAGGTCGGTCGAATAGAACCTTATGGATTTATCATATTGGTTGGGTTACTTTATTTTGGCGTAATCGGAATAGTACTTTTTCCGATGATGAGTTTATTTATTAATCTGTTGGCATCGACATTTGGTTTGCCGCCACAGATATTTTCAATTATTTAGAATAACGATTGTTGTTGGCAACAATCAGGAGAGCACATTGGATACGGTAGCACTACAATCCCGTCGAATCGTTTCAGGAATGCGTCCAACGGGACAGCTTCACCTAGGTCATTACCATGGTGTATTAAAAAACTGGATTAAACTTCAGCATGAATTTGATTGCTTCTTTTTTGTGGCTGATTGGCACGCTTTGACTACGCATTATGAAGATAGTCAGGTTATCGAAGAAAGTGTGTGGGAAATGGTTATTGATTGGATCGCAGCAGGTATTGAACCTTCAGCGGTATCATTATTTTTACAATCAAAAGTACCTGAGCATGCTGAGCTGCATCTACTATTATCGATGATGACGCCAATCTCTTGGTTAGAACGAGTTCCAACCTATAAAGATCAGCAAGAAAAGCTAAAAGAGAAAGATTTATCAACCTACGGTTTCTTAGGTTATCCACTATTACAAAGTGCTGATATTTTGATCTACCGTGCAGGACAAGTACCAGTGGGTGAAGATCAAGTGGTACATGTTGAATTGACGCGTGAAGTAGCACGACGTTTTAATCATATTTATGGTCGTGAAAAAGATTTTGAGCAAAAGGCTGAAGAAGCGATCAAAAAAATGGGTAAGAAGAATGCAAAATTGTATTCAAACCTGCGTAGAGCATATACCGAGCAAGGTGATGCTGAAGCATTAGAAACAGCACGTGCCTTATTAAAAAGCCAACAAAACCTTGCATTAGGTGATACAGAGCGTTTATTTGGTTATCTTGAAGGTGGCGGTAAAGTGATTTTGCCAGAGCCACAGGCATTATTAACACCGTCACCTAAGATGCCGGGCTTAGATGGACAGAAAATGTCTAAATCTTATGGTAATACTATCTCTCTGCGTGAATCTGAAGCATCTATTGCAGATAAAATTAAGAAGATGCCAACAGACACTAACCGTGTTCGCCTTTCTGATCCGGGTGACCCTGCAAAATGTCCTGTTTGGCAATTGCATGAAGTTTATTCAGATGATGATCAGAAACAATGGGTACAAGAAGGCTGTAAAACTGCAGGAATTGGCTGTCTAGAATGTAAGGGACCTCTTATTGATTCTATTTGTGCTGAATTAAAACCAATTCGTGAACGTGCAGCAGAATTAACCAAGCACCCTGAAGATGTTCGTCGTATTATTGAAGATGGTAATGAGGCAGCTCGTGAAGTAGCACGTGATACATTAGAGGAAGTACGTGCAGCAATGGGCTTAGGGTATAAATAACAGCCCAGAATATTCATCTTTTTCCTCTGAACGGCGTTATTTTCGTACTCGAATGGTCACATATTAATATATGCTCCCATTCTGCGTGCGAAAATGCCTTGTTCAGAGAAAAAATCTAAATACTCTAAACAGTTATTGAAAACAATATAAACAACAATGTCGGGAGACAATAGAATGAGTGAACGAATTCAAAAAGTATTAGCACGAGCAGGTTACGGTTCACGCCGTGGACTTGAAGTAATGATTAAAGATGGCAAAGTTATGGTCAACGGTAACGTTGCCAGCTTAGGTGATCAGGTTGATGTTGGTGATACGATACGACTTGATGGTAAACCTGTCTCAGCTAAACGCCTGTGGCAACAACCACAGCAAGTCTTGCTATATAACAAGCCAGTTGGTGAGGTTTGTACACGCAATGATCCTGAAGGCCGTCGTACGATTTATCAATCATTACCAGCACCAGAAGAAGGTCGCTGGGTAAGTGTTGGTCGTTTAGATATTAATACTAGTGGACTTATCATTCTGACGACAGATGGTGAATTAGCTAATACCTTGATGCACCCATCAAATGAGATGGATAGAGAGTATGCGGTGCGGGTATTAGGTGAAGTGCCTGATTCAATGATGCAGGCTTTACGTGATGGTGTTGAGCTTGAAGATGGTCTGGCAAAGTTCTCTGACATTCAACCTGCTGGTGGTGATGGTGCAAACCGTTGGTTCCATGTGGTGATTCAGGAAGGTCGTAACCGAGCAGTTCGTCGCCTATGGGAGAGTCAAGGAGTTCAAGTAAGTCGCTTGATGCGTGTTCGTTACGGGCCAGTTATCATTCCTAAACAGCTTAAAATGGGCCGTTGGATGATGCTCGAAGGTGGTGATCTAGAGGCGTTATACGAAGAAGTTAATCTTGAGCAAAAGGTAGTTGAAAATATTGGTCGTGCCCAGCGTGAGAAGAAAATGCGTCCATTGAAATCAACAGTGCCAAAAGCACGTAATACAGCTAATCGAAGTGATGCTAAACCTAAAGGCAAAGGAAAGCCTCGAGTTCGCGGTAGATAAGTATATACCCGTGATCAATGAAGCTACAGATTTTTAGCACACACTGATTGCGTTAGCCGTGGTATAAAATTTAGACAATAAAAAAAGGGCCTTTGAATTCAAAGGCCCTTTTTTTATATCTCGATATTAGATGGAGTTAATTATCTTTGCTGATAACTTTTTCTGCACAAAAAGTTTGATTACGACCAGACTTTTTAGCTTGGTATAAGGCATGATCTGCACGATCAAATAATGCCGAACTACTTTCGCCTTGATTTAATTGAGCGACACCAAGACTAATTGTAAAGCCAAAAGTACGTTTACCGTCACTACAACTGAGTTGTAATGTGGCAAAGCGAAGACGTTCAGCAACTAAGCGAGCTGCTTTTTCATCAGTATTACTTAATACCAATGTGAATTCTTCACCACCATAACGGAATGCAATATCACTAAGGCGCATTGTGTCTTTAATAGATTGGGCTAGTATTTGCAGGGCTAAATCACCACTACTATGGCCGTAAGTATCATTCACTGTTTTAAAGTTATCGATATCAAGAACGATAAGTGACATGGGTGTATATTGACGATGTGCTAAATCAATTTCACGTTTCAAACTTGAATCAAAAGCACCTCGGTTATTTAAGCCTGTTAATTTGTCTTGTAAAGCAGCAGCTTGAGCTTCTCGGTATAATAAGCCGTTACGTACTGGATAAATCAATTTACATAAAAAATCTTCTAATAACCGTGTGTCATCATCAGTAAATTTTTTACGACGCGTTAATGTCAGCTCACCTAACCAGTGACCATTCATTTCCAAGCGATAATTACATGAATGATTAGTACGACGACCAAAACTGGCATCACAGTCGACACCTCGATGTTGGTAATGAAGGCTATCATAGGCAAGTGCTTTGCTTATTTCGTTATGAAATAGACTGATAATATTGTCTAATTCTAAAGATGTTTGTAGTACCGCCGGAAGTCTAGCAGCAATATCTTCAGCATTTTCTAGTGGATGTTGTTGAGTAGTTACATCAATTGCATGGCCGTGTTTACCAACTAATGATAGTGTTGCTGCTTCTGATGACAATTGATGTTCCATGGTGCAAGTCCTTAAAATCTAGTATTTGAACTAGATAAAGCGAGAACTATGCCATGTATATATTTCTATTTTATATCAATAACTTAACTATCTGCGTCAGTAGATTGACAGAGAAACTTATTGGGCGATGACAATTTCACCGTTAATTTCTAGACTATCCTGCCCCATCAAATATAAATAAGTGGGAACAACATCTTCCGGTGTTGGCAGTGATGTTGGATCGATCGCAGGGAATGCACGAGCATGCAATTTAGATTGAACGGTACCTGGATCAATCGTGTTAACTCGGACACGGCCATCAGACTCTAATTCATCTGCTAATTGTTTACTTAGAGATTCGATAGCCGCTTTGCTTACACCATAACCAGCCCAGTAAGCGGTGTCTTTATGATTATCAGTCGTAAAGATAATGGAAGCCTTATCGAATTTCTGCATGAGGGGTAAACAGGCACGCGTTAATAAATAAGGAGCGGTTAGGTTTATATGCAGTGTTTCTAACCAGACTTTGGGATCTTGATGTTGCACCGGAGCAATTTGACCTAATGAAGCAGCACAATGCACCAAGCCATCGAGTCGTTCGAAGTTATCATGAATACTGCGAGCTAATTCGTCATAATCAGGAATGCTTGCGCCCTGAAGATCAAGAGGATAAATAGCAGGTGTAGGTGCACCATTTGCCACAATGTCATCATAAACGAGCTCTAAAGCTGGAATATTTTTATCAAGCAGGACGAGTGTTGCACCGTGACTTGCATAAGCCTTGGCTACAGCCGCACCAATACCGGCACCGGCACCGGTAATGAGAATTACATGATCTTTAAGTAGTTCAGGTGATGCTGTATATTTCATTAGTCTTGGCTTGCCGCTGGAGAAAATTGACTAAATGTTACGGTGCCATTTTGGAATTGAACACTTGTTGTGCCTGACTCATTTGTCCATTCACTTTGTGTAAATGTAAGGGCATCGAGAGCACGAGACTGTGTCAATGTTGGAGAGCCAAGTTTACCTGTTACGGCTTGTTCAGTCATTCCAGTTTCAATTGGCATAGATGTAGTACTTTCTGATTTTTCGCCGCAAGCGATAAGAGCTGAGCTGAAAAGAATAGAAATAGCGATAAGACGAGACTTAGTTAACATAAGATACCTTTCTAGTTAAGGGGGGGAGTTAAAGAAACTTTGGCTGATAAGTATATCAAGTTGTATGGTTGTAATCGACTAAATCAGTGTTGATTTAGGAGATATTGGGCACAGTTTTCACCATTACGAATTGCACCTTCAAGCGTAGCTGGATATGAGTTGGCTATATAGTCTCCGGCTAAGTACAAGCCATGAATGTCAGTTTGGCTTGTTGGTCGAGTTTTTTCAACACCAACGCTACATGCAAAGGTGGCCCGTTTTTCGCGAATGACCAAACTATCATTGACTATTTTAGGTAGTTTAGGAAATAGGGAGTGAACCTCTTGGCAAACATGTTTTACAAGAACTTCATTAGTCATTGCTTCATGACTACCTGGCGCACTAATAACAACAGCCATCAAACCTGGTGTTTGTTCACTACGATCAAAGATCCATTGACTAAGCGTTCCCGTCATACCGAGCATAGGTTTGTCTAATCGTGTATCAGAATGATACTGCAAATAAACAGTACAAATTGGGTATTCAGTTGGTTTATCAAAGGTCACATATTCAGCAAGTAGTTCAGTACTTTGAGATGGATTCGTTGCAACAATAATATTATCTGCCAAGAGCTGAGTCCCATCTTGGCAAAGGATTCCCAACACCTTATCTTGTTCAATAATGAGCTGTTTGGCTCGAGTCTTAAGGCTGATCGTGCCACCATTTTGTTGAATATAGTTGGCAGCAGCATGAGGAAATACATCGGCAAGAGGTAGGCGAGGAATTAAAGAATCGGCAGCTTGCTGTCCTTTGCCCAAACTATCTTGTATTACAGTGGCCATCAAATGTGCTGATGCATGATCAATGGGGGTATTTAAGGTCGCTAAACACAAAGGCTCCCACAACTGTTTAATTAGTCTCGCTGGTTGCTGTGTTGAAAGTAACCATTCACTTACGGAAACATCCTCTTGTGATAATAGTTTAGGAATACTGGACTGTAATTTAGTAACGGAATAAAAGGCTTTAAATCCAGCGCTACGGATAAGATTCCATGCGAGTGATAGTGGCCATGGCAATCTGCTGTTAGCAGACAGGTTTAACGATGCATAATCAGTATCCAAGATAGTAATATCCATGGACAAGCGATGGAAGGCTTCATTTGGATCTATTCCAACAGTGTGCATCATTGATAACATACGATCATAAGCACCAATCATTAGGTGCTGGCCGTTATCAATTAACTGATTATGCCATTGTACATTGCGAGCTCGGCCGCCTAATTGTTTAGCCGATTCAATTAGATGAACAGTTTGACCTTGCTGAGTTAGGGTCACAGCAGCTGCTAGTCCGCTCCAACCACCACCGATGATCAACGTGGTCATATTTTAATTAGCGTTTCTTTTACGATGAAGACGTTTTTCACTACGTGCCGTACGCCATGCAATCCACAATTTTCTAATAGGTGTTAATGACACCCTATGTTTCATTACTTGGAAGTTATCATTGACGATTTCGTCTAATGTTGCTTCATAGATAGCTGCCATAATCAATCCCGTGCGCTGAGTATAACGGTCACACTCAGGCAATATGGCCATGGCTTGAGTGTAATATTGCTTGGCGCGAGTCGTTTGAAATTCTAGAAACTTGATCAACTCTGGTGATGATTTTAATGCCAGCAAGTCATCCGTTTTAACATTAAATTGTTGTAACTCATCTAATGGCAGATAAAGTCGGCCTCGTTCAGCATCTTCACGAACATCACGAATGATATTGGTGAGTTGTAATGCCATGCCAAGGTTTTCTGCATATTTAAGTGTGTTTCTATCCTGATAACCGAAGATCTCAACAGAGAGTAAGCCAACAACGCTGGCAGCGCGATGACAATATAAGGCAAGTTGTTTAAATTCTGGGTAGCTAAATTGGTCGAGATCCATGGCCATGCCATCAATAATTTCCATGAAATATTCTTCATGAAGATCAAAGTTCTGTAATGCCGTTTGTAAGGCTTTACCTACTGGATGCGTTGCTTTTCCTTTGAATGTATTTTGAATTTCTTCTCGCCACCATTCTAATTTTGTTCGAGCCACACCAGGATCAGATATCTCATC
>ENA-ORXI01002142-ORXI01002142.1-sediment-metagenome-genome-assembly--contig:-NODE-2142-length-14601-cov-3.086684_pt1 | contig 14601 bp, 14 predicted proteins | sample MGYA00237861_ERZ511468 | MGnify/ENA primary metagenome ERZ511468 (study PRJEB26299, sample SAMN06266213) | sediment metagenome | isolation source: Hudson Canyon methane seep mesocosm | place... | reverse complement strand
TTCCTGTGAGCTTTAATGATTTTTTGCCACGGGATGTTTTGATTACCTAAACTGAGAAAGTCAGGGTTGAGCAAACTTTCTCTTTTATTATAAGTAAGCGGATTAAATTCACTATCAATAATAGTGCCGCCTGCTTGTTCTAAAATACATTGGCTGGCACCTGTATCCCATTCACCCGTTACACCGATACGTAAATAACAATCAGCACCACCCTCGGCAATTAAACAATTTTTCAAAGAACAACTACCTAAAGCTACATGGTCAAAATCAAAATCTTTACTCAAATACTGTTCCATTAACTCTATACGCTGACGTTTACTAATGGCCACTTTAATGCGGCGTGATTCTTGATAGTCTGCTACATAAATTTGATGACTGCTACTATTTTGAAGGTTACATTCTTTAAATGCACCTAAGTGATTTTGTGCATAATAGGTTAAGTGATGATCTGGTGCATGAATAACACCAATACTTGGTTTTCCATTTTCAATCAAGGCTATATTTACGGCAAAATCACCACTGCCAATAATAAATTCACCTGTACCATCAATAGGGTCAAGCAACCAATACCGTCCCCAGTTTTCTCGTTGTGCTAATGGCACTGTACCCACTTCTTCAGAAATAATAGGAATATCTGGCGTTAACGTTTGTAGTTGATCCATCAAAATATCATTTGCAGCAATATCAGCACTGGTAACAGGGCTTTCATCTTCTTTTAACTCAGCAGTAAAGCTTTGATCACGGTAATATTTCATTACCTCTATACCTGCTTTTTTAGCGCTATTTAAGGCAATATTTAATAATTTTTCATCACTCATACGTTATCCTAACTTATTAGGTGAAAGGTGATCGACTAATAACATTAGCGCGGTAATACTACGTGCTTCTTTAAAATCAGGTTGTCGTAACAATGTTTTATATTCTTTAATTGGCCAAGAAACCACTTCTAATGGCTCAGGTTCATCACCCTCTAATTGAGCAGGATATAAATCACTGGCAACAAAAACATCCATTTTTGCGTTAAAAAATGCTGGCGCCATCATGACTTGAGAAAGGTGATAAAACTGTTTTGCGCCATAGAAAATTTCTTCTTGTAGCTCTCGGTTGGCCGCTTGTTCAGACATCTCACCAGCATCAATCAGCCCTTTTGGAAAACCTAATTCGTAACTATGAGTACCTGCGAAATACTCACGGACTAACAATATAGTATCACTATCAAGCATAGGCACTATCATTACAGCTCCGTTTCCAGAGCCTAACATACGCTCATACTGACGCTGCTCACCATTGCTGAAGGTTAATTCAAGCTGTTCAATAGTAAACAAACGACTTTTAGCCACCTGCTTTTGACCATTGATTTTCGGTAATTGATTTTTCCCTGTCATAAGCGAGTAAAGATTAATTAATATTTCGTTCTACATAACGTTATAATGACACGATAAACATCAACTATGGAACCTCTAAATGCTTAATTGGGAAAAAATTAACTTCGTCATACTCGACATGGACGGTACATTATTAGACTTACATTTTGATAACTATTTTTGGCAAACTCATATTCCGTCAAAATATGCAAAAGCGCATAACATGTCATTAAAAGAAGCTCAAGAATATTTGAGCATTGAAACGAGTAAAGTGTCGGGGGAAATAGAATGGTATTGTTTAGATTATTGGACTGACAAACTTGATTTGCCCATTGTTGAGTTAAAGAAAGAAATAAAACATAAGATTGCTTTACGCCCAGATACATTGCCTTTTTTAGATGCGCTTAAACAAGCCAATAAGAAAGTAGTTTTAGTGACTAATGCACACCCCGACAGTTTGTCGTTAAAAGTCGAACGAACTGAGCTAGATAAGCATATTGATTTGTTAATATCGACTCACAAATATGGCGTTACAAAAGAGTCTCAAGCGTTGTGGCAAAAGCTACAAGCAGAATTGAAATTTGATAATGAAACAACCTTATTTGTAGATGACAGTCTGACTATTTTAGACAGTGCCAAAAAGTTTGGTATCAAACATTTACTTTCAGTAGCAAACCCTGACTCCAAGCTTCCTGCCTTGAGTGAAGTTCATCTTAAAGGATACCCTTATATTACGGACTATAGAAACATTATCGATGACATTATATAAAGGGCATTTTAAACGGGGCTTCTCAGTAATAGCGAGGTTATATATCGCGCTTATGCCAGTTGATAAGATCTTCTAGTGTATCAATATCTACTGCCGCATTAGGTAATAATACCTGCTCCAGGTTTTCCTTATTTACGTGCAAAAGAGCTTTAGCCCCTTTATCACCTTTCAAAGTCATTAAATCAGTAAAATAATCATAAGGGAAAATAGCAGGTGGCATTATTTCCTGATCTACTTTTGCACAAATCAATTTGTCTGGCGTAGCAAAAGACTGTTTGATCAAGTTAACGTAATCATCAGAATTTAAAGCGACTTGATCAGCCAACGTGATCATTATATGGCTGGTGTTATCTTCATTTTTTAGAGTTTTTTCAACCGACTGAGCAATAGTGTGACCCAAACCCGAGTGGGCATCTTCGCAATAACTAAGTGAATATTGATTAGCGATTAATTGCGCTAATTGAGGGTGATAGCCACCTGTTGCCACGTGCAGATTGCTTTCATCTATATTTAGAATATTTAGAGCTTTTGAAATTTGCTGTAAAACATGTTGGATCAGAGTGATTGAATCATCTTGTTGCTGTACTTTGGCTAATAATTTTATGCCGTTAAACCGCTCACTTTTACCTGCGGCGAGTAGAATGATTTTCAATTTGTAGCCGTTACCTTTCATAATACTTTGCTAATCGATTGGCCGTTTCTGTTGTACAAACTTGCATGGCACTCTGCAAGTATTGATAAAGCAATGCTCTCAGGTAATGTGCTACCAATATCAAGGCCTGAAGGCCCAGCAAATACAAATGACAAGGACTCTTCTTCAATGTTAGCCTGAGTAATAACCTTTTGCCTTCTATTATTAGGGCCAAGCAAAGCCATATATTGAAGATCCGTTGTTGCCAGAGCATGTAAAGCATGAGCATCTATTCCAACATTGTGACTCATCAAAACGGCAACGTTTACATCTCTTTCGACAACAAAAGAAGTTAGTACGTTAGCATCACCTTTTATAATATGATCGACATTTGAAAAATACTCTTTTCGAGCATTGGCTGGGCGAGGATCCCATAAGGATACTTTCCAACCCAATTGCTTTGCCATATTCACCAAAGGACGAGCGTCAATACCGCCACCCACTACCAGAAGATGAGGTTCGGGTACAATGGGGGTTGCTAACCAATTCCTGTTGTTACTGGTATCACTTTTGGGTGATTGAATTAACGTGGCCGTAGCGGCGATATCGTTGATATTTTCGGTCTCAAAGTAAGCCTGGTCATCAATATGCTTACCAACAATGCTTTGATAAAAGAATCCTGATATACGTTGTTTAAGAGCGTTATATACTTGGGTTAACGACAAATAATCATTCTGAGCGCTAATCTGTTGCAGCATAATGTAAATGGTGCCACCACAACCAATACCTAAATGAAATGATAGATCATCTTCATCAGAGCCATCATAGCACACCAACATAGGCTCGCCAGATTGCATCACCTTTTGAGCATTAATGGCAATATCCGATTCTAAGCAGCCACCACTTATCATGCCTAGTTGCTCACCTTGGCTGCTAAATAACATCATGGCACCGGGCTTTCGATAACAAGGCCCATCAGTATCATAAATAGTTGCTAATACCCAATCGAAATTATCTCGATTGGGGTACCACTTAGCGAGTAAGTGTGACAAGTGATTGCTCATCGAAAATACTTCCTTATACGCAACTCTTACACTGCCAATGGTTTAAAAGGTAAATCTCTATAGCGCTTACCTGATGCGGCAAAAACGGCATTGCTTAATGCTGGTGCAAAAGGTGCTACTCCGGGTTCGCCCAAGCCCGTTGGGCTTTCATCAGAATCAGTTATATGTACTCGAACATTTGGCATGTCTGTAATACGCATAACAGGATAATCATGAAAATTTGAATTAACCACCGCGCCTTCTCTAAAGGTAATTTCGGTGCTTAATGCCAATGACATACCCATTGCAACAGCGCCCTCCATTTGTGCCGTGGCACCATCAAGGTTGAGCACTTGCCCACAATCGATAGCACAATCAACATTTAATACTTTAATTTCGCCTCCTTTGACTTCAACATGTACAGCCATTGCAACAAAGCTGCGAAAACTGTAATGTACCGCTAAACCAATGCCTTGACCTTTAGGTAACGTTGAACGTTTATGCCAGTCTGATTTATTGGCAACAACAGCCAATACCGCTTTTGCCCGTTGAATTTGTGCTTGTTGTTTTTCATTGTGATTATTATCAAGCAGTTGATTAACAAAAGACAAAGAGTCTTTACCTGCTTTATAAGCAAGTTCATCGGCGAATGTACCAAATGCAAAGCCATAAAATATGGCATAAACGGCGCGATACCAACCAATACGTGTATGCGCTTTTGCATCTCCGGATTCAGCACGAAAGTTTTCTACGCCAAACAAATGATTAGTAACCTCCCCTAAGCTATCAGCAGAAGCTCTTTCCAATGATGGATCAAATAAACTTGAGATAGACGGGAAAGCAGCTCGGTGTAACCAACCTGTAACGTTCCCTTGTTCATCCATTGATGCTTCAATGTGCTGGGCATTAATTGAATGGTAATAACCCGTTCTCATATCTTCTTCACGAGACCAAATAAGCTGAATAGGCTCACCCGTTTTTTCTGAGATAACAGCGGCTTCGTGAACATAATCACACTTAAATTTACGGCCAAAAGCACCGCCAGCCATAGCAACATGAACAACAATATCTTTAGGATCACGTTTTAAATATTGCCCCAATACTTTTTGAATATCGACAGGGCTTTGGGTCGATGCCCACACCTCACATGAATCTTTTTGCACCCATACAACACTAGCATTAGGCTCCATTGGTGCATGTGAAAGGTGTCCACCTGTATAGGTGGCGGTTATTTTATGTTTTGCTGATTTAAAAGCTTTATCGAGATCGCCACGTTCTGCTGCCAAGGTTGCTGGTTTCTCCACATTGGCAACTAATTGTTGTTTGTATTCCTTGGTGTTATAAATGGCATTTTCGCCTAAATGCCATTCTATCTTTAACTTTTTAATTGCTTGTTGTGCAGTCCAGCTATTGTCGGCAACGACAGCGACACCACCAATGGATCCAAACGGCACGTCAAAACGTGGGATTTCTACAACGTTACTGACACCTTTCAATTTCAAAGCATCTGTTTTATCGAGATTTTTTAGACTACCGCCTAATACCGGACAATGAACAATCGCAGCATATTTTAAACCGGGAAGTTTTGTATCAACACCGTATATACGTTTACCAATAACTACTTCACCTTGATCATGTCGAGGCAGTTTTTTACCAATATAGTTAAAGTCGCTTTTCTTTTTAAGCGTTGGTTTTTCAGGAATAGGCATGTTGGCTGCAATACTGGCTAAATCACCAAAGCCCAGCTTTTGCTGATTGCTTTTATTAATAACAAAATGAGATTGAGCAAAACAGTTATCAGGGGATGTTTTCCAAACCTTAGCTGCTGCTGCGATTAACATCGCTTTGGCGGTAGCTCCTGCTTCACGCATGGGCTGATACATCACACGAATACTCGCAGATCCCCCTGTAGCTTGAGGACCAAATTTTTCATCCGCATCACCTTGTTTAACAATAACCCGCAACCAATCAGCTTCCATTTCATCGGCTACTGCAGATGGTAAGGCGGTACTAATGCCTTGTCCCATCTCACATCGTCCACAATAGATAATCGTATCACCATTATCTGCTAGGTGAATAAAGGCATTAAGGTTGGTGCCACTATCCTTGAAAATGCCTTTTTCCACTAGCGCATTTGCCGGTAGGGCAACACCAATAACCAAACCACCTGTGGCAACTCCTGCAGTTTTTAAAAAATCTCGACGACTTGCATTAAAAACGCTCATATTATGCTTCCTTACCTAAGGTATCAGCGGCCTCTACAATGGCCTTTTTAATACGTTGGTAGGTACCACAACGGCATATATTACCCTCCATAGCAGTTTCAATTTCTTTATCTGTTGGCGCTGCATTCACTGCCAATAAACTAGCTGCATTCATAATTTGTCCTGCCTGACAATAGCCGCACTGTGGCACATTGTTATTCAACCAGGCTTTCTGTAAGGGGTGGTCACCATTTTCAGATAACCCTTCAATGGTAGTAACTTTCTTATCAACTAAAGTGCTAACAGGGGTTACACATGAGCGTATGGCTTGACCATCAACATGAACAGTACAGGCGCCGCATAAACCACTACCACAGCCAAATTTGGTACCTGTGAATTCTAATTCATCGCGAAGAAACCACAGTAGCGGCATATCACCATCTACATTAATCTCATGTGTTTTTCCATTGATAATCATTGATTGTTTCATAAATTGCCAACCCATTTTATTTTTACCCTAGACTAGCTTCTAATTTATAATTACACAAAAGCAAAATCGACCAACTATCGAATAATTGCGACTAAATACAGCAAAGGTACATAAAGCACTGTTGTCATAAGTTTACAGTCTAGTTTAAATTCTTAATTACAACTCTATTATCTACTCTCTTTAAATCCTCTATCCTATGGCTATTAGAAAATACAACATTGTTTTTTTAGTAGTATCCCCTGTCAAAGAAATAAAAATCAGCTCAAGGAATAACGATGAATAATGTAGTAGATAAATACGCACAAAACTTTGGCGAGGAATACGCATTATCCTTACCTTCATTAGGTGAAGCCCCGGTAGAGGTGTTAAAGTTTTTGGTTGTCAACGCATGTGTAAGCAGTTACAACATTCAGAAGCAAGTGATGTTACTGTTATTATTACAGGAGATGGCGCCTTTAACTTTCAACGAAATGACTTAATTCATTTTTTGCATGATGATCTTAACGTTATTATTATTTAAATGCGTAATAACATTTTTCATTTGGGTAAAAATAGCGATGCAGATATCTATAATTGCTCCGATAAAAAAATTCGACGTTATTGGTTTAGTTAAAGCCTTTGACGGTGATGGAAAAAGGTGCACAACCGTGGCCGAATTTTCATATTACTTTCGCTTTTATGCCAAAGAGCAAGCAGGAATCCGATTAATTGAAGTACCGGCTATTACCGAAGAGCTGTATCAATGTCACGAGATAAGTCTACTAAATTTATACATCAAAGCACAAAATGGGATGAACTAAAAAATAACGATTAAAAACAATTACGCCTAAACTCATACATTAGAAAACCTTTGTTATCAAAGGCTTTCCCGCATTCAATACTATTTATTCATGCAAGGTTGAATATAATTACAGTCATCGAATTTTGCCACAACGCCCCAACCACCAAAACCTTCTGAAACAGCAAAACTAATTTCATTTTTTCCAGCTTTTAAAGGTAAATAAATAGTATCGAATAAACCCATAGTGCCTAGATAGCGATAATCTCTTGAGCGAAATTGATTATTACCTGCGTATACAAGGGTATTGTTTACATATACCTTTACTTTGTCGCTATAACCAAAATTAAGCGCCTTTGTTTGAGCTTTATCAGAATCAATGGTGAATTTGGCAAAGGCTGTATTGTTAGCTTTATTTACCCCTTGTACACGAGCCATATTTACTACTCCATAATTATCGGCATTTAATGGCTGCCAATTCATGTTGCTTATTTCTTGTTGATTTAATTCTATTGTTTTAGCTAATTTGTTTGCTGAAAAGCTATTAGATACTTGCCATTTTGAAACATAATTTACTAGCTTAGTATCATCAGATGATTTGCTTCTTTTTGACAATGTTTGAGGTTTATCATCTTGTACAATAGAAATGTTGGCAATATATGCATCAACCCTCTCAGAATAAAAACTAATCGAACCACTTTTAATTTGACGTATAAATTCAGTAATACTAAATGCAGGTTTAGTCATGTCGTTGATATAAACTTCACCTTGCTTGCCAGCAACAATGATTTTTATATGATTCCAACCATCAAGGTTGTAACTTACTTTACCTGCAAAACCTTGAGGATAAAGTTGCCAAGCGGATAAGCCGTTAAAAACTGGCGTATACTGACTGGCATCAGGATTACCTGATTGATGTGGGCGAATATAAAACTTTTCTGTGTTTTTTCTATCCTGTTGACGAAAATTCACCCCAACAAAGCCTCTTTGTTTTTTAAATGCCACGTCATATTCAATAATGCCATTAACAAACGATACGTCATTAATTGTTGCACTAGCATTATTTAACAGTAAGCTCGTTTCTCCTTTGTAAGTGACAAACTTAGCGTCTTTACCTTTAACCGTAAAATTATCACTGTTTAATGGAATATTATTAGCATTAGCTGGCATTACGTAACCTATAGATGCCACTAAAACTGTTATTGCTATTTTGATTAAGTTATTCATTTTTCACCTAAAATTATATGTGTTTATTTATATGTGCTTTTACAAACTTATCGCGTAAACATTGCCACTAGCGCCTCCTACATAGATAGTCTGATTGTCTAGCGTTATACTCAATATTGAATCGAGTTGTTCATGCATATAGTCAATGTCTTTGAACTCAGTTTCATTAGTGTATTTCCCATCAACACCATACTTTCGTTTCAATCCTCCATTTTCTTTAACAACTTTAGTATAGTTTTTGACACTTACTGGTGTTGAAAATAACAATCGACTTTGAGACGTTTTTTTATTAACCGCAAAAAGTTGTCCTGAAACGGTGGCAAAGTAAACCGTAGTATCGTTTGCTTGTGGTTGAGCAAAGTTATAGAAATCATTTAAATGCAGTAATGTTTGTGAGCCAGTTTTTGCGTTCAAACCAACTAATGAATAACCATCTGAAGTACCAAAGAATATCTCGCCATTACTTTCAATTGCAGCAGAGCCAACCCACGTACCTGCATATTGACTACTCCACTGTTCAATACCAGTTTTAGCATTAATGGCATAAAAATAAGAACCGCGGTTACCCACATAAACCATGCCATTATAAATAATAGGATCTAAGTTAAATCCCTCCCAACCATTCCAATCTTCCATTGCGCCTTGTGGTATACGTGAAGTAAATTTCCATGCAATTGAACCATCATTTTCGTTAATGCCGTAAAGATGATTATCCCAACTACCAATAACCACAACGCCATCATAATAAGCAGGCTTAGTTTGAGTAATACCAGTATTTACCTGCCATAATTTTTCGCCTGTTTTGCTAGATAATGCATAAGTGCCATTCGCATTGCCAAAAATGACTTTGTCTTTAATAATAATTGGACTAGAGCGATACCACGACCACGGGTCAACAAATTGCCCTTTACCCCAACCCCACGTTTCACCCTCTATGCTAAGAGGCTTGTCTTTTGATGCAAAAAACCACTTTTTCTCACCACTTAGGGTGATTGCATGAAGCCCGTTATCCGCTAGTAAATAAATGGTGTCATTTGCTATAGCGACTTTACTGTAAGTTTTAGCCTCAAGCTTATGTTGCCATTGCAACTCTCCTGATTTATTCAATACAGACAAAGACTGCCCAGCTAAAATATAAACAAGATTTTTGTGTATGATAGGTTGCCCGGTAACTCTGCCCTGTGCTTTAAATTGCCATTCAACTTTGGCAAAACTCAATGATGAAAATAGCAGTAAAGCAATAGTAAGTATTCGTAACATGTGAACTCCTAAGTTTTTTATTTAATGGTTTACTCGAACAGTTATTCACTGTGAGTAACTGAATAATGAGGCTGGCGTCTAAAGGCTTTCATCTCTATAGGATGAGCTAACGCGGCCTTTATTTTCTCTAAGCTATGAACTTCATTGTCATGGCCAGGAATAAAACCCTTAACTTTTAAGTTAAGACGGTCAATTTCAGCCAGTAAAGCGTTTATCCCGCGCTGATTCTCAATCAGGTATCCTTCTTCATATAGATCAGGTAAATAAATTAGCTGCTCTTTTGGAAAATATGTCATTAACATGGTTTCTGCATGCAGCATGCTTTTTAATTCGTAAATTTCAACATGTTGATCCTCATCGGCATAAGTACGCTTTTTATTTACAATGTCGAACTTAGGAGTAAGGTTTTTACTTGCCTCAGCGTTGGCAATTTTTTCAATTAGCTTTGGTTTGAATGCTTCAGCGGTAATAATGGTGGTGTTGTTTTTTGTATAAAAAGGTACTTCATGAATATGATCATTATGATGATGACTTATTGATACATACTTAATTGGCTTAACAGGAATCACTTCACGCATTTTTGCTATTTTTGCGGTCATATCTTCAGGTTTATAACCAAAAGCATCTACTGCCATAATATGGTCTGAAAACTCTACAAAAATGGTGTTGTTGCCATTTCTTGTAACCCAATAAATATTATTCCCTATTGTTTGTAGGCGCAATTTTCCATCATAAGTATTGCGTTTTTCTGCTAAAACATATCCCTTAGGAACAGCCGCTATTTGCTCTACATTGGGCGAAAAATCATATTTAGAGATACTGTAGTAGAAATATGAAGAATAGAAGTGCTCTGACATATTTCTTTTTATGAAAAATGGTATTTGAAACTTACCGACAGTTCTATAGTCACTGAAAAAGTACTCTGTTAGCTGACCATTTCTTAAGAATTCAACTTTGCTAATTTGATGGTTAAGTTGATTAACATAAGTTGTAATAGTTTTACCTGAAGGTAATGTCATGGCAATAACAAAGAAGTGTTTTCCATTCTTTATTTTATCGCCTAAATACCTCAGAGTATCTTTTTGAATTAAAAAGTTTTTTAAAATTAATATAGGGTTTCTAAGTACCAGGCCCTCAATTTCTTTATCAAAATCACCTTGAGTTTTATTTGTATAAGTACGGCTTATATCGTTGTACTTTGTATTCTTCCCTTCCTTAAAAAGAGAGGTCTTAGCAGTGAAACTCTTCATATAATAAAATTGAAATTGATTCCATGCCAATTTCTCAGAATAAGAGATTAATGAATAACCATTACCAGGCCGATTACTATGATAATCAGTATCTTCATAACCATAACCTTGGGTACGGTAATTAATACTATAATCATAATCAACTAAGATATTATCAACATTTTCAATGGCTTCTTTACCTCCATGGTGTTCAACCACTTTATCTAATATCTCTTGTGCCTTATCGACATTCTGATGGGTGAAATTATTTGCTACCGCAGTAGAGCAATTTAATAAGAAACTAAAAATTAGCACTGTTTTACACAGATTTTCTAACATGACTTTTTACCTAAAGTTAACGAAGGTGTTTACTTTAAAAATAAAAAGCCAAATAGTCCTGAAATGAAAACGAATCGTTCCAAGTAGTTACGAAAACCTCATAAAAACAATAACTAATGATAATTTTATATTAATTGGACTTAATCAAGTTTTTGATTTCAGGTACATGGCGTATTGATAAGCTATTTTGAATAACACATAAGCATAATGAAGCCGCACATCGTAAATGAATAGCCGTTTGTATAATTAAAGTAGTAATCACATTCACCCTTTATTATCGTCCGTTTCAAGAGTTTAAATTGACGGTAATAAAGGATAATAAAATATGAAAATTTATAAATCAAAAAGCAATTGGTCAAATTTGAAAAAGACGTTAGCAACGGTAGCTATTTTATCAACGTGTATGACCATGAGTTATAGCCAAGCAGCAGGCGTTAACAATATTGAACAAGCGTTGTCTAATCCCATGAGATCAGAAAAGGAAGTATTATTAGATACTTTGCGAAAACCTGCCCAAGTGCTTGAATTTTTCCAAATCGAAAAAGACATGAAGGTTATTGATGTTTTTGCTGGCGAAGGCTATTACACTGAAATATTAAGCCATTTAGTCGGAAGCTCTGGAAGTGTTGCGATGCATAATCACTCGCCTTGGGAAGCATACTCTAAAAAAGGAAGTGACGAGCGTATTAAAGATAATCGCCTGCCTAATGTCTATCAGGTTATGCAAGACTTAAATAATACTCAATTAAAATCAAATCATTATGATGCCGCTACTATCATTCTTGGTATGCATGATATGTTTTTGGTCAGTGAAAAAAGTGAATCTGGTGATAAAATAGATTCTGCCGCATTTTTATCTTCGTTATATGAGGGAATAAAACCAGGTGGTGTGGTAGGCGTTATAGAACATGAAGCCAGTATTGACACTGCTCCCGAAGACTCTGCAGAGCATCATCGGCTAAATAGTCACTTTATAAAACAAATGATGAAACAAGCTGGTTTTGTTTTTGAGCAACAGTCGAACATTTTAAAGAATAATAATGATGATTATAATAAAATAGTTTGGAGTAAAGGATTACGACGACACACAGATAGATCGGTATTACGATTTAGAAAGCCTAATTAAACTACCAGATATTACAACTGCACATGAAGATAGCTTGATGTGCAAATTACTTAACAATTATTTAAAGTGAGTAAAGCAATTGAGTCATTTAAACTTTTTTGAAAAGCATCCTTTATTGCTACTGCAAGTTATGGGGTGGGGTGTTTATTTAATTGCTGATTTATTTGACCATTTTGCAAAAGGCCACTACTTATTACTGCCTAGTTTTGTGTGTAGTATCACTGCGTTTGTTTTAACGGGAGTAGTGGCTTATCTTACCAATCGATTTGAAATAAAAGGTAAGCAGATACAGGCATTTTTTTTCATTACCGCAATACTGCTTGCAACCATACTATGGCATAAAATTTGGTCTATTTTTCATGGGGAATCTGAAACATTAATACAAATGTGGCAGCAGTTTAAAGACATTCCAAGTTATTCTTTGTCGCAATGGCTGACCACGGGATATTACCCTTTATTTCTGTTTCTAGCATGGAGTGGTTTTTTTGTTGGTAGCAAATGGTTTTTTGCTCATCAAGCACAGCGTATATTATTAAATGAAGCTCAGCTGCAAGCTAAACAGGCACAGTTACAAACACTACGTTATCAGCTTAATCCTCACTTTTTATTTAACGTCTTAAATAATATTGATGTCAGTGTCTTGAGTGATGACAAAGCAACGGCTCACAAAATGCTGCAACATTTAAGCAGCTTTCTTCGAAATAGTTTACAACAAGGCGAGCAAGATAAAATCACCTTAAAAGAAGAAGTAATAGTACTAAAAGACTTTATCAATATTGAACAAGTTAGGTTTGGTGACGCCTTATCTATTGTTATTTCGATAGATACCGTTTGTGAACCCGTGATGCTACCCCCTATGCTGTTACAACCTTTAGTTGAAAATGCAATAAAGTTCGCTTGGTCACAGTCAGAACACGGCGTGATAAAAATAGCCGCGACAAAGCAACACGGACAGTTGAAAATTGATATTGAAAACTCTAAAGCGGATATGTCACCAATGAAAGCAGGAACGGGTACGGGGTTAAAAAACACTCAAGACAGGTTAACTTTACTTTATAATGATGATGCTCAACTTACCACGAAGGAAGAGCATAAAAGTTATAGCGTTACTATTTTACTTCCTTGGGAAGTCTCAATTTGTTAATTGCTCATGACTAGAAATAAGAGAGAGTACTATGACTATTCGTTGCATTTGTATTGATGATGAGCCATTAGCAAGGCAAGGTATAAAACTTGCTCTACAGCCTTATACTAATTTTGAACTTGTTGCTCAATATGGCGCAGCAGATGAATATCTAAAAGAAGTTGAAGCTAATCATGCTCCTGAAGCAGACGTGCTTTTTGTTGATATTGAAATGCCAAGAATGAATGGTTTTGAACTCATTGAACAATTAACTTCAAAGTTACCCTTAATTATTTTTGTTACGGCATACGATCAATATGCAATTAAAGCATTTGAACAACAAGCGCTTGATTATATATTGAAACCTATTTTAGAAGATAGATTTTCACAAGTTATTGAGCGAATAGAAAAAGCTTTTCAACAGCCAAGAGTAATAGAAGAAGCAGAATCTCTAAAGAAAAAAATATCAATATTAAAACAACAAATTACACTTGATGAAGCGACATTGTCAATAAAAACTGATGAGGGTTACTTTAGAGTCAAGGTTAGCGATATTCTGTTTATAGAGTCGGTCGGTGACCATGTCTGTATTCATTTATCACAAAGCCAACTGATTACCAGAAACACTTTAAAGTCTTATGTTGCGGAGCTAAATGGACATGGTTTTCATCAAATTCATAAGTCATCATTGGTTAACATCAAGCATGTAGCGAGCATTAAAAAACTTCGATTTTCTGATTATCAAATGACAATGTCAAACCAGAAAGAGCTAAAAGTAAGTCGACGTTATAAATCTATTATGGACTATATTTAACTACAGAAAATAAACCAACGAGTTATATTTCCCTACCTAATCAGGTGAACAAATCGTCTGATAGACTAATAATCTTTACCATTACCTTTCTCCATCAAAGCTTCTTCTTTTAACCAAGCAAGAAAAATATCTAGCCGAGCTTTTTTCGCCGAATTTGGGTCATAAACGTAATACCTTTTGAAGGATACAGGGTGCTTAATATCA
>ENA-ORXI01002141-ORXI01002141.1-sediment-metagenome-genome-assembly--contig:-NODE-2141-length-14608-cov-60.577042_pt1 | contig 14608 bp, 15 predicted proteins | sample MGYA00237861_ERZ511468 | MGnify/ENA primary metagenome ERZ511468 (study PRJEB26299, sample SAMN06266213) | sediment metagenome | isolation source: Hudson Canyon methane seep mesocosm | place... | reverse complement strand
AGTGACTGATTAAATTACTCGATGTTTAAAATTTTAAGAAATTTCACCGTCAGCTAAACTTTGTAAAGCTTCATCAAAATCATTATGAACATCTTCAATCGCTTCTAAAATATCTTTATCAGCACCAGTGCATATTTGCACCCATCATGAACACCCATTCGCAAGCATCGTGAACACGGATTCTTATCGAACGTGAACACCTAACCGAATCTGATCGTGAACACTTTTTGTGTGGCTTGCGAATGGGTGTTCACGATCAATAATTGCCTTATTGACGCATTGGTTTTTTGAAACTGCTAGCCTCCTTATTCATTAAAAATAAGAGATGGTTACCCCCTTGTGTCAGGATAGCGGGAATTTTCGTACAGTTGGACTTCAACCCTCATAAACTACCTATATTTAACAGGAATAGGGGCTATTACAAAATTCTGAATTTCTTGCTACTAATAATTTCTTAAAATTAGATATTTCATTGACCGACTTATCATTTACTTTTTCATAAAAAATGATTTTATCAATCCCTGAATTTTCATAATATCTACGAATATACTGAAGATCTCTCTCAATTTTAAAATAATTATCCATCGTTAATTTTTTGTATCTTTCCATATCGTTATACGCATAAACAATATGAGGTTCATGATAAAAAGCTTCTATTTCAGCATCAAAGTCAGCTTTTTCTCTGTCTACACCTGATGAAGTAGAATATGCAACCACTATAAAAATTGAAGCTGCAATAGCTAACATTGAGGTAAAATTGTTCACTTTAAACTCCTAATGGCGGACTTAAAATTTCGTAGAAAATTGAATTTAAATAAATTAAGGCTTCCCGTCTAAAGCGGGACAAAATTTAACATTAAGCCAATAATTTTGTATGATAAGCGCATGAAAAAAACAACACAACTGCCAAAGTACGAGCGACTAGAAAATCAATTATCAGGATCGCTGCAGAATACGGACAAAAAAGCTTACGTGAAATAGCCCACGCCATTTCAGGATCAAAAAGTAGCGTTCATCGTAGTGAAAAATCCAGAAAGAAGCGTGATCAGCACCTCGAGTCTTATCTATGGGAAACTGAAGCAGGGAATGAATGGACGAGATTATTATTCTTTGCGACTATTTATCATTTTGGCTTTGAATGTGGTGTCGGTGCCGATAAATTATCCGATTATTTTAAGTTAATTCGCATGGATACGCATATTGGCTCATCGCCCTCTACTGTTCTAAGGCAGCTACAGACAATGGAAGGAATACTGCCCGAGTTTCAAACGCTGTGTGAAAGTCAGCTTAAATCGACAACACGAGAGTCTGTTGTAGCGATGGATGAAACCTTTTTTGGTCAGTTTTTAATTTTAGTCTTGATGGATTTACGCTCGGGCTACTTGATTTTAGAGAATGTGGCGACTAATCGTTGCTTTGATACGTGGTTTACTCACGTAGAACCTCGTCTTAAGAGCTTAGGCATTCAGGTGAATCATGCTGTGACAGATCGAGCTAAAGCGTTAATAAAACTGGCTATCACAGGGTTTAAATGTGAATCGGGGGCGGATCTTTTTCATGCACAACAAGATGTCATGCGATGGTTAGGGGCCACATTAGGAAGGCGGCTATCGCGTGCAGAAAAACAACAGGCTACTGCGGCTAATCCAGAAGATTCAGCGCAAGCGGAACAAAATGTCGAATCAATCAAAGCAAGCAAATTGCAGTACCATGAGAACCTACAAGGGTTATCAGAGGACCTGCGTCCGTTTTCCTTGTTAAATAATCAAGCCCAGACTGAAGATGGGTTACTCGATACGCTTGAAAAAAGAGTCCGTTGTTTTGAAGCAATCGCGCAAAAACAAGCCATACCCGATAATAATGAAGCCGCTAAAAAACTACGCAATCAAATCGCCCCTTTAGCGGTAAATGTTACAGCCTGGTGGCTTTGGGTCAACGAAACGTTGCAGGCCTTAAAAGTCGATGCAATTTTACAAAAATGGATTGTAGAGATTTTATTACCCGTCGTGTATTGGCATTATCAACTGCATAAAACGCAGAATACGCTGCTCAGGGAGAAATATCGGCAGGCTTGGGAATCGTCGAGTGAGGTTTTACGTCAGCACCCACTGACTTATGCCTTGTTAGCGTATAAATTACAGCATTGGCTCACCTGGGCCGAATGGATGGTGCAGCACTTTCATCGAAGCTCATCGGCCGTTGAAGGACGGAATGGCAGTTTATCGAAAATGTATCACAATGGTCGAGGCATCAGCGAGTCACGGCTAAAAGCATTAACCGTGATTCATAATTATGGGTTAAAACGTCAGGATGGAACAACCGCCGCACAACGTTTTTTTGCACAAGATTTTCCTGATTTATTTTCATGGGTTTTAGGCCAGATGGGGGAATTGCCTCTACCTAGACAAGGTCGATCTAAGGTTGTTCTTGATCCCTTGAAATTACTGGGTGTCCCGGCTTAGACGGGAAGCCAACTAATGAACTTACTTGGATGGCTTCCTTTTGGGTAAAAAGATGTAACGTCTCTATGCTTTTATCACTCAAATTCGCAATGAGTGACTTAGCTTGATCATGGTCTATATCAATAACATTTTTACCTTTTGTTTTTGTTTTTGTTTCAGCTTTTAGCACTTCTGCTGGAAAATGAAATTCTTGCATTAGCTCATCTAAATCTTCAAGTGGAGCATCATGTGGATATAAGTACTCATCATGTGATGTTGGAGTGATTATAAATTTAAGTAGATCATCCCGTAATTTCTGAGGCATTCTAGCTAAATCAGCATCTGTTAGTGTAATCATCATGTGCTATTCAATAAGAATTAAGTCCCCTCCACAGTTATTTATATACTTAATCAACCGTCAAAATAGTATAATTTCAACTCACTTAAGAGGTTTGAAGCTCATCGGTACGAAAAGTCCCGCTAGCCTGTAGGTTAGGCGGCTTACTAAAATTAAGTACTAGCTCTGCATAGGCTTAAAGATATTAAGATCATGGCATTTATCAAAAAATTCTGATGATAGGCTGGGCTGATTGTTAAAAACTAACTGTTTTATAAAATACTATGAAAAGAAAAAATCTTGCTCTTTTACCTGTATTGTCGTTATTAAGCTGTACTCATCAACCCCCTATTAAACATGACTCACTAAAACAGGATAATATAAAAAACATCATTCTCTTAATCGGAGATGGTATGGGGCCTCAACAAGTGGGTTTATTATTATCATATGCACATCAAGCACGGAAAAGTGTATTAAACAAACCAACAGCTTTTGAGCGTTTATTAAAAAATGGTGGGGATCTAGGGATTTCATTAACACACCCTAAAGATGCATTAGTAACTGATTCAGCAGCTGCCGCAACACAGATATCAGGTGGTACTTATACGCATTCAGAACGTATCGGTATTGATCAACATGGTCATAAAACTGAAACTGTTTTAGATAAAGCTAAGAAAGTAGGAAAATCTACGGGCTTAATTTCAGATACCCGTATTACGCATGCTACCCCTGCTGCATTTTCGGCTCATAAAAATCATCGTGGTATGGAAACTGAAATTGCAGTAGATTTATTAAATTCCAATGTTGATATATTATTCTCGGCGGGCTTGAACTACTGGCTACCACAAGCTATTAATACCGACGTACAACAAAAAGTAGCATTACAAAAGAAATACCCAAATTTACCAATCCAACTAAAATCTAAACGAACTGACCAACAAAATTTATTAGATGATGCTACTAAAAAAGGCTATCAACTTGCATTTAATACGCTAGATTTAGAGCAAAGCCAAGGTAAAACAATTGGACTTTTTGCACCCTATTCGATGCCTGATGCGATTACAGAGCATCAGGCATCGAATAGGGTGCAACCTAGTTTAAAAATGATGTCATCAAAGGCATTAAAGATTTTAGATACAAATCCTAATGGATTTTTCCTAATGATTGAAGCAGGACAAATTGATTGGGCGGGACATGCAAATGATACCGGCTTGTTACTACATGAAATGCTTAAATTTAATAATCTATTACATTATTTATTAGACTGGATTGAACAACATCCTGATACATTATTAGTTGTTACCGCCGATCATGAAACAGGTGGTTTTGGTTTTAGTTACTCAGCTGACAATGTTCCTGAACCACGATATTTAGCTGATGATAACTATTTTAAACCTAATTATAATTTCGGTTCACCTGATATTTTAGACAAATTATATTTACAAAAATTAAGTTATCAAAAAATGTTTTGGCGTTTTGATCAGTTAGCATTGGATGAAAAGACACCTGCCAACTTAATGAAAATAATTAATAATAATAGTGAATTTAAAATTAATTTAGCACAAGCTAAACGTATTTTATTAACTGAGAAAAATCCTTACTTTCTAAAAAAACATAGTACATTGGGAAATATGACTGTACCGAAAATATCAGCCAATAGTGCCTTTTTTCCCTATCAGTCAGGTAATCGTAGGAATTTATTAGCTCAAGCAGTTGCTAACCAACAAAGCGTTGTATGGTCAACTGGGGCACATACTAGCACGCCGGTTTATGTTTTTAGTAAAGGCCCCTTATCAGTTCAGTCTCATTTTTCTAACATTATGACTCATCGTGAATTAGGTAAGAAATTATCAAGTTTACTAACGAACATTAACTTTTAATTGTATAACTCATAAGTCACTTATGAATAAAGGCTGGAAAAATACAAATTTAGAATGGCTAAGAATTCAGCGTGCCCCAGCCTTACTGAATTCTTAGCCATTGGATGTCAAACCGCTGTCACTACAGTAAATTTGAAAATACCATTTTCTAGTCTAATTATTTTTCGTAACCCAATAGGTTTCAATTCTGCTTCTAGCCGTCTAATTTGCTTTGGCAAGCTTTCATTTTCATATAGGCTTTTATCATTATTGACAGCTATCGATCTAAGTGTATTAAAAACATTTTCTGTCGGATTTAAAACAATATGTTGGTCAGTGGTTTGTCCAATTGGTAATGTAATAGATGAGCATGTAACATTCAGACAAAGATCTAAGTCTGATTCAGAGAAAGTAATCTCAAACAGATGCTCACTAAAAAAAATCAAATCAGGGTGAATTGATAAACGAAATTTTGTTTCATTAAACCAGTCTATACTTGGTATTTGGTAATGAGTTAACTTTTGAGCTAGGCTTTTAATACTAGATATATCGTAATCACTGTCCACGCCTATCCAACCATTTTCATAGAGGGTCACTTGGTCACTTAGTTTTTTTAGCCCCATTTTTTTGCTATGCCATGCGAGAGACAGTAACCAACTTTGTTCACTACCGGTAAGATCAAGATTAATTTTCTTTTCTTTCCCCGTTTTTCCAAAAATTAATGGTTCTGTTGAGGAGTAAGGAAAATCTATAGCATATTTACTTTCTGTAAATCGATAAGGTTGAGAATAGCTATTAGGGATACTAGAGAGCCAGTTAAAAATTTTCTCTTTGTCATTATTAAAATGTGTGAATAGAGCCTCCAAATAGGCTGTCTCTCCCCTAGATGAAACAGCATGAGTCATTTCATCGCAGCTAAATTTTGTAAACTCTGTACCAGTTCTTACTTGATCTTGAAGATGGAAAGATCCCTGTTGAGTTAGCTTTACTGAGAATATTTGAATGAAATATTCAGTGTAAGCATGCTTAGAGCCAGCCCCTTCAATTTGATGATAAGGATTAAGGCTTATCAAATCATCATATTGGTAGTCATTAGGCATATACAAGCCAGTTTCTTCCTCAATTTCACGTACCAAGGTATTAACTAATGCTTGTTTAATTGTAGAATTTACTGGTCTTTGTATGATTTGTAACGCATCTTCTGGGTTTAAACTTGTTTCGGGTAAGTCATATAGGTGTAGTCGCCCTCCAATAGGCACGTAATTTGCTACATCAGACCGGTGAGTATCTTCACGATGAAATAATAAAAACTGATCATCTAGTTTAATAAACGCCCAAGCTACATGAATAAACCGAATAGGATCTTGGTTGTGACTAAAATTTATACGTCTATTTTCTAGGTCGTGTAGTAGTTGGCGCTGCTTATTAATTACCGTATCAGGTTGTTCGGGATACCAAAAATTTTCTGGTATCCAATATTGTTCTGGAGAAAGCCAAGTTTTTACAATTGATCGTGCAAATAGGTAAGCTGGATAGGAAACAAATTTCCATTCTCCTAAATTTAAGTGTTTTTTATCCAATAAAGACAGACTTAAAAACATTCTTTCTATGATTTCTATAGCAAATAAACTGCTTTCCGAAGAAAAATCATTATCATTCAATAATGTCTCTAACTCAGTTTTAGACAAAACTTGGCTAACATTCCCCTCTTCTGCGTATAGAGGTAGATTATTTGAAATTAACTTAAAAACTGACTTCATCATTTACTTAGTTGTCCTATATTCGTGATATTCGGATGCGAGTCTAGTTAATATTTTCTATGATGACTCAATTATCAGATACTATAAGCTAAATTGTATAAAGGGGATGGGTCAATTATAGGACGGATTATGTATTTTCTTGTCGCCGCATCATAATGTCTATCATCAGGAAATAAGTAAGGTCGGTTTCTTTATTGTAAAACACTCTTAGGAGAGAAAAGTATGAGAAAAAATTTATTATTTAGTCTTTTAATTACAGGCCTGTTATCTGCGTGTTCTGATGTTAAAGAGACTAAAAAACTGTCGATCACCTCTGAAATCACGATGAATTCAATCAAACGAAGCGCTTTATATATAGAAACAAATAAAATTTGTGATGAAAATATAGCGTGTAGCAATAGGCTTTTGAATTTTATTAAAGAAAATGGGAGAGATCCGGTTAGTGATAGTGAAGTATGTCACGTGTATTCGCAAATATCGTCTCAGTATTGTGACGATTAAAAAATAAACTATCTGACGAGAAGAATGATAAAAAAAACTTTAAGCTTTATAACGACCCCATATCCTAAGTGGGTAGGACTTTCATTACTTGCTGGAATTGTATTTAGCTTGATTTCTATGTGGTATATTAACTACAGCTATTGGGGAGGTGAGCATCGCTCCCCTGAGAATCAAGGAACCATTTATTCTGTACAGACAGTAGAGTCTAATATTGCTTCCGCAGCATTTCCCTATAAGCTGTCAGCCTTAATCGATCAAGATAATTCAAAAGAGATTAATAGGCTTATTAATTCAGCTTATGGCTTAGCTGGATATGTCATTACGGATTGTCAGAAGCTATTGGGTCAATGTCAGCATGAGAAGATACTTTATAAAACTACAAAAAGAAACTGGTGGCTAAAGCGAGATTTTATAAAAACTGAACTTTATAAAATGGCTGATTTTGATCTACTGCGATCCCCGCCACCTATTTTGCAGGAAAAGAGTTATAACGGCCCTAAAGATAACACGCGGCTTAGCTTACTTCCATCAGATCATGCTCAAAACAGAAGCGCAGTTATTGGACGTGTATATTATGTTAGACGCAACATTCCATCCTTTCTGACGCAATTGCAATACTGGTCGAAAAGTAACTTTAGCCCGCGAAGTACTGATGCAAAATATTACACAAGAATAGTACTTCTGTATCTTTCTATCAGTGTGATTTTGGGCGGCTTATTAGGTCGGTATGAAACCCAGCGTATTTTAGCATCAAAAAATAACTTAAAAGAAAAGCTCCAATTCGAGCAAGAATTATTTAATCAAAAGTTTCTTGCCGAGCAAGAAATACGGGAAAAAGAAGAAAAGCACCGTCATGAGTTAGAAGATTTAATGGCGATGTTTGCTCATAAGTTTCGTGGGCCTCTGGATTCTTTAGACTTTAATTTCCATCATGGGTTAGAGAAAATTCGTTTCTTACGCTCATTGCAAACAATGCGTGGGTTACTTGATACATTCAGTATTATTTCAAGTGATGCAGAAAAAGTTGTACAAAAACTAAGTAGTGACAATATCGGTGATCAAACAGTGCAGGATATATTGTTAAACTCACTCGAATCAACCATGAGCCACCTTACAACAGTTAACAAGCAATCAAGTATTTCTCAGCACTATTTATATTATGCAAAAAGTCACGATCTTGTTGACTCAAATGTTAATGAGAGAGAGTGGTATCGTGAGTATGTTGGAGCTGAAATTCAATTACAGCAGAAATTCTCCAATACGGTCTTTAACCAGTTCAATGCAGAGTCTGAGCAGGAGGCATTATCCTTAGTTGAGGAATTATTTTTCACGTTAAATATAACGGGGATTACAAATAAAATACACTTTTCCCCCTTTGGTTTAAAAAGCTCTTTTTTGACCATAATTTTTAGTGAAATACTAACAAATGCCTTTAAATATTATAGTTCAGAGGCACATGCTTCAGTTATTATTGAATGGATTGATAGTGAGGAATATATTACGTTGCTTTGCTCAACCCCAAGCACGCGTATGGAAAGAAATAATCAAAAAGGTAGCGGTAAAGGACATCATTTTTTAAAAACGATAGCTGAAATTGTGGGTGGTTCATTTTCTTTTTCATTGCCTAAAGATTCCTCTGATGTTTGTATCACTAAGATTGAATTACCGCGTCATTTATTTTATTAAATTAAATCAGGAAGAAAAATTGTATGAGTAATTTTTTATGGATTGAAGATTTTGGGGGCGGAGATAACGTTACTCGTGCAACGACTAATGCATTATTTGGATCTTTTCTAGAGTCACAAGGGGTGTTGATTAGTGCGCTGCCAGAAGAGCCAAGAGTTCTTCGAGAGCAATTAAAACAACAGGGGGTATTTTTAGAATTAAATTACTATGATGGTCATAAGTTCATTTCAAATCACCTAGAAAAAGTTGATTTTATAGTTCTTGATATTGATCTTCCTTGCGATGAAGGCTATCTAGAGGACTATGAGAACATAGAAGTGTTTAGTATTCTGGTGGATACTGGCTATCTTGATAATCAAGACTATGAGGACGAACAAAAAATTAATACGGCAAAATATGAATTTAAAAAAATTGCCGGTTATCATTTATATACGAAATTGATTTATGATTTGGGTTTTCCTAAGGAAAATATCTTATTTTGCTCGAATCACGGGGATGAGTTGAAGACCATTCAAGAGGCTTTTGTTAAAGCAAAAATGCCGTTACCTCGCATTCACACAAAATCTCAGACCAAAGAACTTCAGAAGCAAGTTCAGGAGTATGCAAATAATCCATACACTTGTTTAAGGCGTTCTATTTTAATGGCTTCTGATAAATTACAAGGCGAGTTAAATAAGAAAAAACACATTGCTAGGTCCTCACCGCAATGGAATTTTGACCAGAAGACTTATCAAAGTGGTTATTTCAGTAAGTACCTGTCCCTTTTAGAGCAGGTCCTACCAATTATAGAGCCTAAGAACAAAGCTTATTGCTATACGCTATTAGTCCGGTCACTGGTTCATAATTGGGACCAAAATGCTGAAAAAGTAGAAAAACAAGAAAATAAGGCGCTGTATTCTCTTATAACAACCTTAAACCATTGCCGTAACTGGTCAGCACATAGCCGTGAAATTTTACAGAACCCTCCAATTGAACTTATTGCATATTTATTTTTAATTCATATGCGAGCGACATTCAAAATGGGGATGGAGTTTGAGCCTTATGAGTTGAAATTACTTTCATTATTTAAAGATCCCTTATCACAGCAAGAAATGGATGAGAAAAAAACCAATCTAAATGAGACGCTAGAGGGGTTTTATAAAGGGATAGTTTATCTCTCTGATGGCAATGCATATGATTACGATAAGATGGTTAATTTTTTACAAAAAGAAGCTAAATTGTCTCTTCCTAATGATGAAAAATCGGATGTGTTTTTTGAAAAGTGCATTTATCGAATGCTGTGGTTTATTTTAGCTCAGAAAACGTCTAGCGGTAATTTCAATTACCCTAACCTTAATTCCAGTAAGTCTGACTTAGATATATTCATCAACAATATAGAGAGATATGTTTATACATTGAGTTTTCCTCATTAATATCCCCACAATCGCTAAATGTCATTCAACCTTCATTTTTTCAATTGACGCCCCCCCCCCTTACGCTTTTAGCGAGGGTCTACTTAAAACAAACATTAGACTCCCGCTAAAAGGCGGGAGTGATGGGAAGTGAAATTTCTTCCTCTTCATGTAGCTTGGGTATAAACAAAGTAAGCGCTCCTTTTTCTATGGGACACTGTAAGGACAATCAATAATATTTTTTTATTATGCCTGTATTCTGTATCTGAACTCGACAAAAGATCTCAACAATAGGAAATAAAAAATGAATGAATCTATAAAAAATATTCTCTGGCTCTGGGGCATTGTGTTGATCATCAACCAACTGTTCTTTTTCGGCGCTTGTTTTAAACCTTACTGTATTGCAGCCGCACTTCCGCATACATTATTGTTATCAGTATTTTTCTTTTTTGGTTATAAAAAATTAACTGATTAAACTCCCTATCATCGACTTACTATCAAAGTCGATGCCATATTCCATATAAATTAAAAAATATCATGAAAATAAATCAACTCGTTTTATTGGTCAGCCTATCAATACCAAGCTTGAGTCATGCTGACATTTCTTCGCTTTGGAAAAGCTGTGATGAGCAATATCGGGACGCATGGGCAGAATGTAATCAAGATTATTATGGGAAGTGTAAATTCTTAGGTAAAAAATATAAGCCCAACTGTACTCCAGGAGCTGAAAGCTTATACCACCAATTAACTCAAAATAAAAAATCTGAAAATAGAGAGTGTGAAAAAAAATATGTAGCAGCTTGGGCTAGATGTAACGCTGATTATAATGGTAAGTGTCAGTATTTAGGCCCTAAATATAAGCCTAGTTGTGAACGACAGTAAACCTACATATGCCAAATATTACGTGCTACTCAGGTAAGTAACTTACGGATATTATCAACATATGGACATCTAATGGAGTCTAGGTAATGACAAGATATGACATTTATCGTCGTGATCATAAGATTAAAAGCCTTTATGATTATCATGCAAAATATATAAGAAATATTCCTAACCCAAAGCATATAGGAGGGAGTCAATTTATTATAGCTGTCAAAAATAAACATGAAAATTCGATAAACTACATAGCGACTATGTTAGAGAATGAATTTTCAGAAAAGCTCTCTGATTTTGACGTTATATGTGTCATGCCTTCAAGCAATGCACTTGACTCAGTTAATGGCATTAGAATGGTTGCGCAATCATTGGCAAAGCGAATTAATAAATTTGATGGGACTCATTGCGTAAAGAGGTCGTCAAGTAAACCTAGATCATGTGCTGGGGCACGTAGCTATGATTTACAATGGAAGACACTTGATATACAGAATAAACGCGATATACAAAATAAAAAGATATTGTTATTAGATGATGTATCAACTAGTGGGATAACATTAGTTGCTGGTGCTGAAAAGCTTTTACAAGCTGGAGCGACAAAGGTTATCAAATTTGCTATTGGTGAAACAGTTTATGGTGGATAAAATCTTACTGCGATTGTCATTACTCAACATTCCTCGCTGGGGAAATGCTACCGTGCATAAACTATTAAGTCAGGTAGATGTTAGTGAACTTCAGAATCCTGATTCAATTTTAGAAGCTATAAAAAAAATAGCACCTCAAGATAAGCGTATAAAAATACCCTTGTTATCAGAAATAGAAGAGGCTGCTGAACGAGCGCTCAATATTGCTGATTGTTGCAAGGAACATGATATTGAAATTTTGATACCTGAGCATAAATATTACCCTCGTAATTTACTTAGGACGAGAGTCCCCCCCTGTGTTTTATATGCGAAAGGAGACCTTAACGTGCTAAATTGTGAGCATATCATTGCCATGATTGGTACTCGTGAACCGTTAGATTGGATATATCAATCAATAAAAAGAATTGGATTAAGATGTGCAGAAAAAGAAATCGTAGTATTAAGCGGCTTAGCATTAGGTTGTGATACGGCCGCACATGAAGGCTGTCTTGAAATAGGAGGTAAAGCAATTGGCGTATTGGGATGTGGTTTAGATACTATTTACCCTAAAGTCAGCGAAAACTTGGCTAATTCTATTATTGCCAATAATGGTTGCCTTGTTAGTGAATACCCTCCTGAAACAAAGACGAATAAATTTCAATTAGTTGCTAGAGATAAATTACAAGCCGCTATGAGTAACCAGGTCATTGTTGGACAAACAACAATTGAAGGTGGCTCAATGCATGCTGCAAATTATGCGTTAGATAAATTAATACGGCCTGTCGGCGTCATTACACGTGATAAAATTTTAGATGATAGTTTTTCAGGTAATCTACAATTAATAGAGCGTGGCGCTAGACCTTTAATTGGTAGTGATACTTTAGTTGAATTTCTCAAAAAAAAAGAGATATGAAAGAGGTTATTTTATTTGATTTAGATCAAACATTGATTGATTCAAGTCAAGTCGAGCAATATAGAAAAAACCGGAACTGGAAAAAAGTAATGATGTCTCTGGATCTTGTTAAATCTGTTTCCGGTACTGATATTTTACTTACCACATTAAAAGACAATGGATTTAGGATAGGATTGGTTACAAGCTCTCCTAAACACTATGCGATAGCTATTTGTGATAGGTTTAATTGGTTATTCGATGTCGTCGTTGCGTACCACGATACAGTAAATCATAAACCACACCCTGAACCACTTCAAAAAGCGATACAAATATTGCAGGCTAACGCAAAACAATGTATTTATGTAGGTGATCATACTAATGATGCTCTAGCTGCCCAACGAGCCGGAATAGAGTTTATTCGAACATCGGTTGATAACCCTATTCGTTATGATACTTTGGGGTTGCAGAAATAGTATGCACATTATCTTAAAAAGATTGTGGAGGGCCCTGAAAATAATTTTTTAACTTAACAGTACTATCAACCACATTAATAAATAATTTATGCTAAAACTATTTTTTACATCATCGCTTCTAATTTTCCTGTTTTCAAGCCCTTCTTTTGCAGCAGGTAACGAATCAATTAAAAGTTTCAGTAAGGCTAAAAAAACATTAGAAAAGCAAGTTTACAACCAACTTCCCCAAAAAACGCTATATTGTGGTGGGACTTTTAATGAAAAAAAAGAAGTAACAGAAAGTAATGGTTTTTCATCAAATAAATATAAAAAAAGAGCTTCAAGAATTGAATGGGAACATGTTGTTCCAGCTGAGAACTTTGGCCGTACATTTCCAGAATGGAGAGATGGTCATCCTGATTGTAAAAATAGAAAAGGTAAGGCATTTAAAGGAAGAAATTGTGCATCTAAAATGAATACAGAATACCGTTACATGCAGTCCGATATGCATAACCTGTATCCCGCGATAGGTGCTGTTAATGCCTTAAGGAGTAACTACCGGTATGCGATGTTAAGCGGAGAAACCTTAAATGAATGCCAGATGATTATTAATAGTTCTGAACGAAAAGTGATGCCGCCAGACAGTGCAAAAGGAGTTGTTGCACGGGTTTCACTTTACTTTGACCAAACGTATTTACGTTATAAATTAAGCGATAGTCAACGTAAGTTATTTGAAGCTTGGGATCGTCAATTTCCAGTGACTAATGATGAGTGCCAAAGAAATAAAATTATCACACGGATACAAGGTAATGCTAATTATATTTTAGAGGCTAGATGTAATTAATTTAATCGTTCCTAGATTATTCTGCAAAATTTCAAGGGAAATTGCTTGACAGTTTTAGTAGAAATTAACAAATAGATATTGAAAAGTAATATTCAGATGAAAATGATGAGACTAATTGTAATTGGTATGCTCACTTTATGCATAAATACAGCTTTTGCATGTTCTTGCCGAGAGTATTCAGATGATCTTGAATTAGAAGTACATAGAGCTTATGTAAAATCCCAAGCAGTGGTACTTGCTAAAGCTGTAAATATTAAGGTCGAAGGAGATATAGAAATTACTGGATTTATTACTGTTAGAGCATGGAAAGGAATCCAAACAAACCGGTTTTATACTGAAATAAGCACAATGTGTTGTATCTGTGGGGTTTCTTTCACAAAGGGGAAAGAATATTTATTGTACCTATCTGGTCCAGATGATAAGGGATATTTTCGCACTAATATGTGTACGAGAACTCGGCCTTTTTCAGATGCACTTATCCCTGAAATTGAGATATTAACTAAAATATGGAAAAAATTTCCTAACTTTATAAAAAAACGAATTATCCCACAAAATAAATTTCTTCATAATGCGGTTTGAAGCGCAACGGTACGTAAAGTAACGCTAGTCTATTGATCAGTAGACTTTAGCTGTTACATTTCATTAGCTTTATGCTGCTTGATAAGGGACCGGTTATCACGCGGTACTAGACTTCTTCATTGTCAGAATTTAGATATATCAATGCTTGTAGGGCACTAATATCAATTTACGCACGAATCCTTACGCTCGGCCAGTTTAGGCAGTATGAGGTTAATATTGGCAATATTCCACCGGAAATAGTGATGGTTCAATTAAAGGACTTATGTGATGATGCACAGGCGTGGATTGAATTAAGGTAAGCGTCAATTAAACCACACATTCTAAACGGCCCTAAAAAATGACAAACTGATACCTTTTAAAATTTACAGAG
>ENA-ORXI01002140-ORXI01002140.1-sediment-metagenome-genome-assembly--contig:-NODE-2140-length-14618-cov-2.836462_pt1 | contig 14618 bp, 9 predicted proteins | sample MGYA00237861_ERZ511468 | MGnify/ENA primary metagenome ERZ511468 (study PRJEB26299, sample SAMN06266213) | sediment metagenome | isolation source: Hudson Canyon methane seep mesocosm | place: USA:Hudson... | reverse complement strand
TCCACTACTGGTGCGCTCGCACAACCACCAAGAAGTAGTACCAAAACTGATACAACACCGAACATTTTTGTTATGGTCATCTTCTAGCTCTCCATTATTTTTATTAGTATCACCAAACATACATTGAACACATTCGTTTGTACAGGGTTTATTAATCCAAATGCATGGTGGATTGAAGCCTTATTAAACCACGATTACTTCCGAATTATTTTAATAATCTATTAATACACCATTTATTCGAATCAGGTAAGGATCATGTGTCACTTAGCTTCCTTAAATACTTAACCAACAACTCCAGATCATAACCATCACCATAGCCTTGCCCAACAGACTTCAAAGCCCAACCACCTAACTGGTCAATCATATCTGTCGGTGCTTCAATGGCTCTTAGTCGATCTCTAAAGCTATGACGCAAACCATGGATAACATCATTAGGATGAAAAACATCGGTTTCTCCCCAAATAACCTGCTGTTTACCTATTCGCCAATCAATGGAACCTGTAGAAAAATCAACATAAGCTTCACGAAATTCCCAACGTTGATCAGAACTAGACGTAGTTTGCTCGTATTGTTCTGTTAAGTTAGCGCTAGCATTTAGAATAGGGACAGAGTCGACATAATTATTATTAAGATCATTTAAGTAATCTGTTTCATCTTCATACGAACCTCGGGCGATAACGGTCCAACTGAATAAATCATCAACATTACCTACTCCTTGGATAAGTAAGGTACTTCGCGCCATAGTTAAATCGCCTTTATTGTCACTTTCAGCAACTCTTGACGTTGGTACTCCCGGCGCTTGATCACTTGGATCATCGACACTCAAAGCAAGATGTTGACGAACATACCCTGACCATTCGGCCCCTAAAAACTCTACAGCTTGTGCAGGAATACTGCTTATAGCACAAGCACTAAGTATAGCTGAGCGAACTAAGTTTAATTTTGAACATATTTTCATTTATATTTATTCCTCTTATGTGTTGTATTGTTTTATTATTTTTGTTGAGTTGTTCCACTTCGAACAACAAAGCTCGGACGGAACAAATAAATCATTGATGGAATAACAAATAACGCGCTAAATGCCGAGACAGTCATCCATAAAGCGATCAGTAATCCCATCTCAGCTTGTAAACGCAATGATGATAAGAAGTACCAAAAGAAGACAGAAGCAAACATAGTTAATGCAGTGATAATGATGCCACGACCTGTGCTGATCATGGTTAAACGAATACTCTTACCAAGGTCACCATCTATGTGCAGACGTTCTTTAATGCTATCGACAATATAAAAAGCAAAATCAACACCTAAACCTATACCTAGCGCCGCAACAGGCAAGGTGCTCACATTTAGACCAATATCATTTATACTCATAAACGCAAATGTAATCGTATTTGAGAGTAAAACCAGTGGTAAGAAAAACATCCCAGCTTGTGCAGAACGGTAAGCCAAGGCACAACATATAAACAAAACCAGCAAGGCTAAAGCGATACTCTGCGCTTGACCTGAGAAAATCTCTTCATTAACGGCAGCAACCACACCGATAAACCCACCCGCAAGTTTATAATCAGCACCTTCAATAGGGTTAGCTTCTATATATTGATTAATGGCTTCAATAACCGTACGAATAGTGTCACCCTTATGATCTTTAATAGTCATTTGAATGGCACCATTTTGAAAGTGCATATCGGTAAAGCGTTCAACATCACCCGGATCAGAACTTGCCATTGCTAAATACAACATCTCTGCATTCATCAAATTATCATCACCAATTTTATAAAACCTTGGGTTTTCTTCATTTAGTAACATGTTAATTGGGCGAATAATATCGGCGATTGATGTAGTACTGCCTACTTGTGGCATAGCTTCTAAATACTGCTGGAAATTTGAAATATTATTAAGAACTTCGGGTTGCTTAAGCGCATCTTTGTCATGACCTTCAACCACGATAAACAAACGTTCATTCCCAGGAAAACGCTCACCAATACGAGCATCATCTTGATTATAAATATGATCAGGCCATAACAAGGGAGAGCCAGGCTTTGCATCACCAATAGTTAAATTAAGAGCACTACCAACACACACTGCCAAGACAAAACTACATCCAGCTAACATCGTAATAGCACTAACCTTATTAGTTGATATTTTGCCACTAAGGTTCAAGACCATATCCATCATAGTATTAAGACCAAAATCAAAATGTTTTTTCTGTGGCCGAGCTTTTAACCATGAAAGTAATAATGGGTTCATAATCATATTACATATCAACATGGAGCCAACCCAGATAGCCCCCATTAATGCCGCTTTTTGTAGTAAGGGTATAGGGGCGAGCGTAACAACTAAAATACCGCCAGCATCAGTGATAATACCTAAAGCCCCAGGGCGAAATAGTCGTTCAAGTGCAAGCCGAGCTGCTTCTTTTGAACTGACCTTGTTCGCTTGCTTTTCTTTGTCAAACGCCAAGTTGATCTGCACAGCATGTGAAATAGCTCGAGCTGCCACCAAAAAAGCAATAACAATACCGAGCGGATCTAGATTAATACCAATTAAATGGCTGATACCCATAGCCCAAATACCAGAAACAGCAGCAGCTAATAAAGGCAAAACCACACCGCGAACATTGCCTCCTGCTAACAATAAAATGAAGGCGACAGCCGCCGCAATATAGCCTGTGATAGCGAGAGTTTCTGGTAAGTATTGAATAATAATGCCAGAGAGCACTGGCTGTCCGACCATACTTATGCTTATACCTGTATGGTTATGTTTTTCAATAAGCGCTTTGATTTGAGGATAAACTTTGTCGTAATCAATTAAATTATCAAGAAAATCAACAGTGACAATTGCCGATTTTAGGTCTGTGGAAACAAAGCTTCCGTAAGCCAAAGGACTACTGACAACATCTTTTTTCAGTGTTGTTAGCTCGTCATTGGTCTCAGGCATACCCGGCCACATCATCGGCCGTGCTTCAATTCCTTCTGAAGAAGCGCTGAAGGCTTTTATTTTTTTTGACGCTAATGAAATAATTTGAAACTGGTTAACTGCATCAACATATTGCAAACCCCGAGTTAAATCTCGTACCGTTTTCAAAACATCGTACTGAAAAATATCACCGTCGTTAACTTCGACCATCAAGGTGACGATATTGGCTCCACCAAAAGTGGTTTTATAGGTTTCATTAACCTGAATATATGGATGATTGGTGGGCAGTAAATCATTAAAATAAGTGCGCATTTCAATACGAGACGCGTACGTTGATAACAATGCGGTGATCAATCCAATCCCTAACATAATATGCCAACGATTTTTAAGACAAAAATTGGAAATCCAAATTGAAAACAAAATATTTACTCCACGGGTTAAATTACATAAAAATCAACGATTTAATTTTACTTTTAGAAAGTTCTAATCTACGCTAGTAAGTTAGATGACAATAAAAAGTAAAATAGTGAATAGCCAGCAACCTTTGTTAGGGCTTGCGAACATCACTAAACTGCTGAATTTCATTATCTTGTATACGTATAATATTGCTGCCACTCAGGTAAATTGAATCAGCATCAGCAATGATGCTGGTATACCACCTTCCAGTGTTATTCAATATCCGCAGGTTCCACTGTTCAGGTTTACCTGTTAACAGCACTGAACCATTACCCACAGCAGCAAACCGATCTCCAAGCCAAGCAACATTATAGAAATGACTATCAATAGATAAGGATTGAGCTTGCCAATTTTGTCCTCCATCTAATGTCGATAAAAGCGTGCCTGACAGACCAACAGCAACACCGACCTTCTCATTAGCGAATGCTATTCCCATTAAGCTATTATTCGTTTGAGAATCAATTTCTTGCCAGTTCAAGCCGTTATCAATACTTTTTTTAATTTTGCCAAATTCACCAACCAGCCATAAACTACCATCAGGATTTATCGTGATATTATTGAAAGAGACATCTTCTTCTGGATGACGCATAATCCAGTTATGACCACGGTCAGTAGAGTGCATAACGGTTCCCATGCGTCCGACCAACCAAGCTTCCTTATCGCCAGAAGTGATAACATTCAACAATTGTTCTCCAAATTCACGGATGGGTAATTTCAGTTGTCGCCAATGTCCACCACCATTTTCGGTTAACAAAGCAACACCATGATCACCTATCACTATTGCCGTGTTTTCATCCCAAAGTGCAATACTCTGCAAGTGTGATTGCACTGGGACATTTTGAATTTGCCAATTATTTCCGCGGTCATCAGAACGAATAACTTTGCCACCGCGACCAACCGCCCATAAAATATCGCTATTTTTCTTAACAGAAACAATATCGAAATAATTATCACGATTTCCAAAAGCACTCGGTTTTATATTTGGCACTTCCGAGGATAACTTCACAAAGAAAGCGACATAAAACAGTCCAGCGACTAAGCTACACGAGGTTATAACCTCTAGAAATACCAGCCATGAATTTCGTTTTTCGGCAGCAATTGCTGCAGAATTAACTACCTTTATTTGTAAGACTCTAGGTTGATTCATTGAGATCCTATAGCATAATGTTTAAGTTAAACGCCGTAAGCTTTATGCCTAGGCATTATTATTTAATGAAAAAATCAGTTTAAAAGTAACACTCATTAATTCGCCAACACATCCAAAATCGGCACGATTATCCATTGAATGCAGATGTATTATTAAAAATAAGTGCGAATAAAAATTCATATAAACAGAATAGATATACTATTGAGCTATTAAACTTATTCATTCAGTCGATTTGAACCCAGTGAAAATGAATTGATTTAACAATACTTATATTCGCTAAAAATGAATTCCATGCATGGGTGCAAGCATCAATAATGTTATCGTAGCCTTTGAAAATACGGTTTGATAACTGCCGTCTTAACCATTTATAGGTTTGTTCTATAGGGTTTAATTCCGGAAATAAAGGGAAAGTTTTATTAAGGTGGCAAGAGCGGCACCATCGCTATGCCAGTCAGCACCATCCATAATAGTCATAGCATGACGAGCAACAGATATTGCTTATGATATTTACTTCGAATGTTGAGTCATCACTTCTCTATTCACCCATGGTGGATAAATAAGGCTTCTGTTTGACTTGTACTCATTTCGTATTCAATTGAGTTGTGAGTTGTTGTAACTAATGCTCTATCAGGTCAAATAATTATGCAAAAGGTCTTATTCTCTAGTTTGTAAACATATCCAAGAATTATTGTTCTCGGATATGTTTAATTTAAACTAGCTGAAAATACCGATAAACTAATTTTCACCGATATTAACCTTGTTATCACAAATATTAACGGTAGCTACTTTTAATAAAAACTATAACTGACACTTATACCTGCCCATCGAGGTTTGCCATAGAAGTCTTGGGCATACCCCGTCATTGCGGTAAAATCAAAGTTATACACTCGATACTCTTCCTCCGTCAGGTTTTTAACAAAAGCTGACACCGTTAAGTTTTCGTTGATTGAATAACCCACACGCGCATTAAATACGGTATACGCATCTTCTTTTGAGATATCACTATTGGTAATATCAAAGTATTGTTCACCTGAATGATTAAAGTCGATTTGCATAGAGAGTTGTTCAGTTGCCTGATAACGAATAAGACCATTAAGACTGAAATTTGGCGCCTGTACCATTTCACTATTTTCAACTGAACCCACACCTCGCACGATCACTTCATCCACTTCGGAATTGATAAAACTAGCGCCAAGGTTGATATCCCAATTATCGCCTGGTAACCAGATAAGTTCGATATCTGTGCCACTAACCGTCGCATCAGAGTTATTAATGAATTGACTCAAACCAGAAATACTCAAGGCCTGATAGTCTTTATAATCATAATAAAACAATGTGGCATTAAGACGAATATCGCCGTCAGCAAGAGTTGACTTAATTCCCAATTCGTAACTAAGCAATTCCTCAGGTTCAAAGGGAACATCGGCTTCGGTTACACCATCGGTAAAATCAAGAAAGCCACCATTAAAGCCGCCACTTTTAAAGCCTGTCGCTACATTAAAGAACACCAAAACATCATCGGTTGGGGTATAATCAAGGCTGATCCGTCCAGAAACGTTATCGTTTTCAATCTCATTCAGATCACCAACCGCAGGATTATTGTCAGTAAAGTTAAAAAAGTAATTGGTACCCGGGAAATCCTCACCTAAACCGAAACCACAGACATCACCAGGGGGGATCAAACAAGAATTAACTACGGCATCAGGATTTCCTGTTGTCAAGTTAAGGTAACTCATTGTTTTATCTTCCGTTGAATAACGTACGCCGACAGTAAGATTAAACTGTTCATTGAGTTTCATCTCAATCTGACCAAAGACCCCAACTGACTCTGTTTCCTGCAGATAATCAATATCATAGTTAAAGAACTCAAGCATATCTGGACCAAAAGTACCTGCTGGTGCTCCTGTAATCATATCAACCACAGGGCCAGGAAAATTCATTTCAAGATCGAGCATACCATTCACTTCGTTTTCAAAATAAAATGCCCCAAGTATCCAATGTATTGAATCGGTACTGCCCGATAATTTAAATTCCTGACTAAATTGATCATTTTCAGAGGCAAACTGCGGAAGTACTGCGTGAAATGGTCCCATATCTGATTCTTCACGATGCACTTTTTCAACTTGCTCTATTGCCGAGATTGAATTAAATTCATAATTTTCACCGATATAGCTCAATTTAATTGAAGCACCTTCGGAATCAATTTTTAATATACCATCGCGATCATATTCACCCGCCCACGGGTCACCATCGCCATCTCGATAACCATAAAAATCAGCAACATCAACATTACCACTGCCATCATCAGTCGCTAGATGCTGATATTTAGGAGTTACTGTATCGGTACTACCGCCATGAACATTTACTAGCGCTTCAAAATTATCACTTAATTCAAAGTTAACTTGTAAGCGGTAAGCATAGCTGTTTGCTTCATTACCATCCTTTCCCCCCCTATTCTCAACATAACCGTCGTGGTCATTTGTTGCCACAGACAATCGTGCTGTAATCGTGTCAGTCAAGCTCCCTGAAATTGCACCCTCTGTCTTGATCTGGTTATACTCAGCAAGTGTGATATCTATCGTTCCTTCTAAATCTTTAGTCGGTTTATTCGAAATATAATGTATTAATCCACCCGTAGCATTTCGACCGTATAGTGTTCCTTGAGGGCCTCTGAGTACCTCAACTCGTTCCAAATCGAATAATTGAAAGGTCAAACCAGGCATTGCCGATTGATAAATTTCATCTCGATAAACAGCAATTGGGCCTTCGTTATTATCATTAAAATCATTAAGTCCTACCCCACGCAAACTTATTGATGGGTTGTTCCCTTCACCAACGGGTGTACCAATAGTAAGACCGGGAGTTTGAGCTGATATATCTGTACTGTCAGTTAAATTGAGTTCACGCAAAGTATCGCCAGAAAAAGCAGTAACAGCTATATTGCTTTCTTGCAATGATTGTGGCCTCTTCGATGAGGTTATGGTGATTTTCTCAAATACCTGAGCAGCTTGTACTGTTATAGGTACGATTGTCGTTAATGCAGCCATTACAGCTATAGATAATTTATTGTAATTATTGTTCATCTTCACTTTCCTCGGTTCTTCGGTTAACAGTGCACATCACATTACCTTCCATCGTTGTGACTTACACACAAATTAGAAAAAATATACTTTTACCAACTAAAATTCAATAACTTACCACTGTCACATTACTACTATGGCTCAGTGACAAGCCAAGTTTTCAGCTTATAAACAATCCCGTTAGGTAGTAAATACTAACGGAAATAAAGATTAGGCTATTGCAGTTTTTCCACTTGAAAACTGCGTTCGATATTCGATAAATAGAAAAACTAAGATGCTGAGTAAGCAGGCCAGCATAGAAAATTCAATGGCGCCACTGTAGTCGCTACCTTCACGAATAAGAGATGCGGTAATGGAAGGACCAAAAGCTGCCCCTAACCCCTGAGCAGCAGTCATTAAGACGAGAAACTTTCCTTTGATATCGAGTTTGGCTACAATGCCCATTTGATAAGAAATACCAATAACAAATAAAGCTTGAAAGACTCCCGTAGCCAAATAAAATGATAATGAGGTAAATTGGCCAACCAATGTCCATAACGCAAGAATTTGACCAATAAGAACCACTAATAACGGAAAGGTTCGTCCATATCGGTCACTGAAAATTGCAGCAGCAATACCACCTCCAATAGCAAAAATTTGTGATATTCCCAAGCCAAAACCAATATCTTCTGAAGAGAGCTGTGCCGCCAGACCAATACGTTCTATAAATGCCCAGATTCCAAAGATATTGACGCAGAAAACAAAACTAGCAATAAGCCCTAGCCATATTAGTAACGTATGGTTATTACCTTGAGATTTCTCAAAGACTTTGACATGGTTTACCTCCTGTTCAGGAAAATTGAATATACTCAGCATCATCACGATTGACGTACCGGTGAACAGATAAAATAACCCAGCTATACCATATGTATGAACCAAGTAGGGTGCGCAAACAAAGCCGCCGAACATCAAAACGCCTTGAATCGCCTGAGCTACGCCAAATGCTTTATCTGGCTCTGTGTTATCACCAAGAGCCGCAACGGTTATGGCAAAAAGACTTCCAGCAATGAGGCCATGTAAACCACGAGTGACTATAAGCGGCAGGTATTCAGTGAGGTTTGCACTAAGAAAATTTAACGCGGCCATTAATAACAAACATAAAAACAGGACTTTTTTCCAAGGCAATTTTCGTACCCATAAAACTGACAATAGGGAGGCTAGCACTAAGCCCATGCCTTCAATTGATGCCAGGTTACCCGCCTGCTGTTCACTAAATCCGTAACTATCAATAACGCCACCAACTATCATAGGCATAAGAATGATCGCTGCTGGTCCCATAGGGTAAACGCAAGCAATGAGTAATAATTTAGAAAAGCTATTGTCAAGTTTAAGAATGTGACTGCCCATTTTATTTTTCCTATTGGTTTATGCCGATATCTAAGGTTAAAATTTATAGTATTTACTTATTGCCTACTGCGCGGTTAGGCCTCCATCAACAACAAATTCAGCTCCGGTGATAAACTTGGCAGCATCTGAGGCTAAAAATAGCACCATATTGGCAATATCTTCTGGTTGCCCTATCTCATTCAATACTTGCATATCCATATAGAATTTCATGGCTTCTTTCACACTCGCTACAGTCCCCTGCTCTCGCATATCTTCTAGTTCTTGCTGAAACATTGGTGTTAAGGTGTTGCCAGGATGTACAGAGTTAATGCGAACACCAAAATCAGCACGTCCACATTCAACTGCTGCTGCCTTGGTAAATAGGCGAACCCCGCCTTTTGCAGAGCAGTAAGAAGTTAAACCTTCAGCACCAATGATTCCACCCACAGAAGAAAGGTTAACAATAGATCCGCCCTGCCCACTCAATCCATCAGGTTTCATCGCCTTTACAGCGGCTTTTGTGCCGAGGAAAACGCTCTCCAGATTTATAGCATGCACTCGTCGCCATTCATCAAGCGTTGTTTCTAAAAGAGTATTAACCACGGCGATACCCGCATTATTAACTAATACATTCAAAGCGCCATGTTGCTCGACCACAGTTTCGATAACCTGCTGCCATTGCTCCTCGTTGGTAACATCCAAAGCAATAAAACAAGCCGAATAGCCCTTGTCTCTGATTGTTTTCGCCACCACCTCACCTTCATGTTCATCGATATCACTAACAATCACCTTCGCCCCATTTTGAGCAAGTACTAAGGCACAGGCAGCTCCAATTCCTTTTGCGGCGCCAGTAACTAAAACGATTTTATTGTTAACATGTATACTTGGTGACATCAAAAACCTCTTATTGAATTCTTCATTATTATTTTAGACATTCCATATTTTTAGCTAACTAAATATACAGATTATGCACTCACTATCCAGATTTTGCGGATCAAAACTATTTACCTAAAAACCTTATGTTATTAAGGCTTAAGCAGTAAACCTCTTAAAGCATCCGCACAACATAGCGCACCAGATTATGCGCAATCCGTTAAGCTGTCAACACAAATATGTGAGTTATTTCGGAATTATAAATGATTAAGATTCGAACCATAAACGATTGTATTTTGAGCTAACAGTAGTTGTATTTAGAACTGACAATCGTTAGGTTGAGAGCTTGCCTTAAATAGTTACACTTAATTTTACGCATAATAATGCGCATAAAAATCAGTTTTTTTTATAAAAACTAGGATTATTCTTGACCTCAAACCGCTACGCTGATTAAATTACGGGTCTAGAAGTTATACCGCTCAAAAACACACTATCTTTCGGCAATATGGCGGTGCTATCATTCACTGGGCAAAGGAAAAACTTAATAATATTTCTTTGTCACTAAACAGAACCCCTATCCAACAGGCAAATTTGCAATTAGTATGAATACAAAGAAAAAACTTGAGGGCGAGCAAGACATACCTGAATCAACAGTAGAACTAATTCGCAAATCAATTAGAGCCGGACGGTTTGTCCCAGGCCAGCGTTTAGTTGAATCGGATCTTATCCAACAATTCAATACAACAAATCGACAAGTTCGTGATGCGCTTCGCTTACTGGAGGGAGAAGGACTCATCCAGATTGAAAAAAATAGAGGCGCCAGAGTACGTGAAATATCAAATCATGAAGTCGCTTGTATCTTAGATATACTCAATGCCCTTAGCGTGCTCGCTGTACAAAAGGCACTTGAAGTTTCTACAGAGCCAGACACTAAAAAAATTATTGAAAAGTCTTTAATTGAAACACGCAAGTTTAAAAAAAATCTATCACAAAACAAAACAGTTCATAACTTTTTGAATGAAAATGTCAGATTCTGGGATACGATTGCCTCGGTGGTCAACAATCCTTTTCTTTGGGAGATCAATAACAAACTAGAAACGCTATTATCCAGATTAAAAATTCAGGGGTTAACAATTAATTCATCCCCTGATTTATGGATTGCGAAACATGAAGATATTCTGGTTGCCATCCTAAATCAGGATGCCAAACGCGCTGAAAAACTCGTGATAAAATCATCAAACGACGTCACTAAAGCAATTATTGGTTTAAGCGAAGATGTATTTAGCCAAGACTAATGCCCAACCTCGGTACTTAATGACGATAAGTAAAGAAAAATAGCCTCAATATCAGCTTCCGACATCCGAGAATAAGCGCCCCAAGGCATAGGGGACCAAAGCTTTTTGAGGCCTCCTTGCATTCGTTTTAAAAAACTTTTTTTTGAGTATCCCGCAATAGTGCGATTAACAAGGTTAGGAGTGAGATCCGGACTTATAACGTTTAACGCCGAATTATCCTTGTGCTCGAATAGCATACCTCCTTCAAAGTCATTACCTGTATATTCCCCCGTATAAAGACTGCGTTGAGTATGACAGCCCCTACAGGCACCAATACCCTCCACCAAGTAGCGGCCATATTCAACGGTCGCATTTTTAGCAATATTACTAGGAAAGACGGGGGACTCTTTTTCAGGCCGAACAAAATAAGCCAGCGCTAGCTTTCCCAAAAAGTTATAACGGCTTGGTTCAACTTTATGATGGACAGGCTTTTGTGAGCGTAAAAAAGATATAATAGCCAACAAATCATCATCTGAAACCGACCGATAATCCATAAAGGGCAAGCCATACTCATTCTTATGATTTATACCGGTTCTCAGAAAACGAAAAATATCAGCATCGGACAGTTTTCCAATGCCAGTCTCATTATCTGGCGTTATATTGGCAAAGACTATCTTTCCCAAATAAATGTCTTCATAAAAACCACCCGATAACAGTACCTTCTCACCTGACTCGATAGCAACGCGTTGTTGTACTGCACCATGACAATCCGCACAACGGCCAGGCCCATATACCAGATACTCTCCCCTAGCAATCGTGCTTGGGTCTGTCGACAAAGTAATATCGGGTGATGGCACATCAAAGTGACGTTGATAAAAAAAAACAACATCGACCATCACAGCAATGATAGCCACAACAACAGCAATGAACATGAAGTGAAAAAGGCGCTGTATGTTTTTATTTATCTTGTTCTCCATATTATCAAAGACCTCAATTCAAGAGATAAATTGTTCGCCATGTTCTAGCTAAATCTTGCATCTTGAAGTGGCTTGGGTAAATACACTAAAGTGTTCTGAAATACAGATAATGAAGTTCTCTCATCTTTTGCTATTTCCCCGGAACTTTATGAGTGTTCAACAAAAAGAGAATGCTCTGTGCATTACCTTCCCGCCCTTGCATAATATTCCTCGTTTTCCAATCTGCTGGTACTAATTCAGGAAAATCACCTAGGCCCAAAATGATATCTTTTTTATTGTCGCCATTGACGTCGCCAATTTCAATAGAAGACCACACGCCAAAATAATCACTTGAGAACGATTGAGGGACAAAATTTAATCCACCCTTGTTTTCTAGATAAACAAAAGATTCAGGTTCAGCTTCGCTCCATTGTGGAAATAATGAGATCACCGCAATATCATCATCCCCATCCTCATCAAAATCATAGACCACGCCTCGGGTCGCACCATGCATTGGATAATGAAAATGCTTAACAAACTTGAGGTTGCCATAGTTCTTAAAGACTCGAACAGAATGCTGAGGTCGTGGCGCTGGCACGATTGGGCCGACATGATTGCCAGCGACGTTATCGCCATTCAAAACCAAAATATCAACATATCCATCATTATCAAAGTCTGACACTTCGACATTATTACCACCAAAAGAGGGTGAATTTTCCTCGATAAGGTGTCGAGTAAACGTTTCATCACCATTGTTAATGAACACAAGTAGCTCTTGTCGACCTTGGGCAACCAAAGCTACGATATCGAGCTTGCCATCATTATTCATATCGCCAACAGCGTTACTGATGATCCCTCCTTGGGTACTTATAATGGTAGAACGGAGCGCTCCTGTCAGTACTTCTGTTGCAATCTCTGCCGGTGCATCTTGCCATTTTTTTTCATAATCAGGCTGTTGCCAATAAACAGTAAGTTCGGTATTAGCATCACTCATAATGCCATCGCCAAATGCGCTAGCGACGATGTCTTCTAAACCGTCACCATTAAAATCTGCGTTATCAAACTTTACCAACCTTTGCTTGCCATTTACCAGCATACGAGCTTTACTTTTCCCCTCTTCAAACTCCCAATCTGTCATGGCGGCAATGCCCACCTTTGACATTGGGAAACGACCATGGGTAAGTACACGTACGCCCGTATCAGTTAGACTCATATCGATGGGATCACTGGTTAGCTTCTTCTGTCCAATGCGCTTTCCCGTATCCAAATTTAATACGACAATATCATCCCACTTATCGAAACCTTCCTGGCGCTCGCCACCACCAACCCAATCATCAATTACTGAGCGACCAACATACAAGCGACGTCGTTTCTCATCAACTTGAGATGAAAGGATGAGCGTATTAGGTTCTAGATCTAGCTTTGGAAATACCGGATTAAAACCTTTAGCTAAAGGAGCTTTTTTACGTTTAATTTCCATCTCTTGCCAAACCTTGGCATTGGAAACAAAAAAGTCTCTGATTTCCTTAAATTCTGCTTTGCTCATCATAGGCTCCGCAGGAATATAAGGCTTAAAAGGATAAAGGTCTCTGATGTAACCTTCGCTATCCTCTAGTATATACCGCTTGGTGTAATCAGGTTCAGGTTCCCACTCTGGCGGAACCGATGACATTTTCAAATCGTCAAACTCGTCCCCTTTCATCCCGACGTAGAATCCCATGTAATGCACGGCAAACGACCAATACTCTTTAGAAAGATCGGAAGGATTTGGGGCAAGATGACAGCGTGTGCAATGTTTATCGACAAGTTTCTTGCCACTTAACCCTGCACCTGTTTTAGCTTCTGTAGCTCCGACATTAGCCATGATCATAGCCACTATAAACATCATCATATTGAACACAATTGTGGAATTTTTTCTTAGTAGAAAACTCATTTTTTATTTACCTCTATTATCGCCAAGCCACCAAGTTCACGAGTTAGTAAAACTCGTACATCGCACTAGATTATGCGCAATATAATGCACAGTCAAGACTAATATTCATAACTACTACTGATAAAATGACTTGTATAAGAGAGCTTGACAGTACAGAAGATTACGCATAATCTGATGCACAACAATGACAAAACAAGAACTTTAGTAACTAGCTAATGCGGAGGATTTAACCGCCAGTACGTACCGATAGCTCGGGAAACACTCAACTCCTTGCAACGAGGAAAGTCGACAGATCATGTTCTTTTAGCTTTATAAATAAAAATGTAAAAAATAAAATTAATCATAGGATTTACCAGATGAAACCAACAGAGAATAATCGAATCCCACCTTATATGGCTATAGGTTTGTCAACCGTTGCCTATGGTACAGCCGAGAGAAAACATATTAAAAGAAACCTCCGCATCATTGAAGATGCCTTTCATGCTGCTATAAGTATGGCAAGTATTAATATGCCTGTTAAGGTTGTTGCGCTTGCCGAAGGTGCTCTAACAGGTTTTACCGATGAAATTTTTGATATTCCTCATGTTACTGCAGCTAGGGAGATGTTTATTGATTTAC
>ENA-ORXI01002139-ORXI01002139.1-sediment-metagenome-genome-assembly--contig:-NODE-2139-length-14631-cov-7.236018_pt1 | contig 14631 bp, 9 predicted proteins | sample MGYA00237861_ERZ511468 | MGnify/ENA primary metagenome ERZ511468 (study PRJEB26299, sample SAMN06266213) | sediment metagenome | isolation source: Hudson Canyon methane seep mesocosm | place: USA:Hudson... | reverse complement strand
AAGGACAACTAGTCGAAGAAGGAGAATACTCTAAAGACAAATTAAACGGTGAAAAGATCACATACTTTGACAACGGAATTGTAAGACAAAAAATCAATTACATAAACGGCAAATTAGAAGGAAGTTTTGCTGTTAACTACAACAATGGATACCCTAAAATAGAGGGTAAATATTTCGAAGGTGTGGAAACTGAAAATTGGAAAACGTATACAGAAAAAGGCGAACTAGAACTGCTTATTCAATACTCTAATGGTAAGCGTATTAAAGAAACCAGAGTAAACGGAACTTTTGAAGAGACTTTTCCAGACGGCAGGTCTAAGAGTGAATATACATATAGGAATAAACTATTGGATGGACCATTTCGGGTTTGGTATGACCAGGGGAAATATGTCATCGAAGATTTCACAGATTCAGAAACAAATGAAATATTACAACAAACTCTTGATAAATTAACGTTAACACAAAATACATTGATAGAAGCAGAAAAGATGGCAGCCCTTGGTGAGTTAGTTGCGGGTGTTGCTCATGAAATAAATACGCCTATTGGTATAGGACTAACCGGTATAACACACTTCTTGGAAATGACCCAAAACATAAATACGTTATACAGTAAAGATAACCTCAGTCAAGAGGAATTTGAAAAGTATTTAAATGATTCAAGTGAAATTGCTGAGACAATTAATGTCAATATGATTAGAGCCGCTGATTTAGTCAGAAATTTTAAACAAATTGCCGTTGACCAAACCAATGAGGAAAGAAGGTTTTTTAAAGTACGAGAATACCTTGATACCATTTTTAGTAGTGTGAATAACATAACTAAAAAAGCCAATGCCAATATTAGTATAGAATGTCCCAATGATTTAATCATAAACAGTTACCCCGGTGTTTATTCTCAAATTATTACTAATTTAATCATAAATTCTATTCTGCATGGGTTTAAAGATTCGAAATATGGGAACATCAATATAACAGTACTTGAAGAAGATTGTATAAAAATAATCTATAAAGATGATGGGGTAGGCATCAGTAGTGATAACTTACCAAAAATCTTTAATCCTTTTTTCACAACTAACAGAAAATATGGCGGTACTGGACTTGGTTTAAATATCTTATATAATCTGGTTACTACTAACTTAAATGGTAAAATCACCTGTGAAAGTGTTGAAAATCAGGGTGTCACTTTTATATTTACAGATAATAACTTTATAAAATAAATCAATTGTTATCTCACAAGCCATTTCAAAGAAATTAAATAATAATATCTTACATTAAAATAATTCATTCAAGGAATATAATGCAATATCTCAATGTTACCAATAAAAATGTCCTAAAAGAACAAAATCAAAAGAAGAAGTCTAAATAATGAAGTATTTAATAAATGCCTTCATAGTAATAAGTGTATTACTTTTTACAGCATGTAGTAAAAACAGTGAGAACCTAGAGATAAATGACTTAAAAACTTTATCTCAAAATCCTGAAACTTATACAAAAAATATACCCAATTTAAATTTACAAGAACAAAAACAATTGGATGAAAAGTTTAATAAAATGTTTTTTAAACCTTGGGATTTAAATGATATGTCATACACTGTAGAAGAAGCAACATGGGGAAATATGTATGCTAAAAAGAAAATGTATGCCCAAAATCATAAATTAATTAAAAAAGAATGGTTTGAACAACAAATAACTAACTCAAATTTTAAAGAATATAATACCAATAAAAGATATGCAATTACTACAAATAATAGTAACTTAAGAGTATTTCCCACTAAAAGTACAATGTTTTATAATCCCAAAAAAGCAGGGGAGGGTTTCCCTTTTGATTATAATCAAAACTCAAGTTTAAAACTAAATACACCTCTGTTTATATCTCATTTATCTGCTGATAAAGCTTGGGTATTTGTAGAATCAAATTTTGCTATTGGATGGGTGAGTATTAAAGATATTGCTTATATTGATGAGGTATTAAGGCAAAAATTTAAAAGCGGAACATATTTTGTCGCTGTTGATGATAACTTTCCTATGTATAAAAATGGTGTTTTTATAGAGTATATTAAAATGGGAACAATCTTTCCTCTTCGAAAAAATAAATATGTCACTATAAATAAACATACAAATTTACAAGGGTATTTATCTTATGTAAAAATAGATAAGAAGTTTGTAGAGAAAAAACCTTTAAAATTTAATACAACAAATATCAACAAAGTTTCAAATTCAATTATAGATGAACCATATGGCTGGGGTGGTCTGATGGATCACAGAGATTGTTCTGCTTTTACCAAAGATTTTTTTGCACCTTTTGGAATATACTTGAAAAGAAATTCTTTTGGACAAACACAAAGAGGAAAGTATATTGAACTAAAAGATTTAAGTGGTGATGAAAAAAAGAGACGTATCATTCACGATGGAGTGCCTTTTCTAACCCTTATTTATCTAAAAGGTCACATCATGTTGTATATTGGTCAAAAAGATGGAGAGCCTTTGGTGTTTCATAATGTTTGGGGTGTAAAAACTTTGGAAGATGATGGAGAGTATGGAAGATTTATTATAGGTCGTGCTGTTATTACTACTCTTGAACCAGGACGAGAACTGCCAAACTTTGTCAGAGGAAAAAATATTTTGGCTAAAGTAGAAGGTATGGTTTTAGTTAACAAATAGGAATAGGTATGAATGTAGTTATCACAAAACAGTGTCACTGTGTAATCAAAAATGATTTAACACAGCTTATTATTTGTAAAGATAAAAATGAAGCACTGTTAAAAGCAAATGAAATTATAAAATTATTGGAAAAAGAAACGTGTGATACTCATCTGTTTTTTATAAAAGAAGAAGCAAATCAAATTGTTATTGATTCAAAATACAATCTAAACAAAAGTTATTAGCAAAAACATTGCCAGTATCTCCTGCATATCTATCTTGTATTTATAATCTAAAGAAAAAACTAGTGAGTAGCTTTTCTTAAGTATATGATTCTATATAACATAGGCACATAATATAGATTTAACACTGTAGCCCACAGTATTCCAAATCCTAATGCAACTGCCATTGGTTGTAATATAAGAGATTGTCCTGATGCAAAAAAGATCAATGTACTAAGTCCTAATATTGTAGTTAGGGATGTTAGCAAAATTGGTCTTAATCGTAATAGTGAATAATCTTTTAGTTCTTCTATATTTTTGGCTTTTTTTATAAAATCCATCATGATTATACCATCATTTACTATAACTCCCGCTAGTCCTACCATTCCAATGAGTCCAGGCATAGTTAGATTGATCCCCATTACTAAATGTCCTAAAAATACTCCTAAAATAGATAAAGGAATGGTACTAAGAATAATAAATGATTTTATAATAGAATCAAACATCCAAACAAGTGAAATAAAAATAAGTACAATTGCAATTAGTGCAGCTTGTGCCATCTCTTCTTGTACTTTAGTATTCTCTTTTTGTTCACCTTTGATATCTATATTTACATCATTTTTTAATTTATCTAATACAGGTTGTAATTTTTCATAAACCTCTGCACTTGTAATCTCTCCATTTATAGAAGCAGTGATACTTTGTATTGCTGTACCATCTTCTTTAAATATTTGACTAAGTGTTGCTACTTTAGTAAACGTAACGACATCTGTTAAAAGAACTTTTTGAGTACTATTTGGTATATTTAATTCAAACTTATTTAGAGAGTCTTTTATATTTTTATTTTTAGACTGCATCACAATTTCTACGATACCTTGCTCATCATACATTTTTGAAAAACTCCCTTTAAAATAAAAAGGTTTTAATTCATTTACTAAACTACTCTCTGTAAAACCTAATTGTTGACCATAACTATTTACAGAAAATTTAAGTTCTTGGTTTCCTAATAAAATATCATCTGCAATATTAGTAATTCCTTTTATTGATGAGAGTTTATTTTTCACTTCAACTATAGCATTTCCTAAAGCTATTTTATTTGTGCTATTAAAACTTATTTCTATATCATGACTTACAATTCCCGCACCTGGTACAGTGATTTTTAATTCTGGAAATTGACTAGATTCTATCTCCTCTTTTAATATCTCTGTCATTTTAGCAGAGATAGTTCTAGCAGGTTCAATCCGAGTCATATCAGTATCATCATATTTTGGACTTAAATATGGATTGATAAATTTATCAAAAAAGTTTGATGGTGCTCTTTCTTGAAGATTTACAAAAATTTGAAAATAAAACTCTTCATTTTGAGGGAGCTGTTTCCCATCTAGTTTTAATCCTATAACAGAACTGATACTATCTATCTCCTGACCTAAATCAAAGTTTTTAAGAAGTTTTTTCTCTAGATTTAATATAATCTCTTCTGTCTCATCAATATCATGACCAACACCAACAGAACCAGAGATGTAAACTTGTGTAGTATCAAAGTCAGGCATAAACTCAAATTTAAGTATTTTCCCTAAACTGAATGTTGCAATAATGATAAAAGAAACTAGCGAGATAAATGATATATATTTCCATTTTAAACAAAATGATAAAATAATTCGATAAAGTTTTTTATTCTTTATCCACATGGTATCTGCTTTTGCATCTTCTTTATTTACATTTAGAGCATGTTTTGCATGTAAAGGTAAAAAGAAAAATGCCTCTAAGAGAGAACTTACTAAAAGAACAGAAATCATAATAGGAAGTATTCTCATAAATACACCTGTTTCTCCTGTCATCAGCAATATTGGCAAGAATGCAAAGATTGTTGTAGCAGTTGCAGTTAATACAGCAGGAAACATCTCTGTTGCACCATCTAAAGCTGCCGTCATTTTATCTTTACCCATTTCCATATGTCGATAAATATTTTCTGCAACAACAATAGCTTCATCAACAAGCATACCAAGAGCCAATAAAGCACCTAAGAGTGATAACATATTTAAACTATAACCTAATTGGTCAGCAGCGACTAGTCCTATCATAAAACTTGTTGGTATTCCAACTGCAACAACAAAAGCAATTCTTATATTAATAAAAAAGAATAGGGCAGTAGATAAAAGCATTATTCCAAAAAAGATATTACTTACTACTGTGTTAAGCCTATTTTTGATCCAAACAGATGTATCGGTATAGGTATCAAACTTTACATCCGCATATTTTTTTTGTTCAATAGCAAGTATCTCTTTAATCTCTTTTACTAAAGCAATACTATCCCCAGAACGTCCTTTATTAATACCTATAGACATATCTAGCTTACCGTTATAGTGAGATTTTGTTGATACATCTGCTAATTTAAATTCAACTTTAGCAATATCCTTTAAATATATAGATTGATTTCCAAATTTTAAAATCATATTATTGAGTTTTGTTAAGTCTTTTTCACCATTTTGGCTACTTAAATAATAGTGTGTACCAATATCCTTTATAATTCCTGCAGGAAAAATAGAACTCGTATTTGATATAGTACTTATTACTAAAGCTTTATTTAATCCATATGCTTCTATTCTTGCTTCATCAAAAGTGATAAGTAACTCTTTGTCACTATCACCCCAAATCGTAACTTCACTTAAGTCACCTATTTTATTTACTTTTGATTTTATATCATCCGCAATTTTAATAAGTTCTTCTCTTGATTTATCTCCAAAAATAGCAATAGTAACAAGGGGAAAGGCACTCGTAACCTCTTTTACTGTTGGTTCATCCATATCTGTAGGCAAATCTACTCGTATTTTTGTGACTATATCTTTTATATCATCAATTACATCCGGTACTTTATAACCACTTTTTAGTTTTATATTTATACTAAAAAATCCTGTTTTAACTACCGTAGTAATTGTTTTTGCTTCACTTACACTACTTAGTTCATCTTCTATTTTTTGAACAGCTAATTTATTTAAAATATTACTACTAGCACCTGCATAGTTACCATTAATTGTAATAGCATCTAAACTTGAAATAGGAAATATCTCTTTTGGTATTTGCAAATATGAAAATACTGAAAGAATAAATACAAAAAGAAGTAACATATAATTTAATATTGGTTTTTGTAAACCAAATTTTATGATTGATTGTATCATTAATCTTCCTGTATACTTTGGTAGATTTTTTCGATATCAAGTTTTGATTTCATATTATTTACAAATTCATCAATAGTAGTTTTTTTGAATTGGTCAAACTTTTTATCGTTATATAAACCATGGACAAATGTGCCTTTAATATTATTTTTTTCAAAACTAATTGGATACTTTTTACTTATGCCGTGGTGTATCTCGAAGCCGTCGCAATCATTCTTAAACACTTTGTATAATTTTTTCTTAAGTACTTTATCCTTTAGAAAAATTATATTATCATCTATAAAACCAAGTCCAGACTCTTTTGTTGGAGTTAATGTTTCTATACATAAATCGTCAATGATATATTTAAACATCATTTGATATCCACCACAGATTCCAGTAATCTCTTTTTTCCTATTTTGCAGTTGTTCAAATAAACCTGTTTCTTTTAACCAAATCAAATCTTTTATTACAAGTTTACTTCCGGGTAAAATCACTTCGTCGAACTTATCCAAAGATACATTTGATGAAACAAATTCTAAACAAATATCATTATCCGCAATAAGCGGTTCAAAGTCATTGTAGTTACTCATATATGGATAGGATATAACTGCAATTTTTCTTGTGGCTTTTGAACAGTTTTGAGTAAAGTTTTTTAAACTAGCACTATCTTCAAATCCAAGATTAAAAGGTTGATATGGTAAAACTCCAAGAACAGGTATTTTAAACCTTTCTTCTATAATTTTAACACCCTCATCAAAAAGTGTCATATCACCTTGAAATTTATTTACTATAACACCTATAATATTATTTCGAATTTTTTCGGGTAATAGATTATATACACCCCAAATAGATGCAAAAACTCCACCTCTTTGTATATCTGCTACTAATATCACTTTAGTATTAAAATTATCGGCAATGTAGATATTTGAGAGATCCTTATCCATAAGATTTAATTCTACGGGACTTCCTGCACCTTCGCAAACTACACAATCATATCTTTCGTTTAAATAGTTAAAACATCTGTCTACTGCTGGTTTTAATATATCTAGGTCCCTATAGTATTCTCTAACATCTTTATTTTGTACAACTTCGCCCTCTACGATTAAAGATGCACTACTACCACGACCAGATTTTAATAATACAGGATTAAGATGATAAGAGGTCTCTACACCCAATACATCTGCTTGGAAGTATTGTGCTATTGCTATCTCTTTTCCATCATCACATACATGCGAATTATTAGAAACATTTTGTGCTTTAAATGGTACAACTGAGTGTCCCATATCCTGTAATATACGAGCAATAACAAATGTTATAGTTGATTTCCCAGCATCGCTGCTTGTACCTAAAATACTAATATTTTTTATTGTAAAACCTTTTTATTTTTTGTTTAGGATAGTACTAAAATTATTCCCAAATTAAGATATATAATCTCTTGTAGTTCAATATTAAAACCTAAGACATCACCATTTATAAAACCTAGTTTCTTTTTAAGAAGATTTAAAATAAATTTTGTCAATAAATTAAAAGGTAAAAATAGTAATTTTATAAAAATAGATGTTTTAAAAGACTCCTGTATACTTTTAACAAAATGACTTTTTTCATGATATGTTAAATCGAGTGCAAAAAATAATGATGTTCTACTTAATACCATTGCTGCAAAAAGAGCAATAAAAGATTCATAATACAATAAATATGAAATAGCTAATATTTTTAAAAGTACAAAACAAAATCCTCCAATTGCACCAATTGAACCAACTTGTGGTTCATGCATAACTTCATATACATCTTTATTACTCAAAGATGCAAAATAGCCATCTATAGTATCACATACAGCTTCTAAATGTAAAAAACCGTATGAGAAAAGATAAAGAATAGCACATAATATAGCTTTGTATAGTACAGGAAATGGCAAAATAGTAAACAGCAGTATTGTTATAAAAGATAATAGAATTCCTACTATAGGTAAACTAAATAATACCCCTTTATAAAACTGTTTGTCCGCTTCAAATTCTTTTACTTTTATTGGTAAAATAGAGAAATAAGATATACCATATTTTATTCCATTAATAAATTGTATGTTTTTTATGACTTGTCTCCATCGACTTGAAGTTTATAACCTATCCCTTGAACATTTTTAATCGCTTTAGAAGGAAGTTTTTTTCGAAGATTTTTAATAAATAATCGTAATGCGTTTTGTGTCATCACAAATTCATCGTCCCAAATTTGATTCTCTATCTCTTCATATGTAATAATTCTATCTTTTGACATTAGTAGTTTTAAAAAATGATTTTCTTTTTTTGTAAGTTGTAATTCCTCATAATTATTCTTGATGATAGATTTACTATGATCAAATAGAATATCGTCCCCTAAGTTAAATAATTGGTTTTTAGTATGACTTTTAACAAAAGTAGACAATGATTCCATTAATTTTTCTTCTGTTATTGGTTTAACAATATATTTTATTAGATGCAACTGTGCTGCTTCTAACATATAGTCTAAATCAGTATGTGCTGAAGCTATTATGACTCTAGTTTTAGAATCATCTATTCGAATCTTTTTTATAAATTCAATACCATTTTCTTTAGGCATTTTAATATCAGTAATGATTAAATCTGGTTTATGTTCTGAGTAAAGTTTATATGCTTCAATAGCATTTTCAGCTGTATATGTATCTTTAAATAGATGAGTAAGTATCTCTGAAATATTACTTCTTATACCATTATCATCCTCAACATAAAGTACCGAAAACGCTTTTAGTTTAGCAATTAAATTATTTTGTATGATGAAAAATCCTTATTAGAAAAGTTATGTTATCATAGCATAAATAAGGTTATAGGGACAAATTTGAATTTAATTACAGAAAAAAACTTACCCAAAATGATTATTTATATTTTTATCATTATTATGTCTAGTATGATATTTATGATTTCATATTTTTACATTGATAATACATACAAAGATTTTGATATAAAAATGGAAAAATTTGTAAAAGAATATTATAAAGAAAAAAGAAAAACACTCAAAAAAGAGATTGATACTATTTTTGATATTTTAAATTATAATATTATAAGTACAGATATAAATAATATTGAATTTAAAAATGAAGCGATAAGACTTTTAAATAATATTACTTTTGAAGAAAAAAAGAGTAATTACTTTTTTGTATATGAAATAAGAAATATACACGGAGGAGATGATTTTGCTAGGTTGATTGTAAACCCAAATAGACCAGACTTACTTAACCGATATATTTCTACAAATTTCAAAGATGCAAATGGAAAAAAATTTCGAGAGGAATTTTTATCTAATATACGAAAAACTGGCGAATCATACACTGAATATGCATATAAAAAGCCAAATGAAACAGAAGCAACGTTAAAATTGTCATATTTTAAATATCATAAAAAATTAAATTGGGTTATTGCAGTTGGTGTTTATATTGATGATATTGAAAGTGAGATACTTTTTAAACGTAAAAACTTAGAAAAAAATATTCAAAAACAAATATATCAAAATATTGTTTTATTTATTCTATTTTTAACTATTGCTATTATTGTTTCAATTGTTATATCTCAGCAAATTGATACGGTATTAAAAGACTATCAACGTAAAGTAAGAGAGGATGCTAAATTACTTGAAGAACTAAACTCTACGCTTCAAATTAGAGTAGAAGAAGAGATAGAAAAGAATAGAGAAAAAGAACAACTCTTAGTCGAGAAATCAAGGTTTATTGCTTTAGGCGAGATGATTTCAAATATTGCACATCAATGGAGACAACCACTTTCTGAACTCTCATCTATCTTGATGAATATGAAATTTAAGCATAGTTTAGGCGCATTAGATACAGAAACTATGAAAAAGAAAGCTGATGAAGCAGATGATGTAATAGAATATATGTCTCATACAATCGATGATTTTAGAAACTTTTTTATGCCAAAGAAAGAAAAAGAGGTTTTTACTCTTCAAAATATTATGAACTCTGTTATGACTATTATCTCAAGTAGTTTAGAAAATAATAAGATAGATGTAAATATTATTATAGATAAAAAAATCACTGTTAATACTTATTTAAATGAGTATCAGCAAGTGGTATTAAATATAATGACAAATGCTAAAGATATTTTGCTAGAAAAAAATATAAAAGATGCATTTATTAAAATAATAGCTTATGAAGAGAATGACTCAATTGTTTTATCGATAGAAGATAATGGCGGAGGTATTCAAACAAAACCAAAAAATAAGGTTTTTGAACCATATTTTACTACAAAATCACAAGCAAACGGTACAGGAATAGGGTTGTATATGTCTAAAATAATTGTAGACAAAAATATGAATGGAAAACTAAAAGTAAGAAATACAAGAATTGGTGCTAAGTTTTTGATTTATATTCCGAAGTAGAATATTGAGTGTTAGCCGATGAGACTGTTCAGAATTTTGTGTCAGTAACCAATAGTCATTAACTTATATCACAGGATATCTTTTACTCCTTATTTTTTGGAAAGTTCTAAAATCTACAGGTTGTTGAACTAACTCTTATCCTACTGGTATATATAGTATTTTTTTTAACTTTTTATTTTTATATGTATTATCATTGATTAAAGGTTCAAAGACACTACAAGAAGACAGGTACTGCCACGTATGTTTAAAATATATTGTTATCGACTCTAGTCTACTTCGTGAGATACCTATTCTGCTTAGTTCTAGAATTGAAAATAAAGTTTTTACTTTGGAAATTTATCTTTGAAAAAACTACAAAATATGAAAAGATGAATATTTTTATAATTAAGACGTCCACTTGGTGAAATATATAAAAGCAGTGTATGAATTCAAGTTACCACTCCAAATAACTTATTATCTGTAGTACAAAAAAGGAAAGTATTTTTACTTTCCCTTGTTTTTGTCTGATTCATAAGTGTATTGGAAAATAGTTGGAAATTTTGTTGGTGTGTTAAAGTTTTTCCACATACGTATTTTTTAGAGTAGTTAATTAGATAGCACGCAATTTATTTTTTTAAAGTTCATTATATTTGACTTGGAAATTTAATATCTCTAAGAAAGAGAATAAATAAAAAACTAATTAATTACAATTAATAATACCTTCATATTTCTCAAGATTAGTAAAAACAATATCTACAAGCTCTGGGTCAAAATGTTTTCCTTTTTCTTCTGCAAATAAACTAATTATATCTTCAATTTTCCAAGCATCCTTATAACATCTTTTATGATATAAAGCATCAAATACATCTGCTACAGCAGTTATTCTACCAAAAATATGAATATCGGAGCCTTTCTTTTTTAAAGGATATCCTGAACCATCAAATTTTTCATGATGTTCATACGCTATAATTGCACCAGCTTGTAAAATTCCTCTTTTAGAATCTTTTAACATTTTATAACCAATACTAGCATGCTTTTTCATAATTTCAAATTCTTCTTTATTATGACGTCCTGGTTTTAATAATATTTCATCACTAATTCCGATTTTTCCTACATCATGAAGAGGGGAAGCCATTCTTATTAAACTAGCTTCCTTTTCATCTAATCCATAATCTTTTGCTAACTGATATGAAAATTCAGCAACTCGATGAACATGATTAGAAGCTTCCTTTGATCTTTTTTCTACAATATTACCTAGTCTTTCAATAATGTCTTTTTGTGTATCAAAAATTTCGTTGTTAAGTGCTAAATTATTAAATGCAATAGATATATTATTAGAAAAAATTTCTGTTAAATTCTTATCTAATTCTGATATATCATTACATCCTGTAATATAAATTATGTAACTTGTTTCTTTATTGAACTGAAAGCAACCAATATATTTATCCTCTATAAATCCATATTTTTTATCATTTATCGCTTGTAATATTTCCTCTTTTACAGAAAGTTCTATATCTTTAAATGATTTTGCTTTATTAAATGATCCTGTTGATGCTAAAATTTTAAAATGATTTGTTGTTTTTTCAATAGATATTGAACTATTATCATGAACTATTAATGAGTCACTATCGAAGTTTAAAATAGAAATTAATTGTGTTAAGACACCTTGTGCAAAAAGTTCAAGTGATCTTTCTTCACTAATAGACTTTGTAGATGCAATAATTTTTTCTAATCCATTTTTATTTTGCTCAATTATTAATAAGTCTTGATATGAACGAATGGCAGTAATCACTGTGGAAATAAGTTTTCTAGATGTTAGTTCTGTTTTTTCTTTATAATCATTTATTCTATATTTGATTAGTACTTCTTCTTCTGGGGCATTACCAGGTTGTCCTGTTCTTAAAATGATACGTATTCCAGTATTATTTAATTCTTCTCTAATTTTTTTTGCCACTATAAGTCCAGCATCATTTGTTTCCATAATCACGTCAAGTAAAACAACTGCAATATCCGAGCGACTTGAAAGTATTTCTATGGCTTCTTTTCCACTATAAGCACTTAAAAATTCTAATTTTTTTCCTTCAAGTTGAAAATCAGAAAGTACAGTTTTTGTAATTGTGTGAATTTCCGGCTCATCATCTACTATTAATATTTTCCATGTTCCTAGATTTTTATTATTATATTCTTTAGTATTTGTCTCTTTTTTGAATTTTAGATTTGCCATCTATTATTCCTTCACTTTTGGTATTGTAATTAAAAAGCCTAAGCCTTTTTCTTTTGATTTTTCTAGTATAGTTATTTGCCCATTTAATGTTTCGGATATTATTTTTTCAACAATATGTAATCCTAAACCTGTTCCCCCATTACCTCTTTTAGTTGTAAAATATTTGTCAAATATTTTAGAAGTAAGTTCTGGTGTTAAGCCTTTTCCTGAATCAGAATACTCTAAGGCTATTTTGTCATCTAAATCAGTTATTATGATACTTATTCTTTTATTAATAAGCTTTGAAAAAGCATGTAAAATAGAATTATTAATAAGATTAATAAGTATTTGAGCAATAGAACCTGGATAAGTATTCATTTGTATCTTGTCAGAGCATTCTACATTTATAGTTATCTCTTCTTTTTTAATTTTATTTTTTAAAGATAATAATATTTCATCAATATATTCTTTTAGATTAAATTCCCTTTTTTCTTCAATAGATTGATCAACTGCAATATTTCTAAAACTTTCAATTAGTTTTTTAGTATTATTAAGATTTAGTGATAAAATACTAGATAATTCTTTAGTTTCATTAATAAAATTTGTAAACTCTTTTTCTGTCATCTCTTCATTATCAAACTGTTTACTTAGTTTTTGAGTAGCATCTTCTAAATGAGATGCACCTGTAATACTGATTCCAATTGGCGTGTTTATCTCATGTGTTAAAGAGCTTACCAATTCACCTAAATTAGCCATCTTTTGTGCTGATACTAAATCTTGTTTTGTTTCCTTTAATTTTATGATTGTTTCTTCTAGTTTATGATTAATTTTTTTTGCTGTTCGTACCTGTCGATAAGTATATATAGTTGATACGATACCCATCAAAATAAATAGTAATATAAGTTCATCTAATTCTAACTCTTCATGTTTATGTAAAAAAACAATCATCATCTCAAAAAAGTCATAATGACTCAAAATAAGCCATGTAATTATAATAATCACAAGACCAATTAACATATCAGTAAAAGCTTTAGTCGTATATATTTTCATAATAATTAATTTCCTTTATTATTAGATACTTTTTCTGCTAACGTATTACCCTTAAATGGAATAACTAATGTAAATGTTGTTTCTTGATGAAGAATACTTTCACATTTAATACTACCATTAAACGTACTATTCATTATATTATAAACAATATTTAACCCTAATCCTGTTCCTCCACCATCTCTATTTGTAGTAAAAAATGGATCAAATATTTTCCCTTGATTTTCTATTGGAATTCCTGCTCCATTATCTTTATATTCAATTTCTATATTCTCATCATTTGAAGTAACAATAATATCAATTATTCTTTTATTGTCATCTTTAAATGCATGTTTAATTGAATTTATAATTAAGTTTGTCACAACTTGTGAAAATGCACCTGCATAGGAATAAAGCTTTAATTCTTCACTACAAGTAATAGTGACATTTATATTATTATGTTTAATTAAATTTTGCAAACTTACTATAATTTCATGGAGATATTCATCTAAATTAAAAAGTCTTTTGTCTTCACTCGTTTGATCAACTGCTATTTGTTTAAAACTTTTAACTAACTGTGCAGTTTTACTAATATTACTATGAAGTATAGATGATATATCGTTACTTTCTTGTAAATAATTTTCGAATACACTTTGAGTCATAGAATCATCATGATAACTAGTTCCTAGTTTTTTCGTTGAATCTGCAAAATGAGTAATTGCAGTAAGGCAAATGCCAAGAGGAGTATTTATTTCATGAGCAACACCTGCAACTAACCCTCCAAGACTTGCCATCTTTTCACTTTCAACTAATTGTTTTTGTGCTAATTTTAAATAGTCAATTTCATTTTTTTCTTCTATTACTATTTTCTCTAGTAGTTTTCTATGCTCTTCTAGTTGCAGATGGGTTTGGATTCTTGCTATTAGTTCAACACTTTTTATAGGTTTTGTAATATAATCTACACCACCAACTTGAAAGCCTTTTGATATATCTTCAGGCTCACTAAGAG
>ENA-ORXI01002138-ORXI01002138.1-sediment-metagenome-genome-assembly--contig:-NODE-2138-length-14631-cov-7.665041_pt1 | contig 14631 bp, 14 predicted proteins | sample MGYA00237861_ERZ511468 | MGnify/ENA primary metagenome ERZ511468 (study PRJEB26299, sample SAMN06266213) | sediment metagenome | isolation source: Hudson Canyon methane seep mesocosm | place... | reverse complement strand
AAAGAAAGACGTGAAGAGCTTGCAAGTGAAGTTAGTTTTTATGGTACTATGAATGGGTCAGCAAAATTTGTAAAAGGTGATGCCGTTGCGGGTATTATTATTACTCTTGTAAATCTTATTGGTGGACTTATGATTGGTATTTTCCAACATGATTTATCTGCAGCTGAAAGTTCTGAAATATATACAATTTTAACTATTGGTGATGGTTTAGTTGCTCAAATACCTGCACTTATTATATCAACTGCTACAGCAATTATTATTACTCGTTCAAATAATGATGAAGAAAAATTTGCAAGTGGAACAATTGCCCAACTTGTTAATGATAGTAAGTCTTTAGTAATTACTGGTATTGCATTGATGATGTTTGGATTAGTACCAGGTTTCCCAACTGGTATATTATTTACTATGGGTAGTTTACTTATTGCAATTGGATATATAATTTATACAGTAGAAGCTGAAAAAGATAATGCATTTACAAGGTTTATAAGAGGTTCTGATCCTATTGTTAAATCAAAACAGAAAATTGAAGAAGAAGAGAAATCGAAACAAAAACAACCGAATGTATTAACAGAAGACCAAGCAATTGATAAAACTATGAAACTTGAGGTCTTAGAGTTAAAATTAGGAGCTCAATTACTTCGATTAGTGCAAGGTGATAGTGAATTATTAGATAAAATCAAAGGTATTAGAAATAAAATTGCAGGTGAATTAGGTTTTGTAATACCTCAAATTAGAATTAGTGATGAATCAATGCTAAATATGAATGAATATTCTTTTAACTTAAAAAGAATACCAATTGCAAAAGGTAATGTTGAATTAAATCAATTACTTGCAATGGGTGGAATAGCAGGCGCTAAAATACAAGGGAAAAGAGTAAAGGAACCAGTTTTTGGTCTTGATGCTACCTGGATAACTCCTGAAAATAAAGATGAGGCACTTAATAGAGGATTTACTGTTGTAGATGCTCCAACTATTATTTCAACACATTTATCTGAGTTAATTAAAAAACATGCTGAAGACATTATAACAAGACAAGATTTAGTAAATATGATTGATAGGTTAAAAGAAGACTTTCCTATTATTGTAGAAGAAGCCATGAAAGTTACAACGTATGGTTCATTACTAAAAGTTTGTAAAGATCTTCTTCATGAAAATATTCCACTTGTTGATATGATTACAATTTTAGAAGCCGTTTCTGATATTGCAGAATTAACAAAATCACCAGATATATTACTTGAACATGTTCGGTCAAAACTATTTAGACTTATTACAAATAAATTTACAGCACCAGATGGTGCTTTACATATTATTACAATCAAGTCTGAATTAGAGCAAGCTTTTATAAGTAAATTACAAGAGCAACATGGCGTTAGCCAGTTATTATTAAGTATTGGCGAAATTAATTCTTTAGTAACACATACAAGAGAATTAATAAATACAGTTGAAGCAAAAGGTGTATCAACTGTATCTATGATTGTTGATCCAAGTTTACGAAGAAGAATTGCAGAAATATTTGAAAAATTTGGATTACAAATTGCAGTATTAAGTCATGCTGAACTTGATGCAAAAGCTGAATTTACAATTGAAGGAACATTAGAGTTTTAAGTATCCTTTAGATAAAATATCGACAAATTACATCTAAAGGATTACAAAATGAACAACGATTTATTAAGTTCACTTATGCCACTTGTCGTATTATTCGCGATATTCTACTTTCTGATTATCAGACCACAACAAAAACAACAAAAAGATCATAAAGCTATGATAGAAGCACTTGAAAAAGGTGACAAAATAGTAACTAGTGGTGGACTAATTGTAGAGATTACTAAAGTTGAAGAATCATTTTTAACAGTTAAAAGTATTGATGGTGCTACATTAAGAGTTGCAAGAACATTCATTGCAAGTAAATGGGAAGATGCATAACCTATAGAATCTTCAAAAGGATCAACACTTGCAATTTTTAAATTATAGACTAGTTATTTTTACACTAGTTACAATCTTTGGTATAGTTTTTTCTATACCATCTTTTTTACAAACAGATGATGGTAAAAAAATATCATTAGGCCTTGACTTACAAGGTGGACTTCATATGCTTTTAGGTGTTGAAACACAAAAGGCAGTTGAAGGAAAAATCAAATCTCTCGCAGCTACAGTTAAATATTATACTGATAATGAAGATATGTTAATTGAAGATCTTACTATTGAACCAGAACAGTTGAGTTTTATTTTATTAGATGGCGATGAAGCTAGTAAACTTGACACAATGTTCTCAGAGATAAAAGGTTTGGATATAAATAAAGGTGAAGATTTAATTTATACGATTAAATTAACTCCGGTTGAAGTTGAAATAGTAAAAGATATGGCGGTAGGTCAAGCTGTAGAAACTATTAGAAATAGACTTGATCAGTTTGGACTAGCCGAACCTTCTGTTACTAGACAGGGAAAAGTTGATATTGTAGTTGAACTTCCTGGTATTAAAACGCCACAAGAAGAACAAAGAGCACGTGAGTTAATTGCAAAACCTGCAAATTTAGAACTTATGGAAGTTGATGAACTAAAATCAGATCAAGTATATAATCTTACAGCAGAAGAAGCTCAAGAGATGGGAAATTTAATTTTAGAAGATACAAATGATCCTCAAATTAAATATTTGGTAAAACAGATTCCTATTTTAACTGGATCTGAAGTAGTTGATGCTAAAGTCGCATTTGATCAACAAACTAATACTCCAATAATTAACTTTACATTAAGTACATTTGGTGCAAAAGTATTCGGTGATTTTACTGCCCGAAGTGTTGGTAAACGACTTGCCGTTGTACTTGACGGGAAAGTATTTTCAGCACCTAATATTCGTGAAAGAATTGGTGGTGGAAGTGGACAGATTTCAGGTAATTTTACAGTGAATGAAGCTGGAAGTGTTGCTATTGCTTTACGAAGTGGTGCGTTACCTGCTCCTGTAATTATGCTTGAAAAAAGAAGTGTTGGACCAAGTCTTGGTGCTGATAGTATTAATGCTTCAATGTTTGCTTTAATTTCAGGATTTGTACTTGTTGTATTCTTTATGGTTCTTTATTATGGAAGAGCAGGTATGATTTCTAATGTTGCACTTATAACAAATCTATTCATTATTATTGCTGTTATGGCAATGTTTGGAGCAACTTTAACATTACCAGGTATGGCAGGTATTGTTTTAACTGTTGGTATGGCTGTTGATGCGAATGTTATTATTAATGAAAGAATACGTGAGTTATTGAAACAAGGTAAAAGTGTTCATAAAGCAGTAGAAGATGGATATAAAAATGCAATGAGTGCAATTTTAGATGCCAATATCACAACACTACTAGTAGCTGTGATTTTATATGTTTATGGAACAGGACCAATTAAAGGTTTTGCTATAACTATTAGTATAGGTATTTTAGCTTCAATGATAACAGCGATACTTGGTACTCATGGTATATATGAGGTATTATTATCTAAAATTACAAAAGATAAAAACTTAAAAAAATGGTTTGGAGTTAACTAATGGAAATATTTAAATCAAATAAATCTTATAATTTTATGGGTAGAAGATTACCATTTCTTGGTTTTTCTGCTTTATTAGTTATCGCTTCATTTATTTTGTTATTTACAAAAGGCTTAAATTTAGGGATAGATTTTTCTGGTGGAACATTAGTACAGGTTCAATATACAAAAGCTGCACCTGTTAAAGATATTCGAGAGATATTAAATAGTGATATTAGATTTGAAAAATCTACTGTTACAGAATTTGGTACACCTGAAGAGATTATTATTAAAATACCATCTATTACTACTACTCTTGGTAAAGATATAGGTGATGATATAAGAGAAATACTAAAACCTACTGGTGAGTATGAAGTTCGTAGAGTTGATATGGTTGGACCTAAGGTTGGTGATGCCCTACAAGAAAAAGGGATTATGGCTTTAAGTTTAGCTTTATTAGTGATCTTAATCTATGTATCATTCCGATTTGAATGGCGATTTGCAATTGCATCTATTTTAGCCCTTATTCATGATATCTCAATTGCTCTTGGAGCAATCGTACTATTTAGCATTGATGTAAACTTAGATATTTTAGCTGCTATTTTAACTATTTTAGGATATTCATTAAATGATACAATTATTGTATTTGATAGAATTAGAGAAGGTGTAACAACTTCAAAAGAAAATGAATTAAATAAAGTAGTAAATGAATCAGTATCTAATACTTTAAGTAGAACAACATTAACTTCTCTTACAACATTTTTTGTTGTATTAACACTCTATCTTTTTGGTGGAGAGATTATTAATGGATTTAGTTTTACATTATTAGTTGGTATTGTTGTTGGTACATACAGTTCTATTTTTGTTGCGGCATCTTTTTTAGTGCAGCTTAATTTCTCTATTTCTAAATATAGAGAAAATGAAGCATTAAAAGAAAAACGATCAAAAGATAAAGATAAACTAAGAGCTCAATTCGAACAAGGTACAGTTTAATTATGAAACTATTTGGAACTGATGGAGTAAGAGGTAAAGCTGGAACTTTTTTAGATGCAATGACTGCATTAAAATTAGCTCAAGCTGCTGGTATCTATTTTAGACAACATTCAAAAACTAAAAAAATTCTTCTGGGTAAAGATACTCGAAGAAGTGGTTATATGATTGAAAATGCACTAGTGAGTGGATTTACGAGTGTAGGTTATGATGTAATACAAATAGGTCCTATGCCAACACCTGCAATTGCTTACTTAACAGAATCAATGAGATGTGATGCTGGAATTATGTTAAGTGCTTCACATAATCCATTTGAAGATAATGGTGTGAAGTTTTTTAATTGTCATGGAGATAAGTTAAGTAATAAGATTGAAAAAGAGATTGAAGACATCTTTTTTAATAATGAATTAATTATCTCTTCTCAATGTACAGATATAGAGATAGGAAAAGCAAAAAGAATCGATGATGTTATAGGTAGATATATTGTATCTATTAAAAGTTCTTTTCCTAAAGAATTAACTCTTAATAATATGAGAATTGTTTTAGATTGTGCTAATGGAGCTGCATATAAAGTAGGTCCAACAATTTTTGAAGAGCTTGGTGCTGATGTTATTGTTGTTAATGATAAACCAGATGGATTCAACATCAATGAAGAGTGTGGAGCATTACATCCTAAAGCATTAGGAAAACTTGTAGTTGAGTATAGAGCTGATATTGGTATTGCCTTAGATGGTGATGCAGATAGACTGGTTGTAGTTGATGAAAAAGGTGATGTTATTGATGGAGATAAACTTATTGGTGCTATGGCTGTATACCTAAAAAATCATGATTTACTTCAAGGTGATGGGTGTGTTACAACAGTTATGAGTAATAAAGCCTTAGAAGATTATTTATCAGAAAATGGTATTAAACTCCACCGTGCTAATGTTGGTGATAAGTACGTATTAGAGATTATGAAAAATGAAAATATCAACTTTGGTGGTGAACAAAGTGGACATATTATTTTTTCAGACGTTGCTAAAACGGGTGATGGATTAGCTTCAGCTTTACAAGTAATTGCGATGATTTTATGTAGTGGAAAAAAAGCTAGTGAAGTTTTAAATCCGTTTGAGTTATATCCTCAAATTTTAAAGAATCTTATGGTTGAAGAAAAAGTTCCATTAGATAAAATTAAAGGTTTAGAAGAGTTATTAAATAAGTTTAGAGAACTAGGATTAAGGGATTTAATTAGATACTCTGGTACTGAAAATAAAATCAGACTTTTACTTGAAGGTAAAGATCAAACTTTAGTTGAAAATTCTATGGAAGAGTTACAGCAGTTCATTAAAAGTAATATATGTTAAAAAAATTATTTATCACAGTATCTCTTTTTGTAGGTCTATTTTTAATAGATCAGTATATAAAATTTTTATTTGTTGATGGATATGAACGACCAGGGGAGTGTATCTCATTAATTCTTGTATATAATTATGGGGTTGCCTTTTCTATGTTCTCTTTTTTAGAAGGGAATTTAAAATATATTCAAATTGTAATTATGACAGCAGGTATTCTTTATCTTGCGTTTAATAAAGAGATATTTAAAATATATTATCTTCCTGCATCTTTGGTTTTGGCTGGAGGAGTGAGTAATATCTATGATAGATTTATTCATGGTGGAGTTGTTGATTATATTTACTGGCATTGTGGATTTGATTTTGCAGTGTTTAACTTAGCAGATGTACTAATTGATATAGGTGTTGTCCTACTTCTTTGGATAAACTATAAAGAATCAAAAAAGTTAAAAGTTAAAAGTTAAAATATTCGCTATAATAATATATGAAGGTATATTATTATGAATAGTTTAGAAAAGAGATCTCAATATTATCAAAATGCTACAGTATTATTTGTAGATGATAGTGCTAAAGATACAAATCAATATTTAAGTTTTCTTAAAAAAACATTTACTCATTTATTCTTATGTAGTAATACCGAAGAAGCTAAAACTATACTCACTAATAGTGATGTTGATCTTTTGATTACTTCACTAGAAAGTTATAATATTAATGGTTTAGAACTAATAAAAGATTTACATACTACTCACAATGAAACAAGTATTATTTTATTATTCCAAAATACTCAAACTATACTTTTATTAGAGAGTCTAAAATTTAATTTAGATGCATATATAGAAAAATCATTCTCCATAGAAGTTCTAAAACAAGCAATATCAAAATTAGCAAATAGATATTCCTTTAAAATAGAATTAAAAAATAATCAAAATTATGTGAATCAATATGAATATATACTGGAACAAAGTAGTATTATTTCAAAAACAGATTGTAATGGAATTATTAAATACGTCAACGAAAACTTCTGTGATATTAGTGGATACACTAATGATGAATTAGTGGGTAAAACACATGGTATTATACGAGATTCAGAAAATCAAGAACCATTTTACAAAAATATATGGTATAGAATAAAAGAACAAAAAAAATCATGGGAAGGAATTATTAAAAACAAGGCAAAAGATGGAAGACCTTATTATATAAAAACGGTAATCTCTCCTATCCTTGATTTTGAAGGAAATTTACTTGAATATATATCCGTTAGTTATAACCTTCACTCTTCAATAGATGATAAAAAACATCTATTTAATAAAATAGAAAAAAATATTTTATCCATTTTAGTTTTACTTCAAATTGATGAATTTGATATGTTAGAGAAATTTTATAATATTGATACCATAGATCAAATAGAAAAGATTTTTACGTTTAACCTTCCCTCTTATTTACCTTTAGAATATAGATCATGTAATGTATATTTTTTAAGTAACGGTAGGTTTGCGTTATTAATTGACTATGATAGTTTTGAAGAAACAGGACTAAATATCAATCAGTATTTATCAGATTTTATTCTAAATGTTAAAAAATCTACTTTAGTATTTGATGAGATGGAGTTTGATTTAAATATTACACTCAGTTATGCAGTAGGAAACTATTTACTTTATGAAGATGCAAAAGCTGGATTAGAAAGTGCTTTAAATAAAAAGACATCATTGAGCTTTTCAAATGACCATTCAACGATTGTAGCAAAAGAGGCAGAGCAAAATCTTGAAGTGATTAAGATGGTTAAGATTGCATTAGACAATTTCAATATTGTTTCTTATTTTCAACCAATTATAAATAATAAAACAAAATTAATTGAAAAATATGAATCGTTAGTAAGACTTATAGATGAAGATGGAAATATAATTTCACCACAGAGTTTTTTAGATATATCCAAAAGAGGTAACTATTATAATCAAATAACAGATAGGGTGTTGGAGAATTCATTTAAAATACTTGATAAAGTTAAAACAAAAATTTCTATTAATATTTCAGTTATAGATATTGAAAATGAGCAAACTAATAAAACTATTTTTAGATTATTAGATGAATATGCAGCTGATAATAATCGTGTAATATTTGAATTATTAGAAGATGAAAATATTAAGGACTTTGACACACTCAAAGATTTTATTCAAAGAGTTAAAAAAAGAGGTGTTCAAATCGCTATTGATGATTTTGGAACTGGATATTCAAATTTTGAAAGATTATTAGAGTTTGAACCAGATATTTTAAAAATTGATGGATCTATTATTAAAAATATTAATAAAGACACATTCAACAGAGGTATTGTTGAGACCATTGTTACGTTTGCTAAAAGTCAGAATATAGAAACGATTGCAGAGTATGTCGAAAATGAAGAGATATTTAATTTATTAAATGAAATTGGAGTTACTTATTCTCAAGGGTATTATTTTGGAAAACCAAAATCTTTAAATAATGATGAGGGACAGTGTAACATATAGTATAAAATACTATATGTTAGTGATTACTTTTGTAGTTCAGCTAATTTTTCTTTTACTAAATCAACATGTAAAACTTCTGTTGTTACACCCGCTTTTTTAGTTTTTTTTCTTACTGAAACTTTATCCCAAATAGCAGCTATATTTCCTTCTGGATTAATAATAAATGTACTTCTTACTACTCCCATACTCTCACGTCCCATAAACTTTTTAAGTTGCCATACACCATATGCTTCACAAGTAGTTTTTTCAGTATCTGCTAAAAGTGTAATATCTAAATCATATTTAGCTATAAAGTTTTGATGTTTTTTAGGAGTATCAGGGCTAACACCTAAAATTACAGCATCTAAATCTTCATACTGAGGTAATGCTTCTGTGAAGTCACAAGCTTGAGTAGTACATCCTGGAGTGTTATCTCTTGGATAAAAGTATAAAACTATCCATTTACCTTTTAAGTCTCGTAAACATATCTCTACTTCGTCTTGATTTTGTATACAAAAAGCTGGGGCAACATTTCCTATTTCTAACATTATATATTTCCTTATTATTGTGTGATTAATTTTTTTGCATTATAACTTATTTTTCATATAGTATAAACTAAAATATGACATTAGTGCTATAACTGAAGAGTATAAAAAAAGATACTCTCCATAAAACTGTCCAGAGATAACTGCTCCTAAAAATCCACCTAAACCATAAGCAACACCTAACATAAATTGTTGAGCAAGTTTTTTATTTGAATAGAGTTGGTATAAAAATAATATCACAGCACTATGGTAGAGTCCAAAACTAAAGGCATGTAAACTTTGTGTAAAAAATGATATAGTTAATGAATCAGGATAAAGGAACAATAAAAACCATCTGAATGATGTAATCGCAATAGAAAATTTTATCATTAATAATAGATTCTTTTTTAATAATGGTGCTTGATAGTAAAATATAAGTATTTCACAGATTACTCCAAATGCCCATAAATAGCTTGTCATCTCTAAACTAATACCATGTGCAGTTTCGTAAATAGTGAAGAAGTTATAAAATCCACCAAAACTTACTTGCATTAAAAACAAGCTCACCCAAAATGGCCAATATTTTAATAGAGAAAATTTTTCATCATCTTTATTTGCAGATAACTGAACATCATCGTATTTAAGTAAACTAAATGCAAATACAGCTGTTAATACTGTTGCAATAAGATAGTAGTGTAAAGCAATTTGGGGAACAGTAAGGTATTTTGCTAATACCAATCCTACAAGCATAAATCCAATTGATCCATAAAGCCTGGATCGACCATATCTATCCTTTAATTCTTTGATGGCTATGAGTTCAATATATGGTAATAAGAGACTTAAACATACACCTAAAATAGCATTGTTTAACATAAATAAATAAAATGAATCAATTGTTACATAAAATAAAGAAGCTGATGTCGTAGATAAAAGTAAAACATATTTAAAAAGACTTTGATCTAGTTTTACATGTTTTAAAAATAAAAAAGGTGTCAAAAATCTCATAAGGGGAGCAAGCGCTAATACGATTCCGATATTTGTAGTTGTATATCCTATATCTAAAAGAACTTTTGGTAAAAAGATTACATATACTCCAACTGCTGCAAAATAGAAAAAATAAAATGCAGAAAGTTTAAAAAATAGCATTAAACCTGCTTTCTTTTTACAATTATGACTGAAGTGTTCATAATTAAATCTTGAAATGTTTTTTTATCTTTTCTAAAAAATGGTAAAACTATACCTATTATACTAATAGCACTTATTATAAATGCAAAGTACCTTAAAACTGCAGGAACAAATCCTAAAGTAGTTTTAGTCTTATCATCAATAAGTACTAAATCATAAGCTTTAAATCCTGGAGTTTGACCTTTTTTAACCCAAAATATTACTACAATAATTCCGTAAAGTCCCATTGTAATCCATCTAGCCATCTCACTTCCTTGAAATGAATCTTTACCATCAAGAATTATGTATGTTGTAATATACATAATTGGCATCATAATCATAAACATATCTGTAATAAATGCTTTTATTCTAAAAAGTGGCGAAGCAGATTGATTAGGAACCACATTTTTGGTTTGTTGTGTTTCGTCTGTTTTTTTTGTGATATTACCTTTTTTAGTATCTCTCCATCTTGCCATCTGTATTACCTCTATTTTAAATTATAATTTTAACGGCATTATACAAATGTTTAACCAAATATATACAATAAAGAGTGTAACAATTAAAGAATATTTGTATATAATCGGCACATGATAAAGATACAAGATATACACGAAGCAAAACAAAGATTAAATGGTATTATACGACATACTCCAGTGGCGTATGCTCCTATTCTAAGTAAAAAAAATAATGCAGATATTTATTTAAAAAAAGAAAATTTACAGTTAACTGGAAGTTTTAAACTTAGAGGTGCATTTAATAAAATTGCAAAATTAACACAATCCCAAAGAGATAGTGGAGTAGTAGCTGCTAGTGCTGGGAATCATGCTCAAGGTTTGGCTTTTAGTGCTCAACATTTTAAATGTGATGCTATTATTGTTATGCCTGAAGCTACACCACTTTTAAAAGTGAATGGTGTAAAAAGTTATGGTGCAGAAGTTGTTCTACATGGTGCAAATTATGATGAAGCTTATAAATACGCAAATGAGTTAGCAACAAAAGATAATAAAACTTTTGTTCATCCTTTTGCAGATGATGATGTGATTTCCGGTCAAGGGACATTGGCTTTAGAGATTATTGAAGATATTGATAATATAGATATGATTGTTATACCTATTGGTGGAGCAGGATTAATTTCTGGTATGGCTACAGCTATTAGACATATTAAACCAAGTATTAAAATTATTGGAGTTGTTTCATCTGGCGCTAATGCCATGAAAAACTCTTTTGAAGCAAAAAAACAACTAAACTCTAAATCAGTTAAAACTATTGCTGATGGTATTGCTGTTCGAGATGTAACACCTAAAATGCTTGATTATGTTTTAGATTTAGTGGATGATATCATTGAAGTTGAAGATACTGAAGTTGCTTCGGCCATTTTATTTTTACTAGAGCAACATAAGTTAGTAGTTGAAGGAGCAGGGGCAACTGGAGTTGCTGCTGTGATGCATAAGAAACTAGACATTGAGGGCAAAAAAGTTGTTTTACCTTTAAGTGGTGGAAATATCGATGTAACAATGTTGGCTCAAATTATTGAAAAAGGTTTAGTAAAATCTTCAAGAAAAATGAAACTAGTAATTACACTTATAGATAAACCAGGAAGTCTAAAAGAGTTAACAGCTATTTTTGAAAAAGTAAGTGCAAATATTGTACAAATAGATTATGATAGAGACTCTGTGTCTCTAGCGTTTGGAGAAGCAAATATAACAATTGCGATGGAAACTAAAGGTGAAGATCATCAAATAAGTATCCGAGAAGAACTGAAAAAAGCAGGATATAGGTTTAAAGAGATATAAATATAAAGCTAAAGAGTAAATTTCTCTTTAGCTAGAATAAATTATATGTCTTAAACAGAAATAATATTTTCACCAGATTTTACCCAGTCACTTAATACTTGACCAGTATAAAAAGTATTGATTCCACAACTTTCTAAACTATCAACCACCCCTATCTCTTCAGCACATTTTTTACAAGCAATCACTTCTACACCATCATCTATCATAGCTTGTATTTTTTCTTGTAATTCTTTATCTTCACTAATTAATGTTTGAGAAGCTCCCCAGATTAATACTGTTACATTTTCTATCCAACCTTTAAGTTTTGCATTATGTGCATATAAACATATCATATTTGTTGCTGTATCTTTGTTATCTGTTGTCCATAAAATTTTCGCGTGGTTTTGCATGTGTTTTTCCTTGATTTTTATTTAATTGTATTGAGTTTTTATAAAACCATTCCTGATAACATAAGTTCAAGATTTCCCTCTTCACTTATTTTATCTTTACTCCATGGTGGATCAAAAACTAAATCTACTGTACATTCATCTACTTCATCTACTGCTTCAACATATGATTTTACTTGTCCTAAAAGTGACTCTGCAACGGGACAAGCAGGACTTGTTAAAGTCATATCAATTGTTGCAAAAAGATAGTTATCTTTCTCTTTTAATTCTACTTTATAGATAAGTCCTAAGTCATAGATATTTATAGGTATCTCTGGATCAAAAACTTTTTTTAGTTTCTCTTCAATAATTTTTTCTTTTATTTCGTCTATTTTAAATATTCCCATTTTTACTTACCTCTATTATTTTTTTAATCATCCCTTGTACACCACTTTGTCTATTTGGTGTGATGATTTCTGCTAATCCTAATTCACTTAAAATATTTATATCAAACTCTTGTATCTCTTCTAAAGTTTTTTCATTAAATATTTCTAAAATGATATGTACTAAACCTTTTACAATAATTGCATCACTAGTGCCACTCAGATATAAAACATCATCTTTAATCGTAGGTACTAACCAAACTTGAGAAGTGCAACCTTGCACTAAATATTCATCTTTTTGATCTTTTTCATTAAAGGGTTTGAGTTTTTTACCTAAATCAATTATAAATTCATATTTATCCAACTCATCATCAAAAAACTCTAAATCATCTTTGATATTTTCTATAGCTTCTTTTATATTTGCCATACTCTAATCCTTTAACATTTTTATAGCTCTTTTTAAAGCAATGATGAATTTATCGATATCATCAAAGTCATTGTAAAAAGCTAACGATACTCTTATTGTACCTTTAATTTGTAGATGATCCATAATAGGCATAGCACAATGATGTCCTACTCTTATAGCTATTTTTTGTTTATCTAAAAGTATCCCTACATCATCATGAATGAGTCCTTCGACATTAAAACTTTTATTTGATATAGAATCTTTTGTAGTGTTATAAAATACTACCTCTTCTATTTTTTTAAGTTCATTTTGTAAATATTCATAGAGTTTGTATTCACGTAATTCAATCTCTTCATAGCCAATACTATCAATAAATTCTAAAGCTTTTTTAAATCCAATAACACCAGCAATATTTTGAGTCCCAGCTTCAAACTTATAAGGACTATCTAATAAAACTGATTCATTATATGTAACAGTTTTAATAGTGGCTCCACCTGTTTGGTAGGGGTCTATCTTTTCTAAAAGTTCTTGTTTTATATAAATAGCACCCACTCCAGTTGGTGCAAATGTTTTATGCCCTGATATAGCAAAAAAATCACAGTTTATATCTTGTATATCTATTTTTTTATGTACTAAACTTTGTGCTCCATCAATTAGAACATAGGAGTCATATTTATGTGCTATTTCACAAATCTTTTTGATGTCATTTATAGTTCCAAAAGCATTTGAAATATGTGTCACAGATACAAAACTATTCGGATTTTTTACTAATATCTTTTCAAATTCTTCATAATCAAATGCAAAATTATCTTTATATCCTACAACTTCAAGTCCATCTCCTAAACTTCTTCCTTGCATATGCCAAGGTACTATATTTGAGTGGTGTTCAAGTGATGAGATGATTACTGTTTTAAAGTTTTTTGCAAAAGAACTTGCTATAAAGTTTATAGATTCTGTTACCCCTTTTGTAAAAATGATTTCAGAACTATCTTTCGCATTGATAAACTTTTGTAGATATTTTCTACTCTCTTCATAGTTGATTGTTGCTTTATTTGCATCCCCAAAATTACTTCTATGTGTATTTGCACAATAATGTGAGTAGTATTCTAGTTCACTATCTATGACAGTTTGAAGCTTTTGTGTTGTAGCTCCACTATCAAGATAGGTCATATCACTGTTTTTAAAATAGGGAAAGAATTTTTTATAACTCATAGTAATCCTTTTACAATCTGCCTTAAATCTTCATTGTCTAAGTTTGCATAAACTTCGTTTCTTAAGGCATTAAGAAGTATCACTTTTGCATGCTCTTCTTTTATACCACGACTTTTTAGATAATAAATACTATCCTGATCTAAATCACCACATGTAGCTCCATGACTAGCTTCAAGTTCATCTATTAATATCTCCAAATGCGGAGTTACAGCTATAAAACTATCATCACTTAACAAAATTGTTTGTGAATTTTGAAATGCTTTAGAAAATGCTGCCGTATCTTCTACTATTGAAAACATACTTAGTTTAGCAGACGATTTACCATCTAAAAGGTTTTTAAATTTTATATCAGAAAAACTTTTATTTTGATGATTTGTAAGTACATCATATTCTACTTTTGCATCATCTTTTAAATCTATTAGACCATTTATATTTAAACTAGAACTACTATTTGTTAGTTTAGTTTCAACCGAATTTACCGA
>ENA-ORXI01002137-ORXI01002137.1-sediment-metagenome-genome-assembly--contig:-NODE-2137-length-14637-cov-9.305838_pt1 | contig 14637 bp, 13 predicted proteins | sample MGYA00237861_ERZ511468 | MGnify/ENA primary metagenome ERZ511468 (study PRJEB26299, sample SAMN06266213) | sediment metagenome | isolation source: Hudson Canyon methane seep mesocosm | place... | reverse complement strand
ATTTATTGATTTTGAAATAGTATTTATTGACAATTGCTCAAAAGATAATACAAAAGATATTATTAGTCATTATGATTCTAGATTGAAGTATTACAGAACACCTAAGTTTATGACACTTGGAGAAGCAAGAACATTTGGACTTGTGTATTGTACTAGTGAGTTTCTTGCCTTTTTAGATACTGATGATATTTGGGAGCCCACTTTACTAGAAGAAAGTTTGAGTATTCTTGAAAATAGGTTAAACAAAGTAGATATGACCTATTCAAACATTGATTTTATTGACGAGCAGTCAAAATATAATAAGACACTTTTCAAGAAAAAAATGCCTAGTGGGCGTATTTTCCGAGAATTAATTAAGGGATATTTTATTACAATTGCAAGTGTAGTTGTAAAGAGAGAATGTGTAAAAGAAGTTGGCGACAGGTTTAATGCGGAATACCAATTAATAGCAGATTTGGAGTTATTTACGGATATTTCTTATAGATATAATATATCTTATATTGATAAAGTACTGGCTAGTGTTAGAAAACATGAAAATAGCTTAACAAATAATAAGTTTGTTCGATTCCCTCTTGAAACGCAGATTTATATTAATCATTTGAAAAATCGCATAGATAATTTTGAATCAATATATAGCAAAGAATTAGACTATTTAAAAATCACATTGACTTATCAATTTGCGTTATCTTATTGGATGAATGGAAATAATAAAAAAGCGAAAATGAAATTAAAGAAAATACTATTTAGTAGAAAAAAATATATTATTGTGTATGTATTTATGACTTTTAGCTATGAGTTTTTTGCGAAAACTATGAATTTTTTTAAGTTAGGAAATTATTAGAGATGATAAGAGAAATTGATGAAAAAGATTTTGAATTTATAGCTGCTTTTTTAAGTGAATTTACTGATCAAAAGTTCTCAATAAATAAATATTTGAAAGACTTTGATTATTGGTGGAAACAAAACCCCTCATATAATTTAAATGATGTGAAAGGATGGATTATAGAAGATAACACATCTAAAAATTATGTGAAAGGTTTTCTTGGAAATATCCCAATAGAATATGAATTAAATGATAATATTCTAAAGACATTTAATGCTTCAACTTGGTACATACACCCAGAATATAAACATGAGGCCGTATTCCTTGCATACGCATATATTATGCAAGAAAAAAAACATTTAGTTAACACTACGCCTTCAAAATATACGCAGAAAATTTTTTTAAAATTGGGTTGTATTGACTATTCAGAAAAGCAAACTACATATATGAAAATTCTTTCTAAAAGAACTTTTAAGTACTATTTATCTAAAAAATTAAGAAAAAACTTTTTTTCTAATTTTATCAGTTTCTTAGGAATATGTACTGTCAATTTTGTTGATTGTTTTATTAAAACGGATAAAGATATAACAATTAATCAAATTAGTAATATTGGGAAATTTACGAAAAATCAAGATAAACTGTACATAAGACATCTAGAATGGGTGATGATCGATTCAAATAAAAGAATATTTGAAATAGTTAAAAATAATAATCAAATTGGATATATTATTACCCAATATGTTAAAAATGTCATTAACAATTTAAATTATATACAAATTTTGGATTTTCATGATGTTGATTTCAAAATTTTCCATTCTATTATTCCAAAACTTCAAAGTTCTTATAATAAACCACTTGACTTTATCTTAGTGTCAAATTGTAATGAAAACCGATATTTCAAATCAAATTTTTTAAATATTACTTCATTTCATCAGCCAATTAGTTTAGTTAAATCTGACACAGATTTTAAAGAAACATTAATAACATCTATATTTGGAGAAAAAGGTATTTTACAGTGGGATTGAATTTAAAGAATATACTTAAATATATTATTTCATTTTTTTACTATAATTTATATAAAAAATATAAAAGTCAAAAAGGGAATAGAGTAATTTTGTATCATGCTATTGGAACAGACCTTGATTTCGATTCTTATGGAATTTCTATTTCAAAGAAAAAATTTACTGAACATATAACATACTTGAAAGACAACTATGAAATAATACCTCTTAATGAAAACTATAAAAATAATTTGAATAAATTAACTGTATCTATTACTTTTGATGATGGTTTTAAAGATAATTTATATGCACTTGAATTATGTGAACGATATAATATCCCTTTTACGATATATATCACCACTGGTTTTATTGGGAAAAGTAATTACTTGGACGAAGAAGATATAATTAAGTTTTCTAAAAGTAAAAATTGTACATTAGGCGTGCATACTGTTACACATACTCCTCTAGACAGTTTGGATTATAAAATGCAATATAATGAATTGAAAAATTCGAAAGATTACTTAGAAAACTTAATTGGAAGAAAAGTAAATCAAATGAGTTATCCTCATGGAAGATATGATGATAACACTCTTAGTATTATTGAGAAGTTAGGCTACAACATTGTTACTTCAAGTCATATTGGGTTGAATACAACTAGTAATGTAAATTTTCGTAAACTAAAAAGAATAGAAATTATTGGAAGTGATGGTCTTATGAATTTAAAGAAAAAGATTCTTGGTTACTATGATTTTTTATGAGATGAATTAAATGCTTTTCAACTCATTTGAATTTATATTTATTTTTTTACCGATAACTTTTTGCGTATATTTTTTCTTGTTAAATAAAAGATTAATTATTGCTTCTAAAGGTTTTTTAGTTTTTGCAAGCCTTTTTTTTTATAGTTGGTGGAATATATTGTACTTACCATTAATTTTAAGTTCAATTCTCTTTAATTATGTTTTAGGAAATAGTTTAAACAATAATTATAAAAAGCTTAAAATAAATAAAAAATCTCTTCTTATATTTGGAATTGTGTGTAATTTAACATTATTAGTATATTATAAATATAGTGACTTTTTTCTTGAAAATATTAATCAAATAGCTGGCTTGGAAATTACACTCTTGAATCTAGTTTTGCCTTTAGCTATAAGCTTTTTTACATTTCAACAAATTGCATATCTTGTTGATAGTTACAGAGGAGAAACATCCGAATATGATTTTTTAAACTACTCCTTATTTGTTACTTTTTTCCCTCAACTTATTGCTGGACCAATAGTTCATCATAAGGAAATGATGTCTCAATTTGGGTCTCGATGGCGATTGGTAAAAAAGTATAGAAATATTTCGATTGGTCTTTTTATTTTTATACTGGGATTATTTAAAAAAATTGTGTTAGCAGATACTTTTGCTATATGGGCAACTTATGGTTTCGATGAGGCAACAACGCTCACATTTGTTGAATCATGGACTACGTCACTTTCTTATAGTTTACAGCTTTATTTTGATTTTAGTGGTTATACTGATATGGCTATAGGTGCTGCTTTATTATTTAATATTAAATTACCAATAAATTTTAATTCACCGTATAAAGCTAAGGATATACAAGATTTTTGGAGAAGATGGCATATCACTTTATCAAGATTTTTAAGAGATTATGTCTATATACCTTTAGGTGGAAGTAAAGGAACTTCGTCCAAGATATATCTCAATCTTATGATCACTTTTATAATAGGCGGTTTTTGGCATGGAGCGGGATGGACTTTCGTTTTTTGGGGTTTATTACATGGTATTGCTTTATCGATTCATCGTATATGGAAAAATTATGGATTTAGCTTACATCAATATATTGCATGGTTTATTACATTTAATTTTGTTAATGTATCTTGGATTTTCTTCAGAGCAAAAGAATGGGATGATGCAATTAAAGTTTTGAGAGGTATGTTTTCATATGACATAATTTTAAGTATAATAAATCCTTTTCAGTTGTTAGCTATCAGTATTGGATTATTTATAGTTTTTGCTGTTAGTAATTCGATGGAAATAAGTAAAAAACTAAAATTGGGTTATTTAATGTCGATATTCGTTGGGACACTTTTTTTCATATCAATTACAATCGGAATTATTAGGGGTGCAAGTGAGTTTTTGTATTTTCAGTTTTAGAGTAACGTTATGAAAAAGTTTTTTTTTATTGCTTTATCAACATTTTGCTTATTAATAATTAGTTCAAATATATTCATATCAATCTATGTACAAAGTAAAACAAACAAAACTTCATTTATGGGAAAGAAGGAATTGAAATATGAACATATGGCTTTACAAAATGATATAAATACGAAAAACATCATTTTTATTGGAAGTTCAAGAACGCTATTCCACACAAGTACAAGTATATTTCAGAATAAAGATTTAAACATCTATAATTATGGATGTTCCGGATGCGAAATGATTGATTTTCCTTATATGGTTAATAAAGCAATTGAGTTTAAGCCAAAAAAAATTCTAATTAGCATAAGCGTAAATAAACTTTTCAATAGCGAATCTTTGGGCGATTATATAAATATTAATTTTGAAGATTTACCTTTAATAATAAAAACTCAAAATATAAATATAATTTTTGAAAGTATCAAATACTCTATTAGAAATCAGATAAAGATTTTTGTATTTAGTTCGTCAATTTACTCAAGATTAAGTCAGTACTACTCAAAATATAATTTTATACTTTCTGGAAAGAACAATGGTCTTAAAAATAATGAGTCAGAGATCAATAGCGATTGTAATTATTTTGATGTGAATGTACTGGCCAATGAGAATATGATTGTTAAGTGTAAAAATGGGGATAGTATCATGTACGGATTTATAAAAGAAAATACTCATATGAATAAGAAGAAAGAATATTTAGTCAAGCTAAATCAACCTTATATCGATTTTCTAAATTCTTTACTTACAAAAATAAAGAAAAATAATATAAAACCTATAGTCATTTTAGAGCCAATTTATAGAAATAATTATATTTATAGTATTGAAAAAATAAAAAATAATCTTAATACAAATAATATTATTGATTTAACAGATTTAAAATTACTTAAGAGTAACTGGGCTGATAGTGTGCATTTTAATAATATAGGAAGAAAGGATTATTCTAATCATTTGAGTGATATTTTGTTAAAATATAAAATTAATTAATACTATTTTTAATAAATAATGCTAAAATAGAAAAAATTAATTATAAGGTTATGAATGTTTTATTCAGTAATTATCCCTTGTTATAATTCCGAAAAAACAATTTTAAGAGCACTTGAATCTATTAAAAATCAGACTTTTAAAGAATATGAAATTATTGTTGTTGACGATGGAAGTATTGACTTAACGTCTGCTTGTGTTAAGGAATTTTGTGAGAACGAAAATTTAAAATTTAAATACATCTATCAAGAAAACTCTGGACCTTCTGTTGCAAGAAATAAAGCTGTAGCATCTGCCTCTGGTGAATTTCTTGCTTTTCTGGATGCAGATGATGCTTGGCATAAAGATAAATTAAAAATTCAACATGATAAGATTTTGGAATTAAATGCCAAATTTATTTCTGTAAATTTCATTTATGATAACTTTGATATATTAACTAATGAGATTGAAATAAGTAAGTATAATTTTAACAGTTTCTTATTTTCAAATAAAACATCAACTCCATGTACTGTTGTATCTAGAGAATTATTTAATGAAGTTGGCGGTTTTCCTGAAATGCAGCGATATTCAGAAGATTATAATTTATGGCTTAAAATTAGTTACGTGGAATCATTATATAAAATTCAATTACCCTTAGTTAAGCTGCATAAACACTCGTATGGTCAGACTGGATTATCTGCAAATTTGATTCAAATGGAAAAATACGAATTAAAAAACTATGTTGAACTATATAAAACAGATAAAATTAATCTTATCAGTTTATTGTTCTTTGGATCAATTTCAATAGTAAAATTTGTTAGAAGACTAGTTCTTGTAATGTTTAGATAGAAAAAATAATTATGTGTGGAATTGTAGGTTTTACCTCATTTAATAAACAGATTGATATACTTCAAAATATGCTTAATATTCAATCACATAGGGGCCCCGACGATAAGGGAGTGTACTTAAGTGATGGAATTCATTTAGGACATAATCGATTATCAATACAAGACTTAAGCTCTCATGGCCATCAACCCTTCGTCAGTGATTGTGAAAATTATGTAATAGCATTTAATGGTGAAGTATATAATTTCAAAATAATTAAAAAAGAGTTAGAAAAACTTGGATATAAATTCATCTCAAATAGCGATACTGAAGTAATTCTTTATAGTTACAAAGAATGGGGTATCTGTTGTCTAGAAAAGTTTATTGGTATGTTTGCTTTTTCAATTTTTGATAAAGCTATGAGTAAACTTTTTTTAGTTAGAGATAGAGCTGGGGTTAAACCTCTTTATTATTATGAACATGAAAATGAATTTATTTTTTCTTCTGAGTTAAAATCTTTTCACGAGCATCCAAGTTTTAAAAAAGAATTAAATAAAGAAATTTTACCTTATTATTTCCAATTTGGTTATATCCCTGCACCTCACACTATTTTTATGAATTGTAGAAAATTGGAAGCAGGATGTTATCTTGAATATGACATAAGAGCTGGAACTAATTGTATTGTTAAATATTGGGATGTGGGTGAATTTTATAGACAAGAACCAATAGAAAAAGACGAAAAAGATATCATTGAGGACTTAGAAAGTATTTTAGATGATGCCTTAAGTCTAAGAATGATTTCTGATGTTCCTGTTGGAGTATTTTTAAGTGGTGGATATGATAGTTCATTAGTAGCTTCATTACTTTCTAAAAAACAAGGTAAAAAGATAAATACTTTTACAGTAGGCTTTAGTGATCCTAAATATAATGAAGCAGAACATGCCAAAAATATAGCCAAATATTTAGGCACAAACCATACTGAGTATTATATGGAAAATAAAGATATGTTGGACTTGGTTGAAAATATGCCATTTTATTATGACGAACCCTTTGGTGACAGTTCGGCGCTTCCAACAATGGTTGTCTCAAAGATGGCAAAAAGGGATGTAACTGTAGCGCTTTCAGCAGATGGAGGAGATGAAGCTTTCTGTGGTTATAGTAAATATTTCTTTTTAAATAAATTTTCAAATCTTTTCTCTTCGAAACTAAAAAAAACCATTTTAAAAAGTACATTGAATCTTTTTACCTCAGAATCAATTGAGTCAATTAATAATATTTTACCTAAGAATATAAAACAAACAAATATTAAGGATAAGTTTACAAAATTTAAAAGAGCGATAAATTCCAACAACTTGGAAGAAATGTTTTTTAATGCAAGTTCTTATGTTGATAAATGTGACGTAAATAAAATGCTAAGAAGTAACTCAAGTAAAAATATATTTACTTATTTTGAGAATAAAAATAATCTTCCTTTTTTGAATTATATGATGGCAACAGATTATAAGACCTTTATGAATGATGATGTTCTTACAAAAGTTGACCGTGCGACTATGAGTGTTAGTTTAGAAGGAAGAGAACCCTTACTAGATCACAGAATCATTGAATATTTGACACGAGTACCAAATGAAATAAAGTACAAGGATAATCAAGGTAAATACCTATTAAGAAAAATTTTATATAAGTACTTACCACAAAAAATGATTGATAAACCAAAAGCAGGATTTCAAATACCATTAAATGAATGGCTAAGAGGTGATCTTAAATATTTAGTTGAAAACTATTTAGACATTAAAAAAATAGATGATGAGGTATTTGATATACAAGAAATACAAAATTTAAAAGATGAGTTTTTATCAGGAAAAAAAGAAAATGGAACACAAATTTGGTTTGTTCTAATGTTTCAAATGTGGAAGGAAAAATGGTTTGACTAGAAAGGTCTCAATAGTCTTGAATAACTCTTGGTATGCATACAATTTTAGATTAAACCTAGCAAGAAGTTTACGAGATAATGGATACGAAGTTTGTTTTATCGCGCCATATGATAAAAAATATAGTGAGCTTATAAAAAAAGAATTTAAATTTATTCATGTAAATATTGACGCAAAAGGTATTAATCCAATAAATGACTTTAAAACTATGGTCTCTTTATACAAAGTATTTAAAGAAATCAGTCCTGATATAGTACTTAACTTCACAATAAAACCAAATATATACAGTTCAATTGTTACAGCAGTTAAAGGAATTAAATCTATTAATAATATTACTGGTTTAGGAACAATATTTATTAAAGAAACAATTGTGACAAAAATTGCTAGATTATTATATAAAGTTTCGCTTGCTACTAACTCTAAAGTATTTTTTCAAAATAATGATGATAAAAATTTATTTATTGATAATAAATTGGTTTCGCGTTCTAAATGTGACCTACTACCGGGGAGTGGTGTAGATTTAAATAAGTTTGTTCCTATGCCAAAGAATAGTAAAGACGAAAAATTTAAATTTTTATTTATTGCAAGGCTATTAAAGGATAAGGGGATTCTTGAATATATAGACGCCGTCAAAATAATAAAGAAGAAGTACAAAAATGTTGAATTCCAAATATTGGGAGCAGTGGGTGTTGCTAATAAAACTGCTATATCTAAACAGGAATTGCAATGTTGGGTAGATGATCAGTTGGTTACATATTTGGGAACCACTGATAACGTCCAAGATGTAATTGCTAATGTAGACTGTGTTGTTTTACCCTCATATAGAGAAGGGACTCCCAGATGTCTTCTTGAAGCTTGTGCAATGGAAAAACCAATAATTGCGACAAATGCTGTTGGATGTAAAGATGTCGTTGAAAATGATATTAACGGTTACTTGTGTGAAGTTAGAAACTCAATAGATTTAGGAACTAAAATTGAAAAAATGCTAAATTTAAGCTCATCTGCATTGATAAAAATGGGACAAATGGGTAGAGAAAAGATTATCAATGAATTTGACGAGAAAATTGTAATAAATAAGTACTTAGAGAGCATAGAGGAAGTTTTAAAATGAAAGAAATATTAATAACTGGATACAATGGTTTTGTTGGTAGTTATTTTATAGATAAATATAAACAAAACTATAATATTAAGACATTTTCTTTCAGAACTGATAAGTTAGAGAATCTTGTTTTATCTAATAGTTGTACGATAGTACATCTTTCTGCCTTAGTTCATCAAATGGGTGGTGCATCAAAAGATGAATATGAAAAAGTAAATGTTGAACAAACAATGAAATTAGCTAATCTAGCTAAAAAGTCTGGAGTGGGACATTTTATTTTTATGAGTACGGTAAAGGTATATGGGGAAGAAACCTCTGACATTTATACTGAAAAGAGTAATTGTCTTCCTGAAGATGATTATGGAAAAAGTAAACTTAAAGCAGAACATGAACTTCAAAAAATTGAAGATGATAATTTTAAAGTTTCAATTATACGTACACCAATTGTTTACGGATATGGAGTCAAAGCAAATATTAAAAACCTTATTTCTCTAATTAATAAAGTTCCAGTACTACCATTTTCTAATATTAAAAATAAAAGAAGTATGGTTTACATTGGTAACTTGTGTCATTTAATTAATGCAATAATTATAAAAGTAAAAAGTGATATATTTTTGGCATCGGATGACCAAGTATTAAGCACGACTATATTAGTTGAATTGATTTCTAAGGAACTAAATAAAAGGACTATTCTTATAAAAATTCCTTTTTTTTCAGTACTTTTAAAACAAGTAAAACCTTCATTTTATAAGAGGTTATATAAAAGTTTAGAAGTTGATAATACAATAACAAAAAAATCACTAGAATTTAAAAACATTTACACAATAGATGAAGGGATTCATAATATGATACATGGTGAAAAGAAATGATATATCTGCTCCTTTTAATTTTGTCATTATTTCTTACTTATTATATTAAGAAGTTTGCAATTAAAAAGTCAATTATGGATATCCCTAATGATAGAAGTTCTCATAGTATTCCAACTCCAAGAGGGGGAGGACTAGCTATTATCACTACTTTTTATGTTGGAATCGTATATTTATACTTTATTGATGAAATTAGTCCGAAGTTATTTTTTCTTCTTTTAACTTCAATACCTATATTAGTTATTAGTTTAATTGATGATATTATTACCCTATCTTCAAAAATAAGATTTCTTGTACAATTGTTTTGTGCTGTTTTAGCCATATATGTATTAGGTGGTATTAATAGTATCGATTTCCAAGTTTTTCAACTAAATGGATGGTGGTTGAATGTAATAGTTGTCATCTCTATAGTTTGGGTTACAAATCTTTATAATTTTTTGGATGGCATAGATGGTTATGCGGCTAGTCAGGCAATAGTAGCGGGGCTTGGTTCGTTTTTGATTCTTGGTAATATAGTAGGATTGATATTGGCGATTTGTAGTTTGGGCTTTTTATTTTTTAATTGGCCAAAAGCTTCAATCTTTATGGGAGATGTCGGTAGTGCTACCTTAGGTTTTTTATTTGCCGTATTATGTTTCCATGATACATCAAATGGAAATATCTATGTTTGGCTAATATTGTTATCTTTATTTTGGTTTGACGCAACCTTGACATTATTGAGAAGATTAAAAAATAAAGAAAAATTAACTGAAGCACATAAAAAACATGCTTATCAAAGATTAGTACAATTTGGATTTTCTCATAAAAGAGTAACTATTAGTTTTATTTTAATTAATAGCTTATTTATTTTATTGCTGTATACATTTCCAAGTAGTTTGTATATGTTTTTATTTTTATTTATAATTATATTTTTAGTTATTTTAGTTAAACTAATTGATAAAAAAAAGGCTTTTTAGTAAATGTTTAAAAAAGACAAAAGAATTCTAAATTTCTTAGTAATTTTATTATTAACTATTATTACTTTTTCATGGACCTTTTTTGTTTTCAAGGAAGTATTTGATCTTAGAATAATACTAATTGTTCTTATCTTTAGGTTTGTAGCTTCTGTGTTCATATTTAAAGATTACTCCTTGTCTTGGTCAAAAGTAACACAAAAAACATTTTTGATCAAAAGTATAGTTTATATAGTACCATTTTTTATTTATATGCCTTTTCTTCATGGACATTATAGAATTTCATTTATGCTATCTGAATTGTTTTTATATTTATTTGTAATAAATTTTTTAATGTATTCATACTATTATTTGATTAATAAAAGTAAAATAGCAAAAACAAAAAATGTAGTTATTTATGGAGCGGGAGAAGCTGGTCTTAAATTAAAAGAAGAATTTAAACACAGTGAGTACAGCGTTAAGTATTTTATAGATGATGATACTTCCCTATTAAAAAGGACAATTGATAGTGTAAGAATACTATCGCAGAAACAAATGAGAAGAAATCTTAAAGAATTAAGTTTTGATTTATTGGTTATTGCAATGCCCAGTGCAAAAAAAGAACGTATTAAAACAATTTATAATAGATTTGATAGGTATTTTGATGAAATCAAAATTTTGCCCTCATTGGACAATATTTTGCAAGATAAACTTTTTTCTCAACAATTAGAAACTATCTCTGTTGAAGATTTACTCGCACGTCATCCAAAAGATTTAGATAAAAAACAAATAGAATCTTTCATAACAGATAAAACTTTATTAATTACAGGTGCTGGAGGAAGTATTGGCTCTGAGATTGCAAGGCAATGTAAAAACTTTAATGCCAAACATATCATTTTACTTGACCACAGTGAGGTTAATTTATACACTATTACTGAAGAACTAAATGAATTTAATATCACGTCTGTTATGAAATCTGTTGTAAATAAAAGTTCATTTGAAGAAGTCTTTTTTAAATATACTCCTGATATTGTAATCCATGCAGCTGCTTATAAACACGTACCTTTGGTGGAAGAAAATATCTCTGATGGAATAACAAATAATGTAATTGGAACAAAAAATTGTATTGATTTATCCATTAAATATAAAGTAGAAAAAGTTGTACTTATTTCAACAGATAAAGCAGTTCGCCCTACAAATGTAATGGGTACTACGAAAAGAATATGTGAATTGTATGCACAAAATGTTAATTCGCAGGACACAGAAATAGTGGCGGTACGTTTTGGTAATGTCTTGGGATCTTCAGGTTCTGTGATTCCTAAATTTAGGGAACAATTAAAAAATGGTGGACCAATAACGGTAACACATCCAGATATTACCCGATACTTTATGTTAATTCCAGAAGCATGTGAGCTTGTACTTCAAGCTGGCTCCATTGGAAAAGGTGGTGAAATATTTATTCTTGATATGGGAGAGCCCATTAAAATTATTGATTTAGCAAAAAAAATGATTGATTTATCAGGGCAGGATGATGTAAAAGTTACATTTACAGGCTTACGTCCAGGCGAAAAACTATATGAAGAGCTATTAATCAATGACAGTGACAAAAAAACAAATTATGAGTCAATTACCGTTGCCCACCCCACAAAATACGATATAACGAAGTTAACTAAAGATATTGAAGAATTGGTAATGGTTGATGATAAAATAAAAAAACTTAAAGAAATTGTACCAGAGTTTAATCACCAAACTAACTTGTAAAAAACAGTAAGGTTAAATATGAAAAATAAAAAAGCATTCACACTTCTTGAAATGATATTTGCTATTGTAGTTATTGCAGTACTTGCTAGTTACGCAATCCCAAAATTTTTCAATACAACAAATGATGCTAAAGTATCAACCTTGCAAAGAGATATTACTACAGTAATAACTTCTGTACAAAGTTATTATTTAATTAATCTAAAAATTGATAAAATTAGCGATGCAGTTAACTTAAACAGTAAAAACTGGGAAATAAATGACAAGAGTATCAAATACATGGAAAATGATAAAGAGTGTGTGAAAATAGAAATTACTCAAGATAATTCAAAAGATATAATAAACTTGACAATCGATAGTACCGCAGGAACAATTTGCGAAAAACTAAGTGCAAGTGGAACAAACTCTGCTACTTATAATTTAAACTAGGAAACTTATGACAAACGAACAATTTTTTGAAAGCAAAAATGTTAATTATAAAGTATATGACAAAATTAAAAAAGAAAAAGATGATATAGGTTATTACGGCTTGGCAAATCAAGATATAGACGATATTCAAAACTACGCTAAAACAATAAATAAAAAAAATATAGTTGTTGTAGGTATTGGTGGAAGTTCACTGGGTTCATATGCTGTATATGAATTTTTAAAATATTCACGTGATTTTGAAAAGAATATTGTTTTTTGTGAAAGCACAGATCCTGTATTACTAAGCTCAAAGCTTAAGAATCTAGACTATGAAGATACGATTTTTTTGATCATTTCAAAATCGGGTAGTACCATAGAAACTATCTCTATATTTAAGTACATCTTATCACTGGTTGATTTTAACAGTGAAAACTTTGTGATTTTAAGTGATATTGGCTCGTCTTTACACAAACTCTCCACTGATAAGAATATTAAATTTTTTGAAATTCCTAGCAATGTAGGAGGTAGGTTTTCTGTGTTAAGTACTGTGGGACTTGTGCCTCTTGCACTTATTGGAGTGGACATAAAAAAGCTCCTAAAAGGCGCACAAAGTATTAAAGATGATTTTTTCGCTCAAGGAGAAATGTATGATTCTCTAATCAAAAAAGCCAACTTTTATGCAATGAATACTCGAAAACATAATATTAACTGTCTTTTTTCTTATTCTGAAGCATTTAGAGGTTTTAATTCTTGGTATGTACAGTTATGGGGAGAGAGTCTTGGAAAAAAACAAATCCACTCTTCATTAAATGTGGGTCTTACTCCTATAGGTCTTATAGGTCCCACTGATCAGCACTCATTTTTGCAGCTTATAGTTGAGGGAAACAGAGATAAGTCTGTTACTTTTTTAAAGGTTAAAGATTTTAAATCAAATATTAAAATCCCTGATATTACAATAGACCACTTAGAGCACTTAGACTATATCAATGGAACTGATTTCTCATCATTGATTAATATGCAAGCAGACTCAATTATCAAATCTCTATCAAACCTGGGTGATATCCCTTTAGATATTATAGAGATTGAAGAGATAACTGAAGAAACAATTGGGGAGCTTTTTTATTATTATGAACTTCTGACTTCAATAGTAGCGAAGTTTTTAGACGTAAATGCCTACGACCAGCCAGGTGTTGAAGATGGAAAGAAAATATTAAGAGGTTTTTTTGACTAAGGCAATTTTCCTTGACCGTGATGGGGTCATAAATATTGAAAAAAACTACTTATATAAAATTGAAGACTTTGAATTTGTGGCAGGTACTTTTGATTCATTAAGATATTTACAAGACTTGGGCTATAAGCTCTTTATCATCACCAATCAATCAGGTATTGGAAGAGCTTATTATAGCCTTGATGATTTTAACAAGTTAACTTCATGGATGATAGAAGAGCTACGAAAAGAATCAATTGTTATATCTCAAGTAGAGCTTTGCCCCCATTCACCCGATCAAGATTGTACTTGTCGTAAACCACTTACTGGAATGATTGATAATATTTTAAAGAATCATAAAATTGATTTGACAAATTCGTGGTTAATTGGAGACAAGTCTTCTGATATAAAATGTGCCATAAATGCCAATATCAAAAATACCATTCAAGTAAAATCAGGACACGAATTTATCGAGAGTGAATCACTTGCCAATTTTGTATGTGATTCTCTTAAAAATATCCCTAAGATAATTATCAAGTAAAAGAGACTCCCACTACTTAGCTCATAAACAGCCAAAAAACAAATTATAATTACACTCACTAACAAAACTATAACAAAATTTTAGATAAAC
>ENA-ORXI01002135-ORXI01002135.1-sediment-metagenome-genome-assembly--contig:-NODE-2135-length-14648-cov-10.381237_pt1 | contig 14648 bp, 15 predicted proteins | sample MGYA00237861_ERZ511468 | MGnify/ENA primary metagenome ERZ511468 (study PRJEB26299, sample SAMN06266213) | sediment metagenome | isolation source: Hudson Canyon methane seep mesocosm | place... | reverse complement strand
GTAGATAATAAAGAAACGGCTACAGCACCGCCAAAAGATGAAATTAATTTAGTTTTAGTCATGATGATTCTCCAAAATAAGATGATGAACAAGTTGAAAAACTTTGTTCTCTATATGTAAGTAGCCTCTTTACTGCTCACATGGACTTAGTCGACAAATAAATTGATTCCTTACAGAAAAAAATTATTATTCAGGTGAGCTATAGAAAGATTGTTTTATTAAGATGATCTCGATGTAGTTTTGTAAGGTTTAGTCATTGTCATTCGACAAAGTTATTAATGTTGAGTTAAATACAAATTATTGAGGCGATGTTATGTGTAGTTCACCCAGAGGCTCGAGTCAGCGTTTAAGACAAACTAAGAGAAAAGAGCTAAGTCGTTCAGACTATCAAGAATATGCCCGCATGATAGAAAGAGCTTCAGCTGTTTATGACAGAATTGAACAAGAAAAAACAGAAAATAGGCGGCTTATACCTAATCTAACAGCTACAAATAATACTGAGGAAAAGCCTTTGTTAAAAAAGCAAGATAAGGATCAAACGGGGTTGTTATCAGTTATCAAAAGCTTTTTATTACAAGCTGTTTTTTAGAGCACAAAGATGGCTGAGTGTTGTACAGAAGAACAAGTAACAAGGAATAACTAAAGAAGATGGCCCACCAAATTGGCGACACGAGAACAGAATTAAGTTTACCTGCTATTGATGGCAACCCGTTTAGCATCGAGCAAGTGAAGGGCAAGCGTTATATGATTTGCTTTATGTGTATTAGTCTCAGATCTGATCTGAAAAGTGTAAAAAATAGTTGCAATTAAACATACATTGAAAGACAGTCATCGATCCATTGCAGTCAAAACTCCAGAATAGAGTTATAACATTGCTAATGAGAGGACGATCAAAATGTAACTTCCTATAACTTCCTATAACTTCCTATTAGTTATAAGTAGAATGAATAGTTAGATCAAAATAACCATTTAAACAATTTTTAACCTCTCTTTCAGCTTCAGACCAATCTTGTTCGGCATATCCTGGTTCAAACCCTCTTTTTTCAGCTTTATAATAAGCAGCTTCCAAAATAAACGAATGGACAATATCTTTACTCGGGATATTTGGGAAAATACTTATCGGTTTATGAAGAACATTCATTATAAAACCTCTTAATTTCTAGACAAAAAAATTGATATTTATTATGCTCCTATCTATTGGTCTTTGTACATAAGTGTATGCTGAAAATGTTGTCAGTTGTAACCTACATAATTTAAGAAGGGGGAGGGGCTATTGATAGTCTGATCATAGCTGACGGCACTCATACAGCTCTAGTAAGAAATATATCTGATAAATCTATATTGAATGGACGCTTTCGACCCAGAATGTGTGAAAACTCTCAAATTTCAGAAACAAAAGGAATCACATGACAAATCTACATTAAAACTGAGACTCGATTACTTAGTTTGTTCCACTTTTCAAATGCTTTTAACTATAAACCCACTTTGTTTTACCACCACATTTGTAAATTCCAAATTTTTACACAGTCTGGACCCAAAACGGACGTAGGATATATCCCTAGGTAATACCCTATTGATTACCAGCAAAGTCAGTAGATAACGCTATCACACGGATTGATTTTTGACGGCCTATTATCAAAACCTACAGGGTTTATTGATAGGTTTGGTGATGGCGATTATAGGTTACGCGCGATAAGGATCAGGGTTTTCAATTACAAGTTGAAGCATTGGAGAATGCTGGCTGTGAAAGAGTGTTTAAATAGCAGCAGAATGGTACTACCAAAGACAGAGATGAGTTAGAAAATTGCCTAAACTATATGTGCAAAGAGGGTGCGCTAAGGTTACTCGGATTGATGGCCTAGAACTTAGCCATGGAGACTTACAGAACTTAGTTCATGAGTTAAATAAGAAAGGTATTGCACTAAAAACGATTGAGAAACCAATAGATACCAGTACAACAGCAGGTAAAGAATTTTCAGATATGTAGGGATTCTTTGCAGAGTTGCAGACTAATATATGCCGAGAACGTCAATTAGAGGATATTGCTTAAGCAAAGGTAGAAGGACGGTACATGGGACGAAACCAACTGCTAAAGCTAAAAGTCAGCAGGTAGTGGAGTTATTGCTCAAGGACTGACTAAGAAAGCAGCTGCTGAAGAGTTGGAAATTGGTGTTGCTAGTATTTATCGGAAATTGAAGAGTGCTTAGGTTCATTGTTAAAATGCTATTTATTGTCAGTATTTTTTACAAATATAAATATTTCTGGAATGGGCTAAATAAATAAATTATATAAATCAATGGTATGTTTAGTTTGGCATTAACTATGCTTGTACTTTTGTATTGTAATTAATTTGATTTTAGGAAGAAAAATGAAAAAAATAATTGGTTTGTTTTTTAGTTTGTTTTTTGGGTCAGCAAATGCTGCCATAATTGATTTTGAAGATGTTGCAGTAGGTTCGGGGGTTAATAGCATTGTTACTAGTGTGATATCGAATGGTTTCTCATTTACAACAAGCCTTAATCATATGCACCTAGTCAATGATAATTTCACAACCTGGAATGGCACTACATACCTTGGAAATGATCGTACAACTTCTTCATTGACAATGACGTCGACTTCAGGTTCTTTATTCTCTCTAAACCAGCTTGATATTGGTGAGTTTTTCGTATCAAACGCAGAAACCATTTCTATATTGGGTGTGGGTGGATCTTCCCCTCTATTATCCTTTGTTACAGATGGAATTGCTGATGGCAGTGGTGCCGGAGTTGATTTTGAAACAATTTTCTTTGGTGCTGGCTGGTCTAACTTGACTGCTGTCACTTTCACTAACTCATTTAATAGTGGTGCATTTTCTCTTGATAATATCGTAGTAAACGAAAGTGAGCGAGAGTCAGTGCCAGAGCCAGCATCTCTTGCCTTACTTGGTCTTGGTTTAGCGGGACTTGGTTTTACAAGAAAAAAGAAAACTATTTAATGCATTTGTTTTACCAGCATAAAAAGCTCGATTTATTCGAGCTTTTTTTATGTCAAATATAGAGCTTCACTCTGAGTCGTGAACAAATGGTAATGGATATATTTGTTACTAAAGGTCTCCTATATAAAGTCTTAATGTTTGCCCCATCTAGGAGCTCAACGACCTAAATTTTCTGGTAGCGCGTATATCAATAATATTTAATAATCAATGCCTTGGTTGGGTTGTATGTGCTTATTAGTGGTGGGATTGATTCTCGGTATCACCACCTTTTACATATTTAGAATATGTACTTTTTGTCTGCTTTTGGCTGTTTTTAGTCAATCAACAGTGATAATTTTCCCAGCGTTATTTAACACAATGCAAATTCCACCGATTTCTTTTCTGCCGCGATGAGCTTTTACCTTCATCCTTTTATGATAAAACCATTGTTTCAACCCGCACTAAATCACATTGACCAATCAACTTTGCAGGTGCTCCTGCAAGACCCATGTTAAATTTTGAATCGGTTATAGCCAATAGCATAATTTCAATATTTAGCTCTTCCTGTATTGCATTAGAGATTTTATTAATTTCAGGAAACCAGTCACCAGTACTCTTATTATTTATATAGCTTTTCCAATATTCATCAGGAGCGAGAATTATTAAGGTTAATTTCTTATTCAATTCTTTATTGAATTTAATAGAGGCTTCATCTGATATTTTTTGCAGATTTTTTTCTATAATTGCACAATAGGCCAAGCCTTCAAGTAATGCTCGTAGTGGTGTGTCAGCCAGACCACCTCTTTTACTTTGAATTTTCAATTCAATGACAGTAGGTTGTTTATTATCAATTAAACCAAATAGATCAATTTTACCAATGCCTTTGTTGTTTTGTTTTGATTTTAGTGGTGTCTGATAATCAATAAACTCAAGCACACGGTCATCTGGTAACTTAAATATTTTATTGTCGCGGGATGCATTAAACAGTGCAATAGCTAGATGCTCTTCATTCCTATTGGATGAAGAGCCACTGCTCGAAATTCCATTATGCGTATCAACAAAATAAGCGTTTTTTCGCTGAGGTGCTTCTTCATCACGTAATTGCCTATAACTCTCTATAATTTCACCCATTTTCATTTGTTTCATAAACTGGAAAAAGTGAGATGCTTGATTTAATTCTTTCTTTTTATATAGATCATTTAGGGGTATTTTCATAAAGTTGATTCTATCTTTAAAGGCTATCGTGGACAAAAAAATTGTATGTCTGCAGTGGGCAATGACAATCATTATTGTTCTTTGTTGCTCGGCCTATGCTGGCAGGTTGCTTGATGCTCTACCAGTTACGAGAAGATGATAAATTACTGAGCTTTTCAAAGCTCATTATCGGACTATATAGACGACTATTGAAACGTCGCCAGATTTGATCATTGTTATCAGCTTGTTCAGGTAAAGTATAAGTATAACGAAACGCTATCGCACGGATGTATCTAGGCGGTTTATCAGGAAAAGGGTTTTCTTCCAGCAAAGAGGTAACGGCTGGAGACCCTTCCATAAGTTTTACTAGGAAATTGTCGAACCAGACACTTTTTCTGGACAAATTAAGTGCTTCAAACCACATCTGCCAGTCTAGTCGAGGCTGGTGTGGAATATTCCAGCCCAACTCACGATTTAGTTTTCCTGGTTTGTATTTAAATTGGTACTCAGACCAATTTAAACCATCATCTGAACCTTGCACGATAATTTCATTACGTTCAGTGGTCATTACTGCAAACGGACCGTAATTGTTGACCAGGGCGAATGTGGACGTAGTTCTCAGCAAAACCTTTAGAGGTTCATAGATGGGGCTGTTGAAATGATATAGCCAGATTTGGCTAACACAGATTAGCATAACCATACTTGCCCAAAGTCCAGCACCCGCATTGGCAGCAGTACTGGGAACAGGGTTTTTCTGTTGAATAGTAGTGGCTAGGCTGATCGGTATCATTTTTGCAATATCCTTATCCTGCAATAAGAACAAACAAAGTAAAATAGTTAATAGATTGAAAAACGTATAATTACCGGTCAATATAATTCCGCTTTGCAACAAAATAAAACAGCCGCAAGATAAAAGCCGAAAGCGTTTTGGAAGAAAGACAAAAAACGGTACAAGCAGTTCGATAAGAAACACCCCGCCAACACACGTTTTATGAAACCATGTCGGTAGATGATAGGCATAATAGGCAAATGGAGTCGGTATTGGTTGAGTTTCATAATGAAAATTTAATGCTGTCAGATTTGCCCAGGATGGGTCTCCACTGGCAATTTTGACAAGCCCTCCCATAAACATGAAGCGAGCCAGTAACCAACGAAATAAAAAGATAACAATGCCTGATCCCCAAGTAAGAAGGATGGCCAAAAAACCAATCTCAAGTAAAAAAACATCCCATTGGAATTGAGTGAAATCCTGTCCAACTTCAACAATTGACAGGTAAAGAATATAACAAATGATTAGCGCTGCACGAGTAAAAATATTAAACAACACCAGACTCGCTGCAACCATTCCAGCATAACAGACTGAACTAAGCATCAAGTCAGATGTGTTTAACCAAAAAATGGTTGGCATCTGCCAAAACTTTTGTTGCAGATAAACCTGTTCAATGAAAGCTAATTTCGAGACAGCGGGTAATATGCCATTTTCGCCTACAAGGCCTTCGATTTGTACCGACATCGAAGCAAATGCTGAAAAGTAGATTAATGCCAGACCACGAAGAAATATCCAGCTGATTAAAGTAGTATCAGCACCGTATGTGTCCCAAAATGAATTAGAAAAAACCTTCATGAATTAACCAGAAAAGTTCTGAATAGTTTAAAGCGTTATTCAGAACTTGAGTTTAGTCTTCAATCTTTAGTAGCCAGCCGTCTTTCGCTTGACACTTGTTTGTGCCTGTCGCTTCAATATTAATTCTGGCATAAGTACTCTGCAAGGTAGCAGGCAGCTTTCCTGTAACGGAGTAGCCCTTGTTGGATTTATTAATAATAACTTTAACAGGCTGTTTTTTTGCATCCACTTTAAGAGTTGTGGGATCTGTCAAAGATGAAGCTAGAAAAGAAAATTCGGATTGTGTTCCTACTACGGATAAATGAGGGGGTGTGAATTCAGTAAATTTAGGTTTAGTACATGCCTTTTTACTGCTACTACTGCCATAAGCGGAAACATTAGTCGCGAAGCATATAAGAATAAAAGCTATTAACACATTAAATATATTCATAAGTTAGCTCCAATAAATGATTAAAAACGTGCTAAATTGAGTTTAACATATCTAAATTTATGGAAACTTTTTCTTGCTTATTTGAAATCTGGCTGATGGCGTAAAGTAAAAAGAAAAAGCTTTCAGGACGTTTGGGTAATGCAGTTGTTAATCAGCGATTAATACTACAATTCTTTCCACATGAAGTGATGGTTAAAAAAATCATTAAGGTTGCTTTGATTATGTTAACTTAACGCTCTTTTTTATAAGGTAAGAAATTATTAATGAGTAATGAAGTAATTAATCAGACACCCTCGGTTGCAAGAGCAAAAGAATTTGAGAAACAAGCAAAAGAAGGGCTTAGCCAGTTAAAGCAAGGGCAAGACAAGGTTATTATTGCCTGCCATAAAATGAGAGATACTAAAGCATATACGGTCCTAGGTTTTGACTCCTATTATGCCTGGGGGGAAAGTGCTTTAAATCTAAAAAAATCCAGGCTTAATGAGTTAGCTGTTGCTGGTGAGGTACAGCAGGAATTGTTATCAGGTGTAGTGGATAATGTAAAGAAACTGGACACAACAGCTTCTGCTGAAGATGAGTTTGTCATTGAAAATAGTACTCCTTTTGTCGATGATTCAATTGCTGAGACCGAAAATGACGAAAGCAATGAGCAATATGAAGCTGATGTTTTGGCTGATGTCCCCGTTCAGCCGGTCGCTAAAGAATCTTATCTATCTGAGATGAATACTCCTCAGTTAATTGCACTAGCTAAAGCGCCAAAAGGTGAGCGTTTAGCTATTCTTGATATGGCTGCTGATGAAGCTAAAGCTGAAGATAAGCCTTTGACGACCAATATAATTAAAGAAGCTGTGAAAGCTTCTGCCAAACCAGCTGAGAATATTGATATCTCAACTGAAGAAAAAATTAACGCTGTAAAAAAACAGCATAAATCAGTAATGGTCAAGGTGAGTAAATTATCTGAGGCATTGAATGAGTTGGATACGACATTGATTAATAGTGATGAAGTTGAAAGCTGGAAGTCATACTTGGAAGAAATTAAACAATCAATATCAGCGCTTGAGAAAGGGTTGGGACATTAAGATGTTTTAGGCGCGCAGTGGCGCGCCTATCATTAGCAGAATGAAAAATATATTGTTTGTCAGTCAACTAAATAATAAAATATGGTTATTAACTAACGGCAGGTGACAAATTGTAGGGCGGACTGAAGTCAGCCCTACAAATCCTTATTTTTTAATCAACCTGTGGTTTGTATATAACCATGTAATAAAAAGCCTTCCCACCAGCAATAAAATGAAGACGGTCTATGCTGTGTTGTTGTGCAGTACTGTAAATATTAAGCTTTTCGTTTTTTTGCTACTGCAACTAATCCAATAAGGCCAGTGCCAAATAACCAGACTGCTGCAGGTACTGGAACAGGCGTTACCTCAGTGAAAAAAACAAGTGGGTATACACTTGTCCCCGTTGCACTAACACTTCCAGAGCCTGAACGATCAACAAAAGTACCTTCAACAGTATCTGAATCATTTAGTGCAATCCAGTATGATGAGTATCGACCTCCACCTTCTGGACCATATGCCATATTAAGAAATATTGAACCATGTTCTGCAACGGTAAAATAATCCAAGTCCCGTAGTGCTTGATCGACGGCATTAATCGCCTGAAATGCATAACCTTGAGATGTTGGTATAGAAACCGTTACATTTGCAGTCGCTTGAGAAAAAGACTCCCCCCAGGCAATAAACATATCATAAGTGTGACTGCCATACCCTAAGTCTAGTGATATATCAGAGAGTACATCTAAAGATACGCAGGAGCTGCCGCAATTCCTGTAGTTAATAGTTGTCGCTTGAGCGGTGGATGATGTAAATATAGCGAAAAAAATTAAAGCTGATGCCGCTATTGAGGAATTCATCGTAAGTTTGAAAGACATGATCTTTTCCTTATTAAGTGAAACTAATAAATATAAAGCAAGACATGCACCAAAAACATTAGTAACCACTTAAATACTTGTAATTTATAGATTACTTATAGTGGTTTTGGATAATAAAAAAACAGCAATAGATTAGCTATTGCTTTTGTAAAGTATCTCGACATTTATCGCTGTATTTCAGGGTTTTCTAAAAAAATGGTTCAATAATATGAATTTTATTAGTGTGATAAACTTTTTTTAGATGAAAATATCTTTTGCTGGAGTTGGAAAATTTTAAATGCTGATTATGAACTCATATTGCATTCCCGGTCTGAAAAATTGAGACTTCTTTTCTGAAGTAAGTGTCAGTACTTTTTACATTTTGTTGGCTAGTAAAATAATTAGCTTCTAAGTAATTCTTAATATTTAATGGTTTGTAATAGTTGGTATAAAGGTTGCTTTGAACTGTAGTGTAGAAGTTATTCTAAAAAATTACCTTACAAGAAAGGAAATGGATATGAAAAAAAGTATGAAGAAAATACAGCGACTCTCAATCTTAGCGGTATTTGTAGCCCCTTTGATGTTGAGTAGTAACTCGGTAAATGCTGGAACAGTACTATTGTCGACTGGCAATGGAACTGGAAGTTATGGATATGGTTTTAGCAGTTGGGGCAACTTTACTGCAGCACTTGATACTGCAACCGGAAACCAGGTTACAACTACAGGTAATTTCAATAACTTAACTCAGATGCTCAGCTATGATTCGTTGTTTTTGGATCAGAGATGGACCGGTGGTTCGCTGAGCTCTACCGAAGTTAGTAATATAACAAGTTATATAGGTACTGGACGCCGTGTAGTTATGATGGGTGAAAATAGTTCCTGGACATCATGGAATAATCAGGTCTTGGGAATCGTAGGCGGGAGCTTTGCTGGTAACGCATCTAGCTCGACAAGTGCCAGTGTTAGCAATGAAATTACCAATGGTGCACCAGAGTTAAGCTTACCTGGGGCTGGTTCTGCCAATGGAGGGACAGCTCTTTACGATCAGAATTTTGCTACTCTTTGGGGGCTTAATGTCTTGACCGTGTTAGATGTTAATGTTTGGCAAGATAGTAGATGGAATACTAGTAATGGAGGCGTTTTTGGCACAAATGTTGCCAACTGGTTAGCAGCAGATATTGAGGGTTCTTCTCCTGTTCCTGAGCCTGCTACTCTTGCTTTGATGGGTTTAGGCCTGGCTGGTCTAGGCTTCAGGAAGCATCGCAATAAAAAAGCCGCTTAACAAAAATACGGCTGACACTGAACCCCGTTAAATAGTCGGGGTTTTTTTGTACCTAGTGTCTCTTCATGGTAGTCAATATTTATCATTATGGATGACTGGTTAGTCATCTTCACTGCTGATGGAATAAATAAGTTTTCTAAGAGACCTTAAAAATTCTTATATAGCTGTCAAGCTGTCAGCTCTTAAAGGTTAGATTTATACTTCTTTCATAGAGATCTGGTAGTTACCCCCCCTCATCCTTACCTTCTCCCTCAGAAGAAAGTCTTAAGATGTAAAGCTTTTGAACGATTTATACTTTTATCCTGCGTTAATATGGTCTTCACCTGTATATCTCGACTCAATGCTTCCAGGCTTAGCCAGGTGGTTTTTTTGATGAAATGGGTAGTCTACTCAGTATTCACAGTCGTTATTACACCAATTTTTATAGTCTGTTCTATGTACGGTGGGTTGATATAAAGTGGTGGGCAACTATAACAAAACAGTGTTTGTGTGCATGCTAGTATCGCTTTTATGAGTTATGGAGCTGAGTATCTAGTCAAAATGATTCATGGCTATGAACTAACCACAGGTTGCTTCCACTCTGTCTCGCAAGACATGCCGTAAATACATCCATGTAGCCTTGGCGACAGTATCCCTGCTGTCAACAGTCTTGAGAAACAAACTGAAAACAATTATAACTGTGGTTTGTAAATACGCATGAAATGATTTAACTATTGAGGTTAAAATTCAGCATAATATCAATGATGAGAACAATGATTTTATTATAGGGATAAAACGCTTGATTATAGTTTTAAGTGTTAGGCCAAGCCTATTTATTAATTACAATAGGCTGTACTTTAAGGTGAAATGATAATTAAAGCGCAGTATATTGCAATTCTATAGTTTACTTACTAATTAGAAATTATCTTTAGATGGATTTTACAAATCTATTAATAAATAAATCAGCTGATTCATTAGAGCCCTGGTATTCATCAAATAAGTCCATGATCTCTGATGAAGAAACAAAAGCTAATGCACCATATCCTTTTTTGATAAAAAAAACTTGGTGTAAATGTTCAATAAAATAAAGACGGTCTTGAGTTAACTGTGTCATTTTATTACTCCTCGTTTTTTATATTACCCTTTTGGTTTTAATATATTTTATACAATATTAATGCCATGATTTGTAATTTATTTTAACCTGTTGTAATTAAATGGTTTATTTTATTTTTAATATTGTCTGCTAAATATTTTAAGGTGGAGTGTTAAATTTTTTGACACATAAGTGATAGATTATTGAACCCTGTTATATCGTTTATGAAGAAACTAGGCGCGTTGTAGAGGTGTCATTTCTGTCACATTTGTAGGTGTCTTTGATGTGTTATGTTGAATGGGGACTGATTTACTGAGGAAATTCTATATACATTAGTTTCTAATCTGGCAGGGTTGCTTCAGCTTCAAGTTTATTGAGTTGTTTAATTAATACTGCCGTTTTATATGTATCTTTTAGCCATTGTCTAATGAATAAAGCACGATTGAGGCTTTCGTGAGTCGCTGGGATATTTTCTCTCATGTAATAAAATTGTGATAATTCCTCCAAACAAGTAGCAATAGCTCTGCGGTTAGCCATAGACTTATATATGTCTATGGATTGCTGCATTAAAGGGATAGCTAATTCCTGATGGTTTTTTTGCAGAGCAATATGAGCAGAAAGACGCTTAAATAATGCTTTTTGATTGAAATCAATATTTGAATTATTTGTCATAATAGCATCTAATTGATTGAACCAATGAATGGCCTCAGCTGAGTGAGCAAAAGTTGTAAACTTTGTCACCGTTAATAAAAGGTCAATTTGCTTTGCACTGAGTGTAGTCTGAATGTCCTGGATTTGTGGTAATAGAGGTTGTAGTGTCTGTAGTGCATCCTGAAACTGTTCTTGCAAGTAGGAATTATGTGCTTTCAGTAAAATGATTTTATTACTCAAATCTGAAGGTAGGTGCTCCGTATTTCCTAATAAAGCTAAGTTTTGTTGGGCGAGTTTAAACTGACTGATGGCCAAAGCGGACTCAATCAAGTTGATTCTGGCTAATAAAATCCCCTTTTGATTATCAATACTCTGATACAGCGTTAGAGCTTGTTTGAAAGATTTGATCGCTTGTAAATAGTTATCCTGTTGATAGGAGCTAATACCTTGACGCATCTTATTTTCAGAATGAATAAATGCATGTGGGCGGAGATCGGGTGTGCTGGTGCAAGCATTTAAAGTTAATACGATAGTCAATAATAGGCATTTAATCATGTAAGCTTCCCTTATTTATTAACAGTTCTTTACTTGATTGCTGCTCAATGCCTGATAATGGCCAGAGTTGTTGAATGCTTTGTACTGTTTTATCCGTAGACTGAATAAGTGTCTGGGTATCATTAACAATTTCTGGCAAGTTCTTTAGTTCTTGATTTATTTTGTTTAAAGAGCCTCTCACTTCAGCAACCATTGTTCGAGACTCAGAGCCTAATGCTGTCATGTTTTCAATAAAGGGTTGAGCTTCATTAACACGTTGGTCAATTTTACTTAAAGTGATTTCAAATTTATTCAGTGTTCTAGAAAGTTGTTGCGCTTGTTGTTGGTCAAAAACCGCTTTACCTAATATCCCCTGACCTGAAATGATCTGGTGAGATATAAATTCTAAATTTTTCATAATAGTCCCTAGGCTTTCACTGCTATTTTTGATTGACTGAGAGTCAATGGCGGCAACAATATTGGCCAGGTTGGACATAGTGGTTTCTAAATCATTGATAACAGGTTTGATTCCTTCAATTAAATCATCTGTTGTAATGGGTTCTTTTACTTTAATTGAAGAACCTGCAGGTAATAAAGCCAATGATGGTGATCCAGCAGTAATAATAATGATCGCATTACCTACTAAAGACAGCTTGCTTAATTCGCCAGTAGAGTCAGTACGAATTAATTTTTCAAAACTTTTATAAATAAAAAATTCGATATGAATTTTATTGTCATCGGTTATATCAATAGTAGAAACTTTACCAACTTCAATGCCTGAAATATTGACTAGTGTTTCAGTACTAATGCCTTGGGCATTTTTCATATACGCATGGTAGGTAATGACCTCGTCAAACATTTTTGCTGAATTAATTTTGGCTATGATGATGCTGGTTATGGCCAGCAAAGCAAAAATAAAAAAAGCCCCCACTAATTGCTCTCTGGCGCTTTGGCTTAAAAAATGGATGTAATGCACATTCGATTTATTTTTTTTCATAATGCATCAAATATTTCGTTATGGTTTTTCTTAATATAATCCCAATGATTGTATGAATAGAACATCTTGTCATCACAATAAATAATGTTTTGAGCTGCTTTTTCTGTAAAAGCTAAGGTTGTGTCACTGCTAACGATCGTTAGTTTCATATCGGTAACCAACGAGATTAAGTGGTCACCTAAAATATTATGTTCATGCATATTTAAGCCATGAAATGGTTTTTCAATAAATAAAATATCGGGTTCAGCTATCAACGCTCGTGCAATAAGTAATAACATCTTTTCCAGATTTGTCATAAAGGCTGGTAATTCATGACTGATATGGCTGCAATTGAATTGTTCAAGTAATTGTTTTGCTCGTTCGTTGATATTTTTTACAGTGTCTAAGTGATGGTATTCGGCTACCAGTTTTAAATTATTAAGGCCTGATAAAGAAGAGATTAATTGTATTTTTTCATCTACATATGCAATTGTTAGGGGCTTGGGGTAATCAATAGTTCCAGAAATAGGTAAATTATGATTTGCCAGCATTTGTAAATAGACACCTAATTTGACTAATTGATAGCTTTTGAAGCATACAAATGTCGCTGCAGGAATAGTACAATTAAGCGCAGGGTAGGAGGATACGGGAACTGCTTCATGTGCATGTATTAAGACAGGGGTATCAGGCATATTTAAAGTAAAGCAAAAAATGTATTAATGAATAAAATAGCTATTAAACTATTAACAATTGCTTTTTGTGTTGCCTGGGGAATTTCAGTGCTTGATCTTTTTACATTTAAACCAAAAAAACAGGCGTAAGCTGCGATAGCAGTACCACAAATGGCATTGTTAATAATAAATAAAATGAGTTCAGAAATAGTAAAAGAATTGATTAAAATATGAAAATATTTGACGTTAGAAAGTGAATCCATAAGCGCTGAAAACAAAATGCCAAATGACATGGAGAAAATTGAAAAATAAATGGCTAAAGCTATTTGTGATATGACTAAACCAATAAATCGTGGGTAGGCAAGATATATGTATGGGTCTATACCCAATATGGCTAAGCCCCTTATTTCATGGTTAATACTCATGTTTCCAATTTCAACCGTTATCGCTGAGCCAGAGCGTGCAATAAGTATCATTGATGTGATAATTGGACTCAATTGTAGTACCACAAAATGTGTGAGCACAGTGATAACTTCTTGTTCTGTAGCAAATGATTGAAAAAACAAAATAAATTGTGCGGTTACACTGAAACCAATTAATAGACTGAAGATAAACAGAGTGGGGAAAAGTGCGTCAACGCCACTAAAAATTATCTGTGCATTGATAACTTTCTTAATAATGTTATTTTGTGTGTGTTGGCGGTTATATAAAAAACCACGATAAAAAACACAGAATGTAAATTGCAACTCGCTAAAAAAAGCGCTTAAAGAATGGATCAGCCAATGCCCAAGTGAACTGATAATTTGTTGAATCGATGAAATTAACATGACATGTCATAAATGAATTTTCATATTAATATTTGAGTATAACTCAGAATAATTAGAATATTACAAAATTGTTAATGTATAACTTTTAGCTAATATTCTGTTTTGTAAGTGGAGTGTGGTTACTTGTTTTAAAGCTTTGTTTGAACATGGATAGGGAGGGGACATTCTGGCGAGGTTTTTAGGATAGGCATTATAGTGCTGAAAAGAGACTGTATATTTTATAGGCTACGATGAGTAAAGTGCTGATTGTAAAGGTCCTAAGAGCGTGAGGGATGGTAGGTTTTAAAAAAACCTTATGCTCAAAGGACCTAATCTTAAAAACCAAACAAGATATAACTATTAAATTGTATGACCAGTGGTTTGTTAAAAACCATGTTAATTAATAGTTTCTTTAGTTTTTTTGCTTAATTTATACTGACTTAAACTCGATTTAGTTAGGGTAAATGTCTCTGTATAACTTTCAGGCCAGATGATTGGTAGAATACCACCAGCAACATGTGTTTCAGAATATAAGCCATTACCTAA
>ENA-ORXI01002133-ORXI01002133.1-sediment-metagenome-genome-assembly--contig:-NODE-2133-length-14648-cov-81.820603_pt1 | contig 14648 bp, 11 predicted proteins | sample MGYA00237861_ERZ511468 | MGnify/ENA primary metagenome ERZ511468 (study PRJEB26299, sample SAMN06266213) | sediment metagenome | isolation source: Hudson Canyon methane seep mesocosm | place... | reverse complement strand
AATCTGAAATTAATTGAGCAGGAAACAGAAACAACAGAAAAACAGCTAAATCAAATTAAGCGCCAATACGACAAACACATCGTTAAAATTACTGATGTATATGAACTAGAAGCAAAGTTGGATAGTTTATTAGCAGAAGGGATAGAAGCTGAAACGCAGCTGGATGTTGCCAAGCAAGGTTTAACTGAATTAACGGGACAACCTGTTATGCAACTGGCAAACCTGCAAAATGACATACAATTTGTGCCGCTAGCAGGCGATATTCAATCGGTAACAGAGCAAGCGCAAAGTAATAGCCCACTCATTAAAGCGCAAAACAAAGAAATTACAGCGGGAGATTATGATGTCATTAGTCAACATGCCAAGCATCTTCCTGTGGTTGATTTGCAACTACAATATTACAATACAGATAATGGTTACCAAAACCGTCAAACCCCCACAGTAGATACAAAAGTAGCGGCAATCAATGTGACTATCCCGCTTTTTGCAGGGGGCGCAACCTATCAGCGCGCAAAAGAAGCATCTAGACAATTAGCCATTAGCAAGCAAAGGAAAATTAGTATATTACGTGGCATAGAAAAAGAAACACGCGATGCTTTTCTAAGTGCAAATGCCAGTGTAAGACGAATTAAGGCATCAACAAGAGCACAAAAAACAGCTATAAAAGCACGTGAAGCGATGGAGAAAGGTTTTACTTACGGTGTGCAATCCATTGGTGATGTACTTATCTCACAGGCACGAGAATTTTCGGCAAACAGAGATTTATTAGAGGCAAAATATACCTACATTAAAAATCGCATACGCTTTGAAAGATCACTAGGGAGTTTAAGCATAAATTCGCTTTCAGAAATAAATACATGGCTGGTTAAATAAACAAAAAATAAAAGGCACGTTATGTATTTTGGGTCTGTTAGACCTGATGTTTATGTCGCCGATGTATAAGCTAAAGTATGATCTATAGATATAAGTACTGAAGCTCAATTATTGTAATATTTTCGTATTAAGGTGTTCCCACGCCGAAAAAAGGTTAAATGTATCACCATATGTACTTAAGAGATGAATGTCAGGAAGTAAGTAAGTGAAAATTGCATTTGATCATCAAATATTTAATTGGCAAGCCTACGGAGGAATATCTCGCTACTATACAAATTTGGCCTTGGAATTATTAAAGCAGGGGCAGAATGTTGGTGTTTTTGCAGGTGTCCACCGTAATAATTATTTAGAGGTTTTACCTGATGGTGTTGTAAGGGAAATCAAATTAAAAAAATACCCTCCTAGGTCAGCTCGCCTTTTTCAAGCATTTAATCATTATTTAGTTGAATATCAGGTGAATCATTGGCAAGCTGAGCTTGTTCATGAAACCTATTATTCATTCATGCCAGAACCTAAAGCTAGCGTTCCTAGAATAACAACGGTCTACGATATGATTAATGAGTTATATCCACAGATGGTACCAACCAAAGATAATACGACTGGCTGGAAACGAAAAACGTTTGAACGTGTTGAGCATATAATTAGTATCTCTCATAGTACAAAAAAAGATTTAATGGAGTTGTTTGGGATTGAGGAAAGTAAAATATCGGTGATTCATTTAGGCTTTGATTTGTTTTTTTCTGAAGACGTTAATAAGCAGGAACCGAAAAAACAGCGTCCATTTTTATTATATGTTGGGGGGCGTGGTGCTTATAAAAACTTTAATGGACTGATAAAAGCAATAGCAAACTCACCTCGGCTTAAAAAGGATTTTGATGTAATAGCATTTGGTGGAGGGGGATTTAATAGAGATGAGTTGTCTTTTATGTCCCGTTTGGGCTTTAGATATAATCAAATTCGACAGCTAAGCGGTAGTGATAAAATACTTAAAGCGCTCTATCATCAAGCAAGCGCTTTAGTATACCCATCGCTTTATGAGGGGTTCGGATTGCCTCCATTAGAAGCGATGGCGTGCTCGTGTCCAGTTATATCTAGCAATACTAGCTCAATGCCTGAGGTGATTGGAAATGGGGGGGAGTATTTTAACCCAAGTGAAATTGATGAGATTATATTTGCTATTGAAAAGGTTGTTTATTCAACTTCTCGAACGGAAGAGCTTTATGCATTAGGGTTAGAGAGAATTAAATACTTTTCTTGGAGTAAGTGTGCGACTGAAACGACAGATATTTATAAGAAAATAATAGGGTAGATATTTGTAAAATTAAGAAACATTAATTCTATCTGAACTTAAGTAGAAGAAAAACCTGTCGTTAATAATCGAGAGCAGAAAGTTTTATATATCCTGAATTCAGGGATGCAAAATATTTAGGGTAAATAATGATGAAAGAATCAACGTATTGAGGTAATAATGGTAGCCTTAATTGAAGCGCCTGTATCGGTTATTATTCCATGCTATCAGTGCAATTGTACCATAGAGCGTGCGGTGGCTTCCGTTGCTGCGCAGACATTAAAACCTATTGAAGTGATTTTAATTGATGACTGTAGTGGTGGTGATACGTTGCAGCTATTGTATGAAATTCAATCTAATTACGCGAAAAACTGGATTAAAGTGATTGCATTGCCAGAAAATATAGGGGCAGGCATGGCGCGTAATATTGGGTGGGAAATATCAACTCAGCCTTACATAGCTTTTTTGGATTCAGACGATAGTTGGCACCCGGAAAAAGTTAAAATCCAGTATGTGTGGATGGTTAAGCATCCTGAAGTAGCATTGTCTGCCCATGCTTGTAAGCAACTTATTGATGAAAGTATAGTTGATAATAGAGTAAAAAAAATTACTAGTGAAAAAAAATTTCATGTAGTGACTAAACAGCAAATTTTATTGAGCAACCGCTTTCCAACTCGATCCGTGATGTTGCGTGGTAATATTACTCACCGGTTTCCAGAAAGCAAACGATATGGAGAGGATTACCACTTGTGGACAGAAATTTGCTGCGAAGGGTTGAAATGTTACTATTCTAAGGCTGTTTTGGCCTATTTATATAAACCGGCTTATGGCGAGGCGGGTTTGAGTGCTGCTTTATGGCAGATGGAAAAGGGGGAGATAAATACTTATCTTTCGTTATACAGAGCTGAGTCTATTCGGTTCGGAGCATTATTATTTTTACTAGGATTATCATTACTCAAGTTCTTAAGGCGCATTGTGATTTTAAGCTGTAAAAGGGGGTATCGGGCTGGCGTTCAAGCATACCCAAAATTCAAGGCTAATTAATGAAATCAATTGCCATTATTTCTGTTCAAGCTTTTTCTTTAATCAATTTCCGAGGGACACTCATTAAGGCATTAGTTGAATCAGGCGTGCGAGTTTATGCGTTAGCGCCGGATTATAATGACTCTTTGATGCGACAAATTAAGATTTTAGGAGCAGAGCCAGTGAGTATCAATACTTCGCGCACAGGAATGAACCCAGTGCGTGATACATTTGATATGTTGAAGCTAGTATTTGTATTACGTAAATTACAGCCCGACGTGACTTTAGGTTATTTTATTAAGCCAGTGATATTTGGTACTTTGGCTGCTTGGCTAGCAGGAGTGCCGCGACGAGTGGCGATGATTGAAGGCTTAGGCTATGTATTTACTGATACAGGTGAAATTGAGTCGCGTAAGCGCCGCTTGCTAAAAATTGGAGTCTCATGGCTGTATCAGCTTGCCTTGTTCCGAGCGCACAAAGTGATTTTTCTAAATAAAGATGATACGAATGAATTTGTTAATACTGGGCTGGTTGATGAGAATAAAGTAAGTTGTTTAGGGGGGATTGGTGTTGATTTGGGTGAATGGTCAGCAACTCTACCTTGTACCGAACCAATTACATTTTTGTTGGCTGCAAGATTGTTGCGTGAAAAAGGCATTGTTCAATATGCCCGTGCAGCTAGATTGGTGAAGACTCAATACCCTAAAGTGCGATTTATTTTGTTAGGTGCTTTAGATTCTAACCCTGGAGGGCTGCAAGAAAGCGATGTGAAAAAATGGGTTGATGAAGGTTTGCTTGAGTGGCCAGGGCATGTTCCTGTTAAACCTTGGATGGAGAAAGCAAGTGTTTATGTATTACCATCATACTATCGTGAGGGTGTGCCCCGGAGTACGCAAGAAGCAATGGCGATGGGGCGTGCAGTGATTACTACGGATACACCAGGTTGTCGAGAAACTGTGATTAATGGGGTTAATGGATTTTTAATACCTGTTCGTGATGTAAAAGAACTAGCTGCCTCGATGTTATATTTCATAGAGTCTCCTGAGCTAATTAAAAGTATGGGGAAAGAGAGCCGGCGTTTAGCTGAAGAACTGTTTAATGTGCATAACATCAATATAAAGTTACTTGAACTTATCAGAGATAAATAGCGCATTTGTTGAGGGGGTATCAGCATGATAAAAGAAAAAATAGATAGCAATCTTCCTAAGATATTTATCACGGGCGCATCAGGTTTTGTTGGAAGTGTATTGTTAGATAATTTGCTGCTTAGAGGTTTCGCCGTTACATCGTTAATGCGCCAGTTACCTGCCGATTCCTTAGCTGGAGTTGAAATGCTAAAGGGAGATTTGAGCGATTTTTCTAATTATTTTTATGGCGATGAGCACGATAGGCCCGTTAGGCTTTCGCTTGAAGGTATTGATGTTGTTATTCATTGTGCTGCAAGAGTTCACATGCTTGAAGATAATTCGATAGACGTAAAGAATAAGTTTAGAGCGATAAATTGCGATGCGACTTTAGCTATGGCACTTATGGCGGCTCAGAATGGTGTACAGCGCTTCGTCTTTTTAAGTTCGATTAAGGTTAATGGTGAAATAACTCAAGAGGGAGGCGCATTTTCTTCAGATGATACCCAGATACCAACTGATCCATATGGTTTATCGAAGTATGAAGCAGAGCAAGGCTTGTTAGCAATTGCAAAAAAGACGGGGATGGAAGTGGTTATTATTCGTCCGGCCTTGGTATATGGACCTGGTGTAAAAGCTAACTTTGCTTCTATGATAAAATGGGCCAATAAAGGAATACCTTTACCATTTGGCGCCGTACATAATAAACGAACTTTGGTTGCCTTGGATAACTTAGTGAGCTTTATTCTTTATTGTGCGGAGTATAAAAAAACACCGCAAGCAGCGAATCAAGTCTTTTTGATTTCAGATAGTGAGAGCGTATCCACAACTGAACTTTTACAAAGAGTTGCTAAAGCATTTGGTAAAAAAGCTTTATTGCTTCCTGTTCCAGTTAGTTTTATGAGGTTGATTGCAGAAATATTTGGAAGGAAAGGCGTAGCAGATAGGTTGTTTAATTCGCTGCAGGTGGATAACTCTAAAGCACGAGAACTGCTTAATTGGAAACCAGTTGTTACTATGGATGAGCAGCTAAAGAAAGTGGCAGATGCCTATATGGCTAAAAAGAATATTTAGCTTAGTACTAAAAGGCTATGTCTGCTAGCTGTTAGTCAAATGCACAGACGATGATTGCGGTCACTTACCGGTCGCTATGAGTGAATTAAAAACAATAATACAGAAGATACCAACACTTAATGAGTACATAGCCTACTTAAATGCCGGCCTCAAATTTAACATTTATGTCGGCCATATAGTATCCTCATCAATTCTGCATGAAATGATGGGTTTTGCAAAAAATACTCTACCCATTCTATGAAAAATCTTAACAAAAAAATAAAATAATTATGCATCAAAAGTGTAAATCTATTTGGGTGTGTAGGGGGGTTGAGAGCAATTATTAAACGATTTATATGTGAAAAAGATAAACAGCAGCATATTTTTGTTTGTGCAAGTTTAGCCTTACTCTTTTCTTATTGGTTCCAAGCCGAAGTGATTATTATTATGGTCTCTTTGATCGGCCTAGGAAAGGAAATATGGGATCACTATTATGGGACTGGTTTTTGCTGGTATGACATGATGGCTAATGCGATAGGATTAGGTTTTGCACTTATATTGTTGAAGTTTTTTTGAGGGAGACCTGATGATGTAAATATGCCATAATTCTTTCAGAATTTTAGAAATTATTTAAGTAGTAAAATATATGAAAACAGCAATAATTACAGGTATTACAGGGCAAGACGGTGCCTACTTAACAGAATTACTTTTAGACAAAGGCTATAAGGTCGTTGGAGCTTACCGTAGAACAAGCACAGTTAATTTCTGGCGCTTAGACTCCGTAGGAGTAACCCAGCATCCAAATTTAGAGCTAATAGAACATGACCTAACTGATATGGGCAACAGTATTCGCTTATTGCAATATGCCAAACCCGATGAGGTCTACAACCTAGCAGCACAAAGCTTTGTTGGCGTATCATTTGAGCAACCACAAACAACCGCAGAAATAACAGGCATAGGTGCTCTCAACTTATTAGAAGCGATCAGAATAGTCGATAAATCCATACGATTTTATCAAGCCAGCACCTCAGAACTTTATGGGCAAGTACAAGCCATTCCACAAAGCGAAACCACACCCTTCTATCCACGTAGTCCTTATGCCGTCGCCAAACTATTTGCACATTGGAGTGTCGTTAACTACCGTGAATCTTACGGTATATTCGCTAGCAGTGGCATACTCTTTAATCATGAATCCCCTTTGCGCGGCCGTGAATTTGTTACCCGCAAAATAACCGATAAAGTAGCTAGAATTGCGCAAGGAGACACACCCCCGTTAGAGCTAGGCAATATGGATGCCAAGCGTGACTGGGGTTTTGCCAAAGAATATGTAGAAGGCATGTATAGAATGCTACAGCACGATGTTGCGGATACCTTTGTACTCTCTACCAACAAAACCAACACCGTACGCAAATTTGTAGAACTCGCTTTTGCCGTCGTCGATATGCCTATCGAATGGCAAGGCAACGCAGAGCAAGAAAAAGGCTACCATGCTCAAACAGGCCAATTACTCGTACAAGTTAACCCCAAATTCTACCGTCCCGCAGAAGTAGAAATACTCATTGGAGATTACAGTAAAGCAGAAAAAGTCTTAGGCTGGCGACCACAAACCGAATTGGCCGAGCTATGTAAAATGATGGTAGAAAACGATTTAGAAAAAGTTAAAACAGGACAGGCATTCTAAGGTGATAGAAATGCCAAAAGTATGGGTCATTGGCGCGAGTAGCTTTACCGGAAAATACCTAGTACCCGAACTAAAAAGTGCAGGGTACCAAGTAAACAGTACGCGTATTGACATAACTAATGCTCAACAAGTAGAACAGGCAATGCTGGAAATTCAGCCTGAATACATCATTAATCTCGCAGCGATTAGTTTTGTTCCAGACGGTGCAAGTGCAGACATTTATGCACTCAACACCTTTGGGCCGCAGAATATATTAGAAGCCTGTTTAAAACTAGCTCAAAAGCCGAAAAAAATCATCCTCGCAAGCACCTCCCATATTTATGGAGAGCAAGCGAGTGAAATAATTGATGAAGGCTGTTTAGCTAATCCAATAAACCATTACGGCTGTAGTAAATGGGCGATGGAACAAATCGCTAAAACTTATCATGATAAACTGAATATAACCATCACTAGGCCCTTTAACTACACAGGGAAAGGGCAAGCGGATAAATTCCTAATTCCAAAAATTGTGCAGCATTTTAAGCTAAAATCGCCCACAATAAAATTAGGTAATATCGACATATGGCGAGACTTCTCAGATGTACGTTGGATTGCACAAGCTTATACCTCACTATTATCCGAGCAATCACCAGAATTGAAAATCGTTAATTTATGCTCAGGAAAACTGACTAGCATTAGAGAAATGATAGAAATGTTGCAACAAATAACCGGACATAAGCTGAAGATTGAAACAGATATGCGCTTTGTTAGGTCAGCAGATATGGTAAGGCAATGTGGAGATAATCAACGCTTATTAAAATATACACTTGAATTATCGCCTATACACTTTAAGGACACATTAAACTGGATGTTGCAATAAAACCTAAAACATATTTGAAGAGCTAATCTAATAACTCATTATTTAACCCGCAATAATTAAAATGAAATACATAAAAAGCCTTTGGCAATATCGAGAGTTTATAACGGCCAGCGTTAAAAGAGAATTTCAAGTAAAGTATCAAAACTCACTACTAGGTGGCTTATGGACAGTATTAAACCCACTATCAATGATTTTTATATACACCGTAATTTTTTCTCAGGTAATGAGAACAAGGCTACCTGAATCCGATTCCCTTTATAGTTACAGTATTTATTTATGCTCAGGTGTTATTACTTGGACATTATTTGCAGAAATAGTGGGGCGTGGGCAAAATATCTTTATTGATAACGCCAATATACTCAAGAAAATCAGCTTCCCTAGAATAGCCCTGCCGATGATACTCACTATTAGCGCCGGCTTAAATTTTTTAATAATCTTCGCTTTATTTATCAGCTTTATTCTCATAATCAGTCAATTTCCTGGCTGGCCCATAATCGCAGTCATTCCAGTACTCGCAATACAGATTTTATTTTCTGTCGGCCTAGGTTTAAGCCTAGGTGTGCTCAATGTTTTCTTTAGAGATGTAGGCCAATTCTTTAATATTTTTCTGCAGTTTTGGTTCTGGTTGACCCCCATTGTTTACCCGGTCGATATACTACCAGATATAATTAAGCCTTTAATCATGATAGGCAACCCAATGGCTGCCATTATTGCAGCCTACCAAACTATCTTTGTAAAAGCACAGGTTCCTGATTGGCATACCCTAATCATACCCTTAGTGGTCGGTTTATTACTTTGTGCAATAGCAATGCGCTTATTTATCAAACACGCGCATGAAATAGTGGATGAACTTTAATGACAGCAATACAAGTAACACAACTAGGAAAAGCTTATAAACAGTACCCAACTCGCTGGGCTAGGCTCGCCGAATGGCTATCAATAAGAGGCGTGCAAAAACATCAGCTAACCTGGGTAATTAAGGACATAACATTTACAGTAAAAGCAGGCGAAGCGATAGGCATTATTGGTATTAATGGCGCGGGTAAAAGTACACTACTAAAAATGATTACCGGTACCACCCAGCCAACCAAGGGAACCATTGCAGTTAATGGCCGAATTGCAGCACTGCTTGAGCTAGGAATAGGCTTTCACCCAGACTTTACTGGCCGAGAAAATGTCATGTTATCTGGCCAGTTACTAGGTATGAGCCAAATAGAGTTAAATCAGCTAATGCCAGAAATAGAAGCCTTTGCAGAAATAGGCAGCTATATAGACCAGCCAGTGCGCGTCTACTCAAGTGGAATGCAAATGCGCTTAGCATTTAGCGTCGCCACAGCAAAGCGCCCAGAAATACTAATCGTCGACGAAGCACTGTCGGTAGGTGATGCCTATTTTCAACATAAAAGTTTCGAGCGTATACGCGAATTCAGAAAGCAAGGAACCACCTTACTATTAGTCTCGCATGACAAAGGTGCCATTCAGGCTATTTGTGATCGCGCAATTTTACTAAATTCAGGAACCATAGCCATGGAAGGGCTGCCAGAGCAAGTGATGGATTACTATAATGCCCTGATAGCAGAAAAAGAAAATGCCACAGTAACAACGGAATTAACAGAGCAAGGTAAAATACAAACAAGCTCAGGAACCGGAGAGGCAACAATTGCAGAATTACAATTATTAAATGAAAAAAACGAGCCAATAGAAACCGTTGACGTAGGCCAAAAAGTACAGCTAACAATGACAGTTAGTATTCTTAAAGATATTGACGAATTAGTTCTAGGCTACGTTATTAAAGACAGACTGGGTCAATCGGTCTTTGGCATTAATACACACCGACTAAAACAAACCTTAAAGCAATTGCAGCAAGGAGAGCATATTAAATACCAGTTTGACTTCCCGCTCAACTTAGGCGAGGGTAGTTATTCTATTTCAGTAGCGCTACATGCGGCTGACTCTCATTTAGTTGTAAATTACGAGTGGCGTGATTTAGCGCTTGTATTTAGCGTAATCAATATAAGCAAAGAGCAATTTGTTGGTGTTGCATGGCTACCACCAAAACTGAGGTGTACCCGTGAGTAAGCAATTTTACCGCGCATTTGAAGATAAATACCGAGGAACAAGAGGCCTTATAAAATCACGCTTACAGATTTATTTTCCCTTTATTAGACCCTTAAAATCAAGTAACCAACAAAAGCAAGTTCTAGCAATAGATCTAGGCTGTGGTCGTGGAGAATGGCTCGAGTTATTAGCGGAAGAAGGAGGTTTTGCAGCCCAAGGTGTCGATTTAGATAAAGAAATGTTGCAAGCATCTAAAGAACAGGGATTAAAAGTCACCCAACAAGATGCAGTACAGTTTCTTAAAAACCTACCTAGTGCAAGCCAGTCTATTGTCACGGGATTTCATATAGCGGAGCATATTGCCTTTTCAGATCTACAAGAATTAATTAAACAAGCGCACCGAGTTTTAAAACCCGCCGGCTTGCTTATTTTAGAGACACCCAACCCAGAAAATATAGCAGTAGGAACCGTCAACTTTTATTTAGATCCTACGCATCAAAGTCCGATTCCCCCGCTGTTGCTGGATTTTATTCCCCCCTTTTATGGGTTTGCTCGTAGCAAGGTTATTCGATTACAAGAAACGTTGGATTTAGTGAACCGACCCAATGAAATTGGTTTAATAGATGTCATTAAAGGCGTTAGTCCGGACTATGCCGTCATAGCACAAAAAATAGCTAAACCAGAGCAAATGTTTAAATTTGACGCAGCATTCAATAAACAGTATGGAATCACTTTAGACCAACTGATTGAATGCTATGAAAATAATATAAGCCATAAAATAGAAGAACTATCAGCACGAGTACAAGCAGCAGAGATAAAAACTCAAACAGCAGAGGAAAAAACTCAAGCCGCAGAGGAAAAAACTCAAGCCGCAGAGGAAAAAACTCAAGCCGCAGAGGAAAAAACTCAAGCCGCAGAGACCAGAGTTCATGACTTGATTAACAGTTCGTCATGGCGTATTACAAGGCCATTACGTGGCTTGATGGGACTATTTAAATAAAAAAAGAGCAATGAAATTGAATATCTTAATATTATGTACTTACCCTATTGACACCCCTCGGCATGGCGGACAAATTAGAGTCAAGAAAATAGTAGACTACTATCGTCAAGCAGGATTTCAGGTTGAAGTGGCGGGTGTATTAGGCAGTGCAAGCTACCCTGCAAGTGTAGGGTTCGACCCTAGTCCGTCAATAAACGAGCTTGCTAAAATACTTGACAACCCTTTTTTAATGGAAGATGTCGCAATCGCGAAGTTATATAAAGCGAATGATAAATATTTCTCAAGCTTAGCTAAGCAAATAAAACAAGTACCTGATGTTATTCACGTTGAACAACCATGGCTATTTGGGTTTGCACAGCGCTATATCAAAGAAAAGCTAAACAATCGCAGTAAGCTCATTTATGGATCACAAAATATAGAATACCAACTAAAAGCATCCATATTAAAAACATACTTCATCACAGACGAAGTAACGCAACGTGAAAAGCAAGTTAAGCAATTGGAAATGCACGCCATTACCGAAGCTGATGGCATTGTATGTGTGTCTCAACATGACTTAGAGTGGTTAACCCAACAGACTCAAACATCAGTTGTATTAGCTCCCAATGGCGTTAGTGAATGGAACGTGACTGAGCAAAGTATTGATGAAGCCAATCAAATAACTAAACACCAGAAATTTGCACTTTTTTGCGCAAGTGGCCACCCGCCCAACGTAAAAGGTTTTTTCGACCTTTTTGGCGATGGTTTTGGTGCCATGAATCATAATGAAAAAATTGTCATTGCAGGGAGTGCAGGGTATGCCATTGAAGGAGATGAGAGAGTTCATCAGTCGGCAAAATTAGCAGCTAGAGTCGCCATCGCCGGACTAGTTAGCGATTCATGCTTATCTGGACTGCTACATACTGCGCACTGTATTGTCTTACCAATCACCCAAGGTGGCGGAACAAACCTTAAAACAGCGGAAGCCTTATGGTCAGGCAAGCATATCATTGCAACAACAACTGCAATGCGAGGGTTTGAAACATTCATCGGCCAGCAGGGGATAAATATAGCCGACACCCCCGCTATATTTAAACAGCAACTAAGAGAAATTATGGCACGCCCACCGCTAGTGTTAAACCAACCAGAGCGCGAAAGTAGGGCCATTGTTTTATGGGAACAATGCCTAAGCCCCCTAAGCCCATTTATGACAAAAATAGCGCAACGAGTTACGCAATGAAAAAGAATCAGCAGACAATTTGGATTAATGTAACCACCAGTGCCAACTGGAACCGCCCTGTAGTAGGTATTGTACGAGTTGAAGTCGAATTAAAAACGCAGCTGCAAAAACTTTATCCCCAAGGCATCGTTAAAGAGTGTGTTTGGCTGGGAGATAAATTTGTAGAACACACCGTTAAACAAGAATCATTAACCACAACAGCCAAGAGCCAAACAAAAGACAGCACGCAAGAAAAAGAGCCAAGCTTACTTTACCCGGTTCTACCACGGCGAGCCGCATTAGAAATGATAGCACAAGGAAGTTTATCAATAATACCCGTAAAACTACGCCCAATAGCCAGCCGGTTTTTATTCATAAGCAAGCATAAAATAGCACGCATCTTAGTCAGCAGCACTTACCATAAAGCTAGAATATGGATAAGCAAAGCAAGCGCCTCGATCCAGAAAACAACAAGTGACAGCAGTCAGCCAGTAATAAGCAACAAAAAGCAAGAAAGCCTATTTAAGGCGGGTGATATTTTAATGTCTGTCGGCCTAGACTGGGAATACCCTTATCTTGCCGAGTTTTCTCGACTAAGAGAGGCAGAGGCAGTAAAAATAGTCACCTGTTGTTACGACCTAATCCCTGTTTTATTTCCACAATACTGTGTATCCGATGTAGCAACGCGATTTACGCGATACTTTATTGACTTAGCCAGTAGCTCAGACCTGGTATTTTGCATTTCTAAGCAAAGTGAAAAAGACCTAAAAAACCTACTCAATAAAACAGGAGCGGCACAAGTAAAAACAAAAGTATTCCCACTAGGCGATAATGTACCAGAAGCAAAAGTCCCAGAGCTGAGTGACGAAATTACAGCAATACTAACGGAACCCTTTATACTTTTTGTATCCACCATAGAGCGCAGAAAAAATCATCAAGTACTCTACCAAGCCTACCACTTACTTTGCCAGCAAGGTAAACAAGCTCAGTTGCCCAAGTTAGTATTTGTTGGTATGCCTGGGTGGGGGGTTGGTGAATTATTAAAAGATATTCAGTTAGATCCACTAACTCAAGGACTAATTCTTCAATGCAATCACGTTACCGATGCAGAGCTGCGTAGCCTATATGAATCAGCCTTATGTTGCGTATACCCATCACTCTACGAAGGCTGGGGCCTGCCAGTAGGAGAAGCGTTAGCACTAGGGAAAATAGTACTCTCCTCAGATCGAGGCTCATTACCCGAAGTAGGCGGTGATTTAGTCACCTACATAGATCCATGGAATCCTGCAGAGTGGGCGGCACAAATCTGGCGAGTCACAGCAGATGTAAAATACCAAAAAACACTAAGTGATAAAGTAAAGCTAGCGTATCAATCGCGAAGCTGGCAAGATGCCGCGCAATCAATTAAAGTTGAACTAGATACTTTAATCTCAAAACCTTTTACGTCACAAACATTCTACCCAGGCTACGATTTTACTAGCGAAGTTGGGCAACGAATTGGCCCGATAATTCAAAGCAAAGGCAAAGCAGGATTTTTATTTTCAGGCCCCAATACAGCAATGTCAGCAGGTAAATACAACATCAAAGTGTGGGATCAAGCGAGTGACAGAGAACCAGGAAACTGCAATATAAGCTTATATTTAGATAGCAGTAGGCTAATTAAGCAAAAAAATATTGTGATTGATAGTAACATAGAAAATGCCACGCTACCTTTTGCCGAATTTACTTTCGAGCTTGAAGAGGCAGAGCAGGATTTTTCTATAAAGTGCGAACTGATCTCTGGAGAATTAACCCTTGAGCGCATAAACCTAATAGGGCTTTAATATAGGGGATTTCTAAAAAAAATCGTCATTTCGTAAGGTTAAAACCTTCGTCTTTTAGGTGAGCAGATTTATCTCTTATCGGTGTCGCAAGTGGCAGAGTTTGGTGAGTCTATGATTTGTGAGTGTTGAGCTAACAAGGGCAACCACAAGGGATTGTGCGTACAGTTGTAGGGCTGCCCCTCGTGGGTCAATGCTGTTGACTTAAGAAATGCCGAACAATATCCAGAAATAAGTCTTTGATATATAGTATAATATCGCATGTTATTAATAATTAAATATCGGTAGTTTTTCATGAAAAATGCATCAAACTTTGCACAAACCCTGCTCTGAAAATCCATGCCAACTTTCAAGTTATCTTGAAAGGTTTCTTCAATTAATCCCCAAAACACTCCCGGAAGATCAGAAAATAGCGACAACTGACTTCACTCGCTCAAGAAAACTCTCTTTACCCAAACTGATGACCTTTCTTTTATCAATGGTTGCCAGTGGTAAAGCGCAAGGCGTTGATGGTAAGTCTGGAGAATTTTTTTAACAGGCACGACGCAGTGGATTATGGCCTGAAGCCGATGCAGTCCATCGTAGTGCAGTCACTCGCTGAAAATCAGGGATGATTTTTAGTCCGCAGTAGGCGAAGGGAAATTTGGCAATCTGAAGTGAACTGTAAGTTC
>ENA-ORXI01002132-ORXI01002132.1-sediment-metagenome-genome-assembly--contig:-NODE-2132-length-14663-cov-20.107363_pt1 | contig 14663 bp, 13 predicted proteins | sample MGYA00237861_ERZ511468 | MGnify/ENA primary metagenome ERZ511468 (study PRJEB26299, sample SAMN06266213) | sediment metagenome | isolation source: Hudson Canyon methane seep mesocosm | place... | reverse complement strand
AGGTTAACAGGACAAACGGCATAGCCATTTGCCCAAGCCACCGCCTAAGGCGGTGGATATACAAGACTGATTATAATCACTATTTCAAAAACTAATCTATTCATTTTTTCCTCCGAGCTAGCTTGACAAACAACCTACCCTTACTCTATTACAGAGCGAAAATAGGCTATTTCTTTTGAGTGCCCTTACTTACATTTCACATAATCTGCTTTTATGCCTAAATCCCGAAATTTTCTTTCTGCCTTCGCTCTAGCTTCAGAAGAGTCATTAGCAGATACATGAACCATTTTATCAGGGTGCCCTCCAACATATGCCCAGCATTCATAAGACATAGAAGCCATTGAAACGTAACTTGAAGCAGCCATTATTATCCCTGCTATTGTTAAAGTAATTCTTTTCATAATCTAATGCCCTGAATTCAGGTGCCTTTAGTCTGCCGCTTAATTAAATTAATAAGACCTGCCAACGCGGCGTTATTGACTGGCCTAAAACTTAGGGTGCTATTTACCATAGTAAACCCCGTACTTCTATATTATCCAAACTTTCACCAATATTCACTCTGAAAAAATTCATATTGACAATCAAATCATTATTAAACGGACGTAAGATAAAAATGTGATAAATTTTCTAAGAAGATATTTTTTATTTGTAGCGGGGGCAGGGAGTCAGCAATAAATACCCCCTAAATTTCATCGCATCTCAAGTTTTGCTCTTGTTCCCAAGTTCTACTTGGGAATGCGTGGGGAAACAGCTCTGCTGTGCGGTTCTTGGTAAGCAGAGCTTACGGGCATGCATTCCCAAGCGGGAGAGACTGTGAAAGTATTATTCACTTTTAAAACAACTGGTTAAGTATAGGGTAACTCAACAACGATTGGGGCGCAGTGCTTTAGAGACTGTGAAAGTATTCAAGAAAACCACTAAAAACAGCAAAAAATTCGATGTAAGTTATTGATTGTTCGTTATCGAAATGGGCTTTTTTGCCTAATTTCGGAATACTTTCACAGCCTCTTTAGCCTGCTCTTACGTCAATAAAAGCAGGCTAAAGCACTGCGCCCCATCTGCCTTTTAATAATGACGAATAATATTAGCTCAATATAACCCATTGATAAATATTAAATTAATACTTTCACAGTCTCAGGAGCTTGGGAACGAGAAATCATCCGTAGGCTGGGTTAGCGGCTTTATCGCGTAACCCAGCATTGTCAGCATTACGCTGGGTTACGTTATTTCGCTGCGCTCTATAAGCTAACCCAGCCTACGGAGGAGTTTGGAATCAAGAAAACGCGTCTTGTCCTGTCTCGCACGGTACGCTTTCCAGCCTTGAGGGCTGGAGCGACCGAGCGAGACAGGACAAGACGCTCCCTTCGATATAATAATTTCCTTGTTCCCAAGTTCTACTTGGGAATACGGGGTGTACAGCTCTGCTGTGCGGGTCTCGGTAAGCAGAGCTTACGGGCATACACTCCCAGGCTTGGAGCTTGGGAGCAAGGCTATCGCCACGAAAAGAGTAAAAGGGTAAAAGAGCAAAGTGCTACTAAGGTTTCCTCACAAGGCGGAAGCCCACATCGTAGTGGCGGTAGCCGAGCGAAATGTCGTAACGATCCGCCGAACGCAGAACGTACGCGCCGTCGTACCAGCCACCGCCACGATACACACGGCGCCGACCCGAACTCGGCCCCTGGGGATTATTTGTTGGACTGTTTTTATAATAGCCCTTATCATACCAATCAGACACCCATTCATAGACATTACCACTCATATCATACAAACCCGAGCCATTCGCTTGTTTTTGACCGACATCATGCGTGCTGCTTCCCGAGTTTTTACCATACCAAGCTACGCTGTTTGCATTATTACTGCCACAGTATTCTTGCTCTTTTCCGCCACTACGACAGGCATATTCCCATTCTGCTTCGGTGGGTAAACGATAGTTTTGCTGAGTTTGTTGGTTCAGTTTACGGATAAAGCCTTGCACATCATCCCAGCTTACTTGTTCTACTGGTTTATTGCTTCCTTTATAGCTTGAGGGATTATTGCCCATGACTTTCTGCCACTGCGCTTGAGTGACTTCGTATTTCCCGATAGCATAAGCACTCAAACAAACACGATGTACGGGTTTTTCATCACCTTGCCCAAAATTGCTACCCATTTGAAAACAGTCTGGCTGGATAGGCACAAACTTCATGCCTGTTATCGGGTCGGTGTATGGTTGGGATTGCTCTGTTGTAGAAACCCTTGTCACCGCTGGTCTTTCTTGGTTTCGACTTTCTTGCTCTAATACCACACTCAATACCTGATTACCGCCCTGCTGATAACGCACGGTTTTAATTTGTCGTTTATAACCTAAGCGAGCCACTTCTATCTTGTAGTCTTTATCGGTTTGTAAGCCGATACCGTCTTGATATTTAGACACGATATTGAGAATACGCACGCTTGCATCAGAAGGGCTGGGCTTTACGGTTAGCTGTACTTGCGTGGAGAGTGATAGCTGACTGCCTGAGCATGTCGCAAAACAATAAATATTATGCAGCGGTGACATTTCTAAGCGCGGGCTTTGCTGGCGTTGGGTGTCATTTTCGACTGCGACATTGACGCTATTTAATAGATCATCAATCGGTCTGTGTGCTTGGCTTTGTAAATGACGTAATAATTGCAGGGTATAAGGGCTATGTTGCCCTGAGCCATCGGCGGCGGTGGCATTGGGTTTAGTGGCGTAGGCAATAATAGTACTGCTGGGGGCATCCATTCGCCCTAAGCCCCGTGTTGCGCCCGACTTTGAGTCGCGCGGGTAAGGATCGTCTCGGCAAGCATCGAGTATGACCAGATTTAAACCGCGTGAATGGCTGGTCATTTCATCCATTAAAAAACTAACATTCATAGCACGATGACGCACATGACTGGCTTTGTTGATAACCGATTTTGTGGGCATCAGATAGTTATTGCCCTGACGCTGTACGCCATGCCCTGAGTAATAAAACAGGGCGATGTCGGCACTGCTAATCTGGGCAGAAAACTCTTCAACGGCAAGCTCCATTGCTTCACGACTGGCGAGGTTGGGCTTATAAAGCACGGTAAAGCCTAAGTCACGTAAGGATTTTGTAAGGCTACGGGCATCGTTGACTGGATTATTCAATCGCCCGACATTGTAATCGGCATTACCGATAATCAAGGCGACTTTTTTAGCGGCTTGTAGTGGGCTGAGTAGCGTCAAAAATAGCGCTAAGAATGTAAAGTGTCGGGGATATTTAGTCATAGTTTATCATTATAGGTTTTTTCTCATTTGCCTCGTTCCTAAGCTCCAGAGACCGTGAAAGTATTATACGTAGGTTGGGCTGAAGCATGAAGCCCAACAACTGATGCTAGATAAGCCATTGATTGTGTGGGCGACGGGCTATCGCCTCACTTGTACGACTTGCCAATCCATATAAGCACCGTATTGCTGACGAAACGAGTTTAATCGTGCTGCCCAGTTAATATTATCTGGACGATTATCACAACATACTGGCATGGTCGCTAATAATTGGCGCAACTTTTTGGCTACTAAAGGCTTATTAACGGCAATGGCATAAATAGATTCCTGACGCACATGGCTGGCTAAATCAAAAAGCTCCGTTTCTGGATAACGCAACTGTTCACCTGCAAACAGTTGAAACTGCGTTTGAGAATTATCGGGGAATAAGCGGAAGAAGCCTTGCGCACTTTTATTCAGTAAAAAGACTTCCGCCTCTTGATTAACGCTGATTTTTAGACCAAAACAGTGGCTAATGGGCTGTTTATTAGGAATCGCATACTCACCCATCGCCCATGGGTTGGTCGTGCGACAAAACGGCTCGCCTATCGGGCTGATAAGCTTTAAGGTGCTAAATAAGTGTGCGGTAACTGGGGCTTGTATAACAATGCGCTCGGGCTGCGGTGCCACAATTATCGCAACAGGCTGAGGGACAAATTGTACAGGCAACCGTAAAGCCGCAGGGGATAAAGTGACATAAGCGGCGGTATCTGTGCCTTTGATATGTCCATCCGCTTGCTTGTCCTCTGCAATCAGCCATAATTGATGCAGTTCATTATCTATCGGGTGCAGTTGCGCTTTTAAAATAATATTCGCCGCTTTGGGTGTATTAACAATATGCACTTCATTAAAACGCGATAAATAATTACCCACTAAATTCAGCGTTTGATTAATAAATGCCGCTTGTTGTGGGTTGTTTTCTGGGTAAATATAGAGCTTATCAAGACTGCTTTGTTGCAATAAACAACTGACATTTTTGGCTAGATAATTAGCGAGTAAGTCTTTTTGCTGTTCGGTAAAGGGTAAAGGTCTTAAGCCGCGCAATATTTCATCGGGTCGGGTTTCTGCTAATTGCTGTTGTTCTTGTTTAGATAGTTTACCTTGCCATGTTTTACCAAAACCAGACACCCATCGACCTTGCTCTGGATCAAGCGCTTTGACTGACAATTGAAATTGATCGTTAATCGGCTTTAAATCAAAACCGATATAAAACCGGCTTTTTTGCTTAGGACTACACTGTAAATCTTGTAAATGTCGATGGTGCTGCAGTGAATTACTTGAGGCTTGCCAAACAACATTGGCACCGTTACTTTGTAACAGCGCATTAAAGGCTTGATCTCTAATCGTTGCCGTTAAGCTATCGATTTGCGCTTCGACCTGCCCTCCGTGCATATCAACTAAAATAATAGGCTGTTGTTTAAAGCGCGGATGCTCACCTAGTTCTTTCACTAGATAGGGAGACAATTCTTCTGCTGTCCATTGCTTTAGAGTGGGAGCGCAGCCGGTTAATGTCAACGATAAGAGCAACAGACCGTAAGCACTCAGTTGGGAATGAAAATTATGCATAAAAACCTCTTTAATGATCGATACTATTAAGCAACTGCTTAACTTGCTGACAGAAAACCACTTTATCTTCTGCTGGCTGCCAGTTATTTAATTGCTCAGTTAAGGGTGCTAAGTTCTCATACGCTGAAAACTGTTGTTTAAATTCAGCGAGCCTTTGCGCCTGCTTAGGATAAAACTCGGCTGAAGCTTGTAGGTCGGTTTGCGCGCAAGATAATTGCAGTAACGCCATATTACGCCCAAAGGTCTGTAGTAAAACTTGCTGTTGCTGACAGACCTCTGCACTTAAATCCTGGGGGCAGTCTGGAAAGTCGCTTGGGTAAGCACTAATCACTTGCTGCCATTGCGTATTATTGGCCAGTTTCCCTGCTTGTTGTAATTGGCGTAAGCCCTCACCTAGCCCTTTTAAAATAGCAGGTTTAAGTAAGTCATAAGTGCTGGGTAAACTAAAGTCTAATGATTTATCATTCATTCGGTAGTACCAGCTCTCTAGCGCAGGTTCTCCGGTAAATTGTGCATAATCGCCATCAATTTGCGTTAATAAATCAGGCTGCATCACTGTTTTTAACGTGACCACTGCGATCAATACGCTGGCTGTTGCGAATGCTAAACCTCCACCCATCCCGTTAGCATTAAATTCTGGCAACCAACTCTTGAGCCTCTGACTTAAACTGATGTGATTTTTGGCTTTTTCAGCGGCTAGGAGTTGTTCACTTTCCAGTAAATCCATCCATAGTTGATAACACTCAGAATCGTGCGTTACAAAAGCTTGCACCTCTGCGCTGCGTTTTTTATTCAGCTTGCCACGTCGCCATAAATCAATCTCAAGCAAACTCGGTTTATTGCCACTGGGCTTTTTTTCATCTAAAGCCAACCCCAGCAAGGCTAAAGATTTTTTAGATATTATTGTCATTTTTCAGGTCCATAAAAATAGGAGTTAACTCTATTAACGGTCAAGCTAGAAAAAACAGCTAAAAGCAATCTCGCCCCCGTTATTAAGATAGCCTTAATCATTCAACACACTTAAATCAATATCATGCTGCTTCAAAACACTCTGAATGCTGCTGAGTGCTTGGCTTAGTTGATAGCGGATTTTATGTGTGGGCTTATTCAAAGCTCTGGAAGCGGAGGCAACCGAATAACCTTCTGCAAAAATTAAAATAAGCAAAAGTCTATCATCATTGGTAATAGCTTTATCTAAACTTTCACTGAGTAATTGCCATTGCTGAATAATATGCTCTGAAAGAGCCGATTGATTAAGTTCAGCCGCGTCTTCATTTAAAATAATCTGTAATAAAAAGGCCAATTCGTTTTCTGGTAAATTATTATCGGGGCTATCATGGTCATCCCCATATTCCATATCTTCTGGAAATTGTTCTTCCAAGCGCCCTAAGGTCGAGCAATAGGCTTTAGATTTTAATTGACTAACAATAAATGCTACCTGCTCTGAGTGAGAGGTATCGCTATTCGCTGGTAATGGATCAGCACTGATTTTTTGAGCAATGGCCTGTGCCGGAAGATTTTCCTGGCATAACATCACCGCAATACGCTCCCAAAAAACACCCAGTTTTTTGACCCAGGTTCGTGGCCGACAGCGCCCAAAATGCTGCCGATATTCATCTCTTAAAAGATTTTTAAAGGCAGTCAACACATACGCGTCAGACATCTCACTTTGTTTTGATTTTTGTAAATTTTCGAACAGTGCTAACCAGGAATTTTGAAAAGCATCCTCTTCCAAATTCAAGTAATTAGCATAAACTTTACGTGACTGATAGCGAAATCGCCTTTCCCATGCGGGAGTAAAATACTGATCGTACCAAGCCATGATAATCCTTCTTCTAATATAATCATTGATTTATGTTCTGCTATATCTAGGCTGTAGCAGCATTACTTTTAATATGTCATTAACTACACGATATATTATCAGAAAAACTTACCCTCTATAGAGATAACCCCTTTCACCAGCAATTCTAAATTTAAAAGAGCCAAAAAGGTATCGTTCGCACCGTATAAAGTAGCTTTGACTTGTCCGCTTATATTGACATTAAATTGGAGATGGGCAGTTTTTTTGCCCACCATCAAAGCGGTATCACGGTGGGCAGAAAAGATTGCCCACCCTACGATTTATAAGTTGTCCCACCTTAAAATGGTAGCCCGTATTTCGTTTTTCTAAAGCAAACCAGAAAAAAATTTATCACATTTTTTATACCTGCCCGTTAATTCTGATAACAGTTTTAATTTGAATGATACGAGGCAATAAAATGAATATAAAAAAGAACCTAATTAACCTTGCAGTTTGCACAGTTTTAAGCGGCACAGCACTTTATGCGCCGTCTAGCCTTGCAATCGCTCCTACACTCAATTTATTCCCGACCAGTGTGGTGGCTAATTTACAAACGTCTGCGGCTTCAGCGGAAGAAATGGAAAATAGTATGGAGAGTATTGTTGTCCAAATGGAAAATCAGGCGCAGCTTTATAAAGATTCACAATGTGAATCAGGCTCACTTGATGCGGGATGTGCGCAAATTAAAAAAGGCTTAGCAACAAGCTACACAAAAATGCTCGATAAAATGGGCGATCAATTACCCGTTATGAAACAAGCAATGCAATCCACCGTGAATGTCTTGGGTAAAAATATTCGCACTGAATTAGGTAAAAAAATGACTATGCGTGATTTGCAAAGAGTCATCCAAGGAAAAACAGGGGCTATACAAAGCGCCCGTAAACGCTCAGGAAAAAAAGCAGGTCGAATGAGCGCATCTTTGAAGAAATACCACTCTATGATTACCTTAAATTCTAATCAAAGCCCTAGCCAAGCTTTATTAGCCGCAGAAATTTATGCCGATGCAAGCGAGGCTTTGGATTATATCAGCTTACTACAGATGCAAATTGATCAGAGCAAAATCATTATGGGCGTTGGTAATATTTGGAATGGCGAACCTTCTGAGCAGATGATGGCAACGGTTAGTAGCGTAAAAGCCCTATTATTTGGCGAAGTTGAAACCGATCTCATCCCCGATACGCTCATGCAAAACATCGACCCCGCTAAAGATGATAGTGCTTGGATTATCGATTAATTAATTATTATTTATTAAAGGAATTTATTATGAACACGTTTAAACTTTTAAAAAACACTGTATTGGGATTTTGCTTAGTCAGTGGCTTAACGGCTTGTGCACAAACTCCTAGACACAATACTAGCCAATCTAGCCATCAAGCCAGTTGCTCTCTGCCTCAACATAAAAAACTGACAGTTGCAGTGGATAATGCCCAAGCCTCCTTAAGCGATCGCAGTTGCCATTATCAATTTGATGCGATACATGCACAGTTATTGAATATCGCGGTCAACGATCCTAGCAGTACACATAATACGGAATTTCGAAGCTTTTACAAATGGAGCATTGATCAAGGCATTATTAGTAGCCTACAAGGCAAAGAGTATTACACCCGTTATTTTACCAATTCATTTGGTAACGTATTGGCTAATGATCGCAATGTGTGTTCTAGCGCAGCTAATAAAGAGAAACTCATTAAAAGCATCGACCGAGAACTGGGGAGTAAAAAAATCGGCTTACAAGACATTATGCAAGATCGTAAAGCCTATTTTAGTGCACAGCAAACCCATAATGACCTGGTATTTTTAATTGAAACCACCTTACTCGCTTGTGAGAAAACTTAAGCTGAAAATATACGAAACACTTGGGAGTGAGGTTTTAACATCGCTCGACCCAGAGCGGGACTAAATCCCCACTTCCAGTTTAGTCGTTATTAACTTTATTCCGTGCGCGTTCTTTAGCTTAAACCCTCTCCAGTTGGAGAGGGTTAGGTAGAAAATTTCATTACTCATTTATCAAATACTTAAACCCTATGAACCATAATAGCTATAATTTCATCAAAGGTATCATGACAGGCGCACTAGGTTCTTTAGTCACCGGTGGGCTGCTGGTTTACACGCTAAATGTGACTGGTTTTGCCGTGATTCAATTACCTTTAGAATCGGGCTTGAACGCCTTAATTAACTTCACATACAACAATCTTAAATTATCCATTATTCCTTTTATCGCTTTATTGATTGGCTATATCGTATTATTACAGCAACTTCAAAACCAGCTACAGGATAGCTCGTACAGCATTGATCAGGTCGCACAAACTGATCATTTAATAGATACCTGCATTAGCCTGTTTTTTGGGGTGGGTGTTATCTGGACGGCTATTGGTATGCGTAGTGCTTTAATGTTTGCCTTAGGTGACCCTGAAACCGCGGCAGCCGATGGTGCTTTTGCTATTTTACAACGTATGGTCGATGGCGGCATTTTACTTGCTTTATCGACGACGATTTTTGGCGGTGTCGGAGGCTATTTAATGCGTATTTTTAAATCTTTGTTTTTAGGTTTGAGGTTGCAAAGCTATTATAGCGCTCAGATGCAAGCACAAAGCGAGGATGCTTATCAGGTATTACAACGTATTGAACAACACTTACAAAGTCTTATTCAAACAAAGGAAAAATCATGAGTCATTTACCGTGGCAACCCCCTTACATGCGTTATCAATCGATGGGTGGTGATGATCAAATTGAAGCCTTGCAAACCGATGTGATGCGCTTTATGGCAATTTTAGGTCTGTGTTTAATGGCGATTTTTTCATTAGTACAAAGTATGCCTTATCAAGCAGCACAAAAACCACCACAACTAGAGAGCAAAGCATTATTAGCCTCTGAAATACAAGAACTACAAGTCAACTCAGAAAAATTGTTAGATAAAATTAAGCAGCTTGAAGACTCTTTACAGCAGAAAACCGTTACATTGGAACAGACCATCAAGGATCAACAAGTCAGATTGACCGCACTTACTGAATCCTTGCAACAAGAACATCACGCTCTAGCAAAAATACGACAAACACTTACAAAAGAGCAGCGCAGTCATAAACAGCAACAAGCTAAACTAGACCAGGTAAGCGATACAGCACATGAAATCCAGAAAAAACCAGAGAAAAAAGGCTTTAGTTTACGCTTTACATCAGAGCAAACTTTATTGCATTTAATACAAAAACAAAAAATCCAACTGTATCTCGTGGCAGGTAAACAAGGCTGGCGAATCACTAATCAATCAACTCAGTGGTTCTTGCAGAAAACGCATTTACCCGCGCAGTATTATCAAATGGCTGCCGCCACCGTACCAGGAATATTAAAACAAACAGCACAACAGCAATTATCTGTCCATGAATCCAGCCAAGTCATTTGGGCAGTGGCGTTACCCTCCGTAATGGCAACTTCCATTAAAAATCTGATGCAACAGAAAACAGGCGGGGAATTGGTGATTGAGCAAACAGGCGTGGTTAAACTTAACCCCTAGCGAGAAAATCCTCTTGCTCCCAATCCCTAATCACCTTATTTAACCTCTTGTTCCCAAGCTCTGCTTGGGAATACCTGGAAGAGTAGCTCTAGGCTACGCGTTTGGTAAGCAGAGCTTACAAGCATGCATTCCCAAGCGGGAGCTTGGGAACGAGAAAAATGGGATATATTTTACTAATCACCTAATATGTTTGTTAATATAATCATAAAGATTAATTATGATTATATCTGATTAAAACAATAAGGAACATGCTATGGAAACGAGAGTCTTAACTGCACATATACCCTTACCTTTAGCAGAAAAGGTGGATGAACTAGCGACACGCTTAGACCGCTCTAAAGCTTGGATAATAAAACAAGCTTTATCAGCGTGGCTAGCGCAGGAAGAAGATAGATATCAATTAACACTTGAAGCACTTGAAGAGGTCGATAAAGGTGAGTTGATTGACCATGCAGCAGTACAAGCTTGGGCGGCCAGTCTTGATACAACCACACCTTTACCAGCGCCTAATAAATGAGGAGCATTAAATGGACAAAGGCTGCACTCAATGATTTAAGCCGACTGTATGAGTTTCTTGCAGCTAAAAATAACCAAGCAGCAGCAAAAACAATTCAATCATTAACATCAGCACCTCAGAAAATCATTGCACAACCGCGCATTGGCGCACAACTTGATGAATTTTCGGGGCGTGAAGTAAGGCGGTTACTCATAGGGCATTATGAAATGCGTTATGAACTTAGGCAAGAGGCTATCTATATTTTGCGTATCTGGCACACTCGGGAATCTCGATAGGTAACTGACAAAAAATAAAATGCTACACCCTTGCTCCCAAGTTCTACTTGGGAATACGTGGAAAAGTAGCTCCAGCTGCGCGTTTAGTAAGCAGAGCTTACAAGCATGCATTCCCAAGCTGGAGCTTGGGAACGAGAAAAAAGACGGGGCAGCTTGTAAATCGTAGAGTGGGCAATCTTTTCTGCCCACCGCGTGCAGCCTTAATGGTGGGCAGAAAAGATTGCCCACCCTACTTTTTCATGAATATTTGTCCCGCTTTAAGTGGGTAGCCATAAAAAGCTAGATTTTCATCACCCTACTGTACAGCTCTGTATTGGAAACGCGGACTTTATGCGCCTAAAAATCGCATTTCCAAGTGCGTGATTTGATGGCTTTTACTGACATTCTTCTACTGCAAAAAAACTTAAATTACGCTGTTGCTTATCAAATTCCATACCGATTAAATAAACGGGCTTTGCTCGGTTGATATATTTTTGTTGATAATTTTTTGCTTTGATTTGTGCTAATGCCGTGCCTTGTTTAGCATTTTTATCCAAGGCTTTAAACTCGATAATAAATATTTTATCATCAAATATAACCGTTAAATCTATACGCCCTTGGTTGGTGCTATCCTCAGCAATGACGGTAAAGCCTGATGCACATAAACAGCTATAGACTATTGATGCATAATAGCCTTCATAATTAGCGATATTATTTTTTCTATACCAATCATTAGGAATGGATGCAAATAACGTCTGAAATCCTTGCTCAAGCAGGGTGAAGTTATTATCTTGTAGCGCGGTATAAATCTGAAAGCGTTGGCGTGTAATAACACTGGGGATTGTATGAGTTAAATCGCGTAATAAATATTGATTTAAGCTGGCTTTTACTTCGCGATTGGGAAATTTTAAATAAAACAAACGCTCATCACCAAACTGCTCTACACGATCAATGGTTAAATAACCTGTCTGAAATAAAACCGTTTCTAAGCTAATATCATCCACATCAAAACTACCTAAATCAGATTCCGTTAAGAAGATATTTTCCATATCAGGCACGTTATATTGGCGGTCTCGTACTAGCTTTAATAAAAAAGAGGGGCTACCTGTTTCAAACCAGTAATTTTTATATTGTTTTTCACTCAAATAAAGCAAAATCCCAAAGGGGTTATAAACCTTTTGCCCCATAAAGTTATAACCGTTATACCAGCGTGCGAGTTTCTTAAAATCCACACCCTCTAAACGCTCGGTAAATACTTGTTTTATCTCTGTTTCGGTGTAACCGCATAAGGTTGCATATTTAGGGCTAAGGCTAATATCCCTTATATTATTCAAGCCACTAAATAAGCTTATTTTGCTAAACTTACTCACCCCTGTTAAAAAGACAAACTGTATATCCTTATCGCTATTTTTTATCACTGAATATATATTTTTCAGACCCTCACGAAGTTCTGTCGCAATCTCTTTTTTATCAATATTATCTAAAATGGGTTTGTCGTACTCATCAACTAAGATGACTACTTTTTCACCTGTTAACTGGTGTAATAAATGTATTAATTCTGCAAAACGGTCTGCACTATTATTTTCTGTAAGAACGACTTTATAGTGACTAGCCGTTTCATTTAATATATATAAAAAATTACTATTCAGAATTTCAAGGCTTTTAAAAAACCCACCACCAAAACTAATATGAATAACAGGCCGTTTTTTTGACCAGTCCCAGTTATTTTCTAAATATAAGCCTTTAAAGAGTTCTTGCTCACCTGCAAAAGCGGATTTTAAGGTGCTAATTAATAGCGACTTACCAAAACGACGTGGGCGCGAGAGAAAATAACATTCCCCCTCTTCCAGCAATTGAGCAATTAAAGGCGTTTTATCAACGTAATAACAATGACCTTCCCGTAATTTTGAAAACGTTTGTAAGCCTATCGGCAGTTTTTTTAGTTCCATGTTTAGTCTATATTTTTTAGGATTTGTGCTTTTTGTGCTGGTGGCTCATGGCTGGGTAGCTCATACGCAAGGTTTTGTCATGTAGGTTGGGGTGAGTTTGCGAACCCCAACAAGCATTGCTATTAATTGTTGGGGCTACCAACTTAAAGCGGGACAAATATTCATGCAAAAGATTGCCCACCCTACGATTTACAAGCTGTCCCGTCTTAAAATGGTAGCCATTGTTGGGCTTTGTTATTTCGCTGCGCTCAATAATCTTCAGCCCAACCTACCTGCTGTTAAAGTAGAGTTTAAGTTTATGAATTATCAAACGGGAACCTGAGAATTTATCAAAATGCATTAGAATTATTACCTGAATTCTTTGGAATATTAATCTTCCATTCTCGCGATGCTAGCAGCCATCTCGTCAAAATTTTGGTGTGTTTTAAATTCTTGCCATAAATACTTATCATTTTTCATACTAGTTTTTACCGTTTTTTCTACTGCTTCTCGGACCCTACGTTCATCTAAACCGGCCAATAAAAATAGCCTTCCTTCTGGACCAGTACGACTCTTATACAATTTAGCATCTGAAATAGTTTCCGTAGAAACTGCTTTAATTACGCTACTTGCTGCAGCAGAAATAGAATCCGACGTACCCAGTCCTGTTACACCCAAATAATTTTGAACCATTTTTGAAGCCTTCACTTTAAAATGTTCAGTTAAATTAGAGAGTGCAGCAGCCTTAGCTCTATTCTTCATATAATCAACACCTGCCCTTGATTTTCTAAAGAAACCTATTGCTTGTAACTCTAGGCCAGGTAAAGGTTCTCCACATACCCAGCCAGGAGCTGCTGTTTGATTAGGGAATACACAGTCAGGTTCATTACTCTCACTCTGAGAAGTAACTTGGTTTACTAATAACGTTAGCCATGTATCACTCTCTTTCTTTCTCCTATTAGTGGGTATCACTGTATTAGCTTCGCTATCTTTCGCAAGTATACCTGCATGCCTTATAGGAATTGATGAAATCTGCTTTAACGCCACAAAATACACCGCATTATCAGCGGTTAACTCAAAATCACTGACTTGTTTTTGATACCCCCTAGCACTCACTTCAACTTTATAACTGTCTGCTTTTAATAACAGCCCTGCTTGATAAACAGGGGCAATATTTAAAATACGCACACGCGCATTAGCAGGGCTAGTTTTAACGGTAAAGGCAATTTTAGAATTTAATACTACTTCAGGAGTAGCGTATTGCTTTGATTTCAGTCGTGCTAATTTGATGTAAACGCCTCGTGGATATTGCTGTATATAGCTATCAAAATAAGCGGCGCTGGTTTCATTAGCGATGCTATTCCAAAAAGCGATTTCAGCGTTTGGTGATACAGATACAGAAGTGGGCTTAGTTGCAGGCTTTCTAAAATAATAAGTATTCGGCGGTACTGCTTTAGACACAACATCAGAAGTCTGACCCGTATTAACACTCACCTCATAAGCCACTTGGTCAAACAAAGCTCTCACATCCATTGTTGAGGTGTTTAATTGCTTTAATAAGGCTTGTGTATAAGGGCTATGCCGCCCTACGCCATCTTTTGCATATTCACCCGAAGCCGTTGAATAGGCAATAATCTGGCTAATTCCAAGGTCTGCGCTAGATCGTCCAAATGCTCTAACAGAACTGCCGAAACCCGCCCTATTTGCTTCGTCTTCTAGTTTTGGAATTTCTCTACACGCATCAAATATAGCAATATTTAA
>ENA-ORXI01002131-ORXI01002131.1-sediment-metagenome-genome-assembly--contig:-NODE-2131-length-14673-cov-8.056385_pt1 | contig 14673 bp, 11 predicted proteins | sample MGYA00237861_ERZ511468 | MGnify/ENA primary metagenome ERZ511468 (study PRJEB26299, sample SAMN06266213) | sediment metagenome | isolation source: Hudson Canyon methane seep mesocosm | place... | reverse complement strand
TGATTCGCCGCGTGGCGAATCGATTTTTGCGACAGGAGTCCCAAAATCTTTAGGCGAGCCACGTGGTGGCGCGCCTATCAAGCTGTAGTTGATGACTTTAATGATAATGGAATTGATGCAATCTACTATGAAGAATCAACGGAAACGCTTTATTTAGTCCAATCAAAACTAAAAGCAACTGAACAATTTAAACAAGCGGATGCTCAAGCTTTTGTTGATGGTGTTCGGCTTTTGATTAAACAGCAGTTTTCTGAATTTAACGAAAATGTAATAAATAGAAAGTCAGAAATTGAAGCTGCACTAGATACATGTAGTCATATTGACATAGTTGTAGCCTATACAGGGGATGGAATTTCAGGCGTTGCAACTGAAGTATTGAACCGCTTAATTATCGATGAGGATCTTCAAGAAGAACGGTTTAAAGAAGAAATATCGTATTTTACTGCGGATGATGTTGTTAAAGCACTGAGACTTGAAAAAGCTTATCAACCAGTAAATACTAAAATTAAATTGCAAAAACATCAGAAAATCTGTGAGCCAAGAGAGGTATATTATGGTGTTGCAAAGCTGGTTGATTTAGCTGCATTACATGAAGAATTTGGAAAAGCCCTATACGAGAAAAATATTCGTTATTACCTTGGGAGTACCAAATCAAATGTTAACCGATCTATTAAAGCGACATTAGCCAATAAACCTCAGGATTTTCTACTTTTAAATAATGGTGTAACCGCTTTAAGTGAAATAATTGATCCTAAATCACAAAGGGCAGGCTATAAAAACTTTAATGTCCGTGGGTTTTCCATTATTAATGGAGCACAGACCGTTGCAACTGCTGCTGAATTTATAAGACTTCACCCAGAATCAAATGTGGATGAAGCCAAAGTAATGCTGACAATTATTAAGTCAGCCTCTGATAGTGATTTTCCAAAAATAGTTACTAAAGCAAGAAACCACCAAAATCCCGTTCAGGCAACTCACTTTGCAGCACTTGATGATACTCAGGAGCGTTTACGGCAAGATATTGCTATTCATGGTTATCAGTATCAATACCGACCACAAAGCCTGTCTACCCCCAGAAGACAGTTGATAACACTGGAAGAGGCATCGAAAGCTTTAGCTCTATTTGAAAAAGACCCTCGGTATTTAGTAAGGTTAAAATCAGAGCCTAGTAGGTTTATTCATAAAGACTCAGTTGAATATCAGTCTATATTTACAACAAACTTAAGTGCTATTCATTTAATTAATGCCGTTAAATTATATCGAGCAACACGGCAGGTACTCTTATCTAATGAAAATAGTAGTTTTGGTAAAGAAAAACTTATTTATCGACATGGTGTTTTTTGTATTGCAGGTGTACTAATGAAAAGACTGCATAACAAAGTTATGGGTGAAGAAATTTTGAATGATACGCAAATAAACCAGATTATTAGCTTTCCCTTGGACGAACTTAGGCAGAAAACATTTGAAATTATGGATGTGTCTACAATGTTTAGTCCTGGCCCTTTAGCCTTTTTTAGAAATCAGACTTATGCATTACCTGTGATTAATGAAATGATGATTCAACATTATGGGCAAGAAAATGAAACAGTTAGTTACTTAAGAAATGTGACGATAGGAACTGATAAATACCCTAAACAACAATTGGTCGATTATTTAATTAGCCAAGCACCACAAATTTGAGATTGAAGTAATGAGCAAAACAAAATTGGAATTAACCTGGATAGGCAAGGATAAAAGGCCAAAGCTTGAACCACGGATTTTGTTAGAAGATCCTACAAAGTCCTACCATGCTAAACACCGTGTTTCCGAGAATGATCAATTTGATAATAAGTTAATTTTTGGTGATAACTTATTGGCTTTGAAGGCGTTGGAGCAGGAATATACAGGGAAGGTGAAATGCGTATTTATTGATCCACCTTATAATACCGGAAATGCTTTTACTCAGTATGATGATGGGTTAGAGCATTCAATATGGTTGTCATTAATACGTGACCGTTTAGAAATTATCCAAAACTTGTTATCAGATGATGGTTCGTTATGGATTACGATTGATGATAATGAGGCGCATTATTTAAAAGTGTTGTGCGACGAAGTGTTTGGACGAAATAATTTTATTGCATCAATTATTTGGGAGAAGGATGCCGGTCGTAAAAATGATACAACAATTTCAACTTCACACGATTACATACTTATTTATACCAAAGATTCTAAGTCTTGGAAAAAGACCAGGAATTTATTAGAGCGTGGAGATGAGCAGTTAAAGAGGTATAAAAACCCTGATAATGACCCAAGAGGGCCTTGGAGGCAAGGTGCTGATGGTACTGCTAAAAGTGGTAATGATGGTCTAAGATATGAAATAACATTACCATCAGGTAGAGGGATACTGCCACCAATAGGAAACTTCTGGAGATTTAGCAAGAAAACTTTTGAGACTGCTCTTTCTGAAAATCGCGTGTACTTTGGAAAAAAAGGCGATAGTTTACCTGTAATAAAAAAATACCTTTCTGATATTCAAGACGGAATGGTACCTAAAACATGGTGGCCATCTTCAGAAGTTGGCTCTAATCAGTCTGCTCGTAGAGACCATTTGAGAAAGTTATTACCTGATATTGAACCCTTTGCTACTCCAAAACCAGAACAACTATTAGAAAGAATTATTCATATTTCGACAAATTCAGGAGATATTGTTCTTGATTCGTTTGCAGGATCTGGAACTACTGGTGCAGTAGCTCAAAAAATGGGCCGTCGATGGATAATGGTAGAATTGGGAGAACACTGCCACACTCATACTATCCCTCGTCTAAAAAAAGTTATTGATGGTGAAGACCAAGGTGGCATTTCCAAAACAGCTAACTGGCAAGGCGGTGGTGGCTTTCGTTATTACAGCTTAGCTCCATCTCTATTAGAAAAAGATCGCTGGAACAACTGGGTGGTAAATAAAGCTTACAACCCACTGATGTTATCAGAAGCTTTATGCAAACTGGAAGGCTTTACTTACGCACCTTCTGATACTCAATGGTGGAAGCATGGCTATTCTACTGAGCAAGATTTTATTTATGTCACTACGGAAAATTTATCCGTAGCTCAATTACAAGAATTATCTGATGAAGTGGGTGGTGATCAATCATTATTAGTTTGTTGTACGGCTTTTCGCTGTAAGGTCGATAGATTTAGTAACTTGACCTTAAAGAAAATTCCAAAAATGGTGCTATCTCGTTGTGAATGGGCGCATGATGATTACAGTTTAAGTATTGAAAACCTACCGCAAATGGAACAGCCTGATGCAGAGCCAGTACAAGCTGATTTATATGGAGATAAGGCATGAGTAGCAGAGTATTAAATAATGTATCAGGGCGTTTAAGTCTTCGTAGCCCTCAAAGGGAATCACTGGAAGCATTGGCTAAAGCAATAGATGCTGCACCCGATATGCTCCACCCAAAACGAGATGTCGCAGATATTTTACAAAGTCTAAAAAGTGAGTTTTCTACCTTATCAGATTTTGAACGTGAATTTCCTTCTCTCTGTTTTGCTTTAGCAACAGGGGTGGGTAAAACGCGATTGATGGGTGCCTTTATTAGTTATTTATATTTAGAAAAAGGCATTCAAAATTTCTTTGTATTAGCACCTAATTTAACGATTTATAACAAACTGATTCAGGACTTTACACCGAATACCGCTAAATATGTTTTTAAAGGCATTGCTGAATTTTCTACTGATACTCCAGTTATTATTACGGGCGATGATTACGAGGTAAAAGGTCGTCATGCTGGGAGTTTGTTTTCATCTATTTCTATCAATATTTTTAATATTTCTAAAATCAATTCTGAAGTACGTGGTGGTAAATCACCCCGTATTAAACGGTTGTCTGAATATATCGGTGACAGCTATTTTAATTATTTAGCACAATTACCCGATTTGGTTTTGTTAATGGATGAGTCTCACCGCTATCGTGCAAGTGCAGGTGTTAAGGCTTTAAATGAGTTGAATCCATTATTTGGCTTAGAGTTAACCGCAACGCCTTTTGTAGAAAGTAATAAAGGAGCTATTCCTTTTAAAAATGTTGTTGTTGATTATCCCTTAGCAAGAGCTATGGATGATGGCTTTGTTAAAGAACCAGCGGTAGTCACACAGCGTAATTTTGATGCCAAACAGCACAGTAAAGAAGAAGTAGAGACTATTAAATTATTGGATGGTATTCGCCTACATGAAGCGACAAAAGTAGAGCTGCTAACTTATGCTCATGAGAATGATGTAAAAGTTGTTAAGCCCTTTATGCTGGTGATTGCACGTGATACGACTCATGCCGCTTCTTTACTTGAGTTAATGGAGTCGGATGATTTTTTTGCTGGCCGTTATCTGGGCAAAATTATTCAGGTTGATAGTAGTCGATCGGGAGCGGCTGAAGATGAAATGATTGCTCGGTTATTGGCTGTTGAAAGTATTGATGAACCAACGGAAGTAGTGATTCATGTCAATATGCTTAAAGAAGGCTGGGATGTCACTAATCTTTACACTATTGTTCCGCTTAGGGCTGCAAATGCTCGTACATTAATAGAACAGTCAATTGGCCGTGGTTTACGGTTGCCTTATGGCAAACGTACGGGAGTAACAGCGGTTGATCGTTTAAATATTGTTGCACATGATCGTTTTCAAGAAATTATTGATGAGGCTAATAACCCAGAAAATCCTTTACGTTTAAAACAGGTTATTTTAGAAGCTGAAGAAGAGGATGTAAGTACAGAAAGTATTGAAATTTCTTCAAAACTGGAAGGTTTAATCACTGGAGCAATTACAACAGGGAGTTCAGGTACTATTTATTCACTACCTGATTCGGACAAACCTGTATTTAATGGGGTGGCTGAAAAAGAAGTAGCTAAAGCTGCTTTATCAATTATCAATCAATTTCAACATAAGCCAGCGCAAGTTCCGACCAGCCAAGCTTTGTTGACTGCTGATATGCAAAAAACTATTACTTCTGCGGTAACAGAGCAATTATCCAATCAACAAACTTCTTTATTTGAAGAAGAAAAAGTTGATTTAGCAGCCGTAGTAGAAAAGGCGACACAATTGATGGTGCAAAATACCATTGATATTCCAAGAGTAGTTGTAGTACCTAAAGGCGAAGTGACTTATGGATATCACCCGTTTACTTTGGATATTAGTGAATTAAATTTACAGCCCTCTGAACGAGATATTGTTATTCAAAGTTTAGAGACGAATGAGCAAGAAACACTGGCGGCGCACAGTGAAATTATTGCCCAAAAGCCAGAAGACTATATTGTGCATACGCTGATTGATTATGATGATATCTCCTATGATGATCATGCTGAATTAATTTATGATTTATCAGGTCAGGCTGTTGAACATTTGAACAACTACTTATCTGAAGATGAAGTTAAAAATGTGTTAAGTAGCAACCGACAATTGATTGCTAAGACCATTCATGTACAAATGGCTGAGCATTTTTGGGAAAAAGCGACTAGTTATGAAGTGGAGGTTCGAAGTGGCTATACCCCGTTAAAGCCTTGCGCTTATACAATTAATGCCGGACAAACAGCACACTCTTATCGAGATACTGTTATGGATAAAGCTAAAATCAAACAAATGCTATTTGGTAGCTTTAGTAAATGTCTATACTCATTACAAAAATTTGATTCTGATACTGAACGCCGTTTTTCGGTCATCTTGGAACGTGATGCGCAAAAATGGTTTAAACCAGCCAAAGGACAATTTAAAATTTACTATCAGGATGGTACTGAACACCCTGAATATGTCCCTGATTTTATTGCAGAAACTGAAGGCTGTGTTTTGATGGTTGAAACTAAGGCTCAAAAAGACATGAAAGATGCCAAGGTTTTAACCAAAGCTGATGCAGCGATTAAGTGGTGTGAAAATGCCAGCACTCATTTGTTGGCTAACGGGGGTAAGGAATGGGTTTATTTGTTAGTTCCTCATGATGAGGTGAAGGAGAACCTTAAAATAACGGATTATTTGAATAAATTTCGTTTTCATGAAACGGTGTGATTAATTCTTATAGTATTCCCATATCAATAAATGATTAATCCATGCAGTTTAGTAAGAGCACTTGATAAGCATTGGGATGCAATTGAACAGCTGGTTGCACATGGGAGAGATACGATTGCTTTTGAACGTGACGATTTAATGATGTTGTTGGCAAAAGTCTATGTGAATGAAACCAGTGAGCAACAGATAGAGCGCTTACAAAATATGGTTAATTCTGAATTGTTAACAGAGTTAGCACGGAGCAATAGTTTTCAGTTAAATGATAATGTCAGTCAGTTTGTCGGCAACTTGTTACATGAACATGAGCTGGGTTTGTCAGAGGTTTTAAAAGCACGGATTACAGATATTAAAACGGGACTGGATCAATTACATCAGGCTATGCAAAGTAGTGATATGGCTGCAATGCAAAGAGGTGCAGTTCGAATTGATAATCAGCTAAGACAAATTATGCAACAGCTTGACCAAGATAGTCATGCTATTGCGGATATAGCAGAAAGAGCAAAAGCAACTGATAATGCAATGCCACTGGAACGACGTTATCGAGAAGTGCTTGATGCTTATGACCGTTATGTATTACCTATGACTGAATTGATGGATACAGGCGCTGGAGGGAGTTTTTACCCTTTATTAGAAGAAGCCGAGCGCACACTTGAGTCTTTGGTTCAGCAATTAATGACTCAAGGTGGTTTATATAGTCATCAATTGTTGTTGCGGCAAGTTAGTTTTCGAATTAAAGATTTACGCCAGTTAGGGCGTGAGGTATTGAAACAATGCACTAATACTTTGATGCCTTTGCGTGAAGAAATTCGTCAGCATAATCACTTAAGTTCAGCTATTAGCTTGTTATTGGGCGAAGTCAGAAAAAAAGGTATGCGTAAAACCTTTCCTAAAGCATCATTACCACTTTGGCGTAAAGAAAAAACAGTCCTTATTTCTGTAGGACCAGAGTTGCTGACAATGATGGAGCAGGCAAGAGATTATCAGCCATCTGCTATTGCTTTTCCTGAACACTCATCTGAAGAGAACGAAGTTAATTTAGAGCGAGTAAATGAAGAAGAAATATTGCACCGGTTATATACTGATTTACCCATCTCAAGTCTAATGCAGTGGTTAACGCTTCATTTTGGTGACTATCAAGATTCTACCTTGTTGAAGTTGTATCATAAGCTTATTCGATTACCCGATATTGTCGCCGAACCAAATAAAACGGAAACACGTATTGCTTTAAAACACGTTGCAGTTCGCTTACACAGTCACACTATGGATATTCCGCATGATTGATCTTTCAACACTTTCTAGTCTTGATGAGTTATTTAAACGATTTAATTCAGGTGCGCATTTAAATCGACTAAAGGATACCGAGCTTTGGGTCGAATTGGAAAATAACCAAGAGGCTTATCAATCAATTTATACTGCATTGGGGTACATATTGGTCCTAGATGGTAGGGGATTTGCTTATTTTAGAACTGACCAGGGAACAAGCAATACCGGCAAACTAACTCGTCGGTTAGCTTTGTTATTAATGTTTCTTTTTGAATTTCAGGCTGATCATGGCATTCATTTGATTCAGTTTCAACAATGGCGTATTGATGATGAGTTGATCACAAATATTTGGCAAAATTATAAAACTATTTTAGAAGCTGAAGAGTTAAATGATGTTTCTGCAATTAAAGACACCTTTGACAGTGCAATTCGTATTGGATTTATCGAAAATGATTCAGGTGTTTATTCTTTATTGCCAGCTGTACATAGATACCTAGATTTATTTGAAGAGTTAGCCCAACCTGAAGTAACTGATGAAACTGAAAGTAAGGAGGAAGTACTTTGAGTCTAGCGCAATACGGATTTCAGAAACTGGTGTTGTTAAATAGTGCTGGATATAGTCGTGCAGAGTTACCCCTGGATGATTCAGTATCTATTGTTGCACCTAATAATACAGGGAAAACAAGCCTTATTAATGCTTTACAGTTCTTGTTGATACTAGACCAGAGAAATATGGATTTTGGAGCGCATAGTCTGGAAGTCTCTCGTCGTTTTTACTTCCCCGATAATTGTGCTTATATTTTATTGGAAGTTTTATTGCCGTCTTCTGGCTCGGCCGTTATTGGCTGTGTGGGAAAAGGGTTAAGCCATGATTATGAATATTTTGCTTATTCAGGTAGTTTAGAGGTTGATGATTATCGTTTAGATGATGGAAGCTTGGTGTCTCAACCCAAACTTATTAGTCATTTGATTGGACGGGATAAGCTGGCTAACATTTATCAACAAACTGATTTACGCGCTTTACTGTATGGCAATCGACAAAAACAACAGTCTGGTGCACCTGATTTAACAATTTTTCCTTTAGAGTACAGCTCTCAAGCAGCCACTTATCAGCGTATATTAACGAGGACTTTACGGCTAGATCGTTTGGACACCCGAGAAGTTAAAAAATATTTGTTGGAAATATTCAAAAATGATTTGAATGATCGTGGTGTCGATTTTAAGAGTGAGTGGGATAAATCATTCGCTGATGTTAATCGTGATAAGGCGCAGTATGATGCGGTACTTCGTAATAAAGTTTTGATTGAAACAATGGAGCTTAGCCAGCAAGAAAGGAAAGCGTTACGTGGCAAAGTTATTCATTGGCGGCCTTTAATTGAACAAGGGTTGAATGAGTGGGAAGCCTACCACAAACAAAAATTGGGTGAATTAACACGGGTTCATCAACAGTTGGAAAATGATGGTTTGGTGTTATCTGAACGTCAAAAAGAGATTTATAAGGACCAGGCAACCACTCAACATTCACTTAAAGAATTTCAAAAACAAGAGAAAAAATGTGAGGATCTATCCATTCAGTTTCAATTTGTCACTGATTTAGCGCAATTAGAGTCTCAGCGTCAACAGCAGCAAGATGAAAGGGATGAATTGGTCAGGTTGATTAAAAATGTTAGAGCAAGGCAATCGCCATCAGTTATTAAAAAAGATATTAAAAAAATAGAGAGGGAGCTTATTGATCTAAACCAGCAACTGGAAAACCTTGGTGACAACTTATATTTACGCTTACAGCAACTTTTACCAAATGATAGTTTTGATGTAGTAAAGCGTTTATTAGCAAGGCCCGTTTTAAGTTTGTCAGCATCAAGTCTTGATCAGGCAAAGTTTGATAATGAATTGGCATTTAAAGATTTTGTAGCACAAATAGAAAAGAGTATTTCTAACAATCAATTGATACTTCCAGGTTTATCAATTGATGTAAGCACTTTAGAGCCTAATCTAGTGATTAAAACAGCTAATGAGCTGGAAGAAGATATAACGGACTGTCAGGGGCAGCACAAGGAGCTGCATAAGTTATTAAAAACAGCTGAAGCATTGTCTGAAGAAACTCAAAAACAAAAACGATTGGAGCAACAGATTGCTCAATTGGATAAAGATATTACTGACTATAAATCCTTGTTGGAATTACGGGCAAATACTCAAACAAGACAAAGTGATATTGTTAAGTTAAGGGAATCGCTAGAGGCCTTAGGGATTGAAGAAAAGAAGTTAGATGAAAGTAAGGGCTTGATTGCTGAATCTTTAAAGCAAAACGAGGGAAAACAGGGGGCAATAGAGGCTCAGCATCGGCGAATTAATCAATCACGTAACCAACGTCAAGATCATCAGCCGCAGTTTAGTTATTTAGAACAGTTACCCTATTTATCTTATATGGAAGCAGGTAGTCTTAAAATGACTGAATTGGCAGATAAAATTGAGAGCTATAACGGCGATTGTCAAACGTTAAAGCAGCTTGATGATAAGCTGAAAAATAAGTTAGATACCTTGCATCATGATGATCTTAGTAAATTTCAATATGAGGAAAGTGCAGAAAAAGAGCTTGAATCACTATTTGCCTTTACTGCCCAATCAGCATTGGAAAAAGAAGCTATCGAACGTAAGTCTAGGTCAGCAGTGGTCCAGGTTGCTGCAATATTAAGAGGACTGCGCGATAGTCTTGAGACGTTAAAAATGCGCATGAATGAATTTAATAACAAAATTAATCGTCGGCAATTATCTGACCTTAAAATTTTTAGAATAGAACCTAGAGACGAAGAGTCTTTAGTGGATGCTATAAAAACATTAATCTCAACCTCTGAACAAGTTGATTCGGGAAATTCTTTTGATTTGTTTGATCACAACACCGTACTGGATGATAAGGCTCTAAATAAAGCCAAAGATATACTTATTCGAGAAGGTGAAGCGCGTGGCAGTATTAAAGTTGAACATTTGTTTAGATTGGTTTTTAAGATAGCCAAAGAAAATCAAAAACCAGCAGAGTTTGAAAATATTGATAGTGCAGCTTCAAATGGAACTGTACTCATGGCAAAGTTGATTACAGGCTTGGCCATGTTAAATCAAATGCAGAACCCTAAGAAGGCTATAAAAACCTTGTGTTACTTAGATGAAGCAGCATCTCTTGATCAAAAAAATCAACGTAATTTAATCGAAACAGCCTCAGAATTTGGCTTTACACTTATTTTTGCATCCCCCGAACCCCAAATAACTGCGCGGTATTGTGTGCCCATTGGTACAAAAAATGGAGTGAACTATATTAATCGATTTAACTGGCAAGTTCTGGAGCCTCTTGATGAATAACAGCTTATATAGGTTGAAATGACTACATTAATTGCTTCTTTAAATCGCTTGATAGACAGTGAGGAAGGTAGTTTAAATGTTTCTGCTTTTACTAAAAAGCAAAAACAGGAACTAGAAGATTTCTCACGTACTACGCGACTTATTACAATTGCTAAAATAGGCCGTAGCACACAATATCAAATTCTTAATAGAGAGAGTATTGTTAAGTATATTGATGTTAGGCAACCATTTTTAGAAACACAATTAGATTCTACAATACCAACGCGAAGTAGGAATATTGCTTTAGATAGCGATAGTAAAAAAGGACAAAGTACGCATGATTCTTGTTATTTATTGATGAAGGCATGGGATGATTCGGTTGTTTGGCAAGATAGAACCAGTATTATGCATCCTGCAAAGCAAACTGAGAATTTTGGCCTTGCCGCCTTATGTATTACCAGTGACCAGAGCTGGCAGACAAATACTCCAATATGGTTTATAGAAAACCAGGCTTTATTTGACCAAAATGATTGGTTACCCGATGAGTTTGAAGGTTGTTTAATTTATTATTCTGGACAATTACCAAACGTACTTCTTAAATGGTTAGCAGAACAAAAGCGTAGCCCAGAAATTGTTTTATTTCCTGATTATGATGGAGTGGGTTTGTCAAATTATACTCGGCTGTTAAATTCTCTTCATGCTGACTCTGTATTACAATTTTATTGGATGCCTGATTGGGAATACAAGCTAGAAAAGTTTGGCAATGCAGAGGTCTGGCAAAAAACGCGAATTCAATTTGAGAATGCGATCAAACAGTTGGAGTTAGTGAAAGGGGTTAATGATAAGTTTGAAAAATTAGCTCAGTTATCTCAATTTTATGGAAGAACGTTAGAGCAAGAAGCTATTTGGTTGTGAGAGGTAGATACAAATATTAATGGAGTATAAGTAATGGCACAAAAATCACAGTTCGATGCATCAGCGTCAATGCTTGGCTATTTATATCAAGTTCGATATGGGTTGTTTTTGGCCTTAAAAAAGCTCCCTGAAGTTGATGATCCTGAGCAATATCATATTTCAATTGAAAAACTGGATGATATCGGTTTTGATAAGGAAGGAACCGCTACTGAATTACTTCAAACTAAATATCATGGACAACCTGGTAATCTAACAAATAGAAGCCCTGATATATGGAAGACAATAAGAGTTTGGGTGGAGTTGTATAGACGTGGTGATATTGAATTAGGAAAAGTTATTCTTACGCTGGTAACCACACAGACATTACCTTTTGAGACAGTAGCCTATTTTTTGGGGGTTGGTCAGGAACGAAATACAAGTAAAGCATTAACTGAACTAGTCGAAATTAGCAAAGAAAAGAATAAATCTAATGCCAAGGGGTATATTGCTTTTCAATCTCTATCTAATATTGAACAGAAGGTGTTACTAGACTCGATATATATTGTAGGTCAGTCTGATGATTTAGAGCAAACTAGAGGTAAAATTATTCGGTATGGAAGACAATCTGTACCTTCTGAATCTGTTGGTGCTTATATTGATCGTCTGGAAGGTGTATGGTTTAAAATGTGTGTGGATGTATTAAGCCAGAATCCAACGGGGATTATTTCTCTAGGTCGATTAGAAGACATAATTGATGAGCTCAGGCCAGAATATACACAGAATAATTTACCCGCAGAATTTATTGATGAATTACCTGATATTATCGACTTAGAAGGTGACTTAAGGACTTTTGTAAAACAGCTACGTTTATTTAATGCTCCTAAAAGTATGGTTGAGCAGGCTGTTACATATTATTACCGAGCATTTGAACAACGTAGTAAGTGGCTGGTAGATGGTCTACTAAAACCTGGTGAGTTAGGTAAATATGACAGAAAGTTACAGGAGCATTGGAAAGACTGTAGGGCGCATCTTGAAATAATGGAAGATATAGCGACAGAGGAAGGCAAACGAAAGTTTTCAGCTAAACTGTATCAGGATTGTTTACAGAAAGGAATTATACCGATAAGGCCATATTTTACTGAATATTATGTCGCAAAAGGGAGTTACCAGATTCTTTCTGATGAATTAAATATAGGCTGGTATCCTGACTATATAACGTATTTAGGTAATGCAAGTAATGAGGATGTTGCATAGTGCTAGTTAATGAAACCTATTCTTTTGAAGAGAAAAACCTATTTAATCCTGCTTATGTCGGAACAATTATTTATCAAGCAATAAGGGAACATCAAAAAAAGGCTGATGCAGGGTTACATTGTGCTTTAGTTTATTTACTTGTTCCCTTGGTGCTTTCTCCTCGATATCTATCAACGCTTCCTTCTAGTATTTCTTCACCATTAGAGAGCTGGGTTATCAATCAAGAGGGGAATTTGATTGGTTTTCCTGAATCAGTTAAATCATATGTAGATATTGTAAATTATGCAGTTGCTTATTTAATATCGCATGATGCAATTTTGCTAGGGGAAGATGGTCTGTATCAAATTTCCAATGATAGGGTGGCAAAGATGCCGGTGCTAGTTAAGGATACTCCGTCATTTAAGAAAAGTTTTCTTGCTGCTGGATTCATAGGGAGGTGGTTTTCTTGTGCTTCTTCTGTTGAAAGTGTTTTTATACATTTTGGAGTAAAGCCATGACAATGCAGATTCTTAAAATTTCGTTGTATGGTAAGAACGGTTCGCGTAGAGATATTGATTTTAAGCTGGGTGCTGTCAATATTATTACAGGGGCTTCACAGCGAGGTAAAACCTCATTAATCCACATTGTGGAATATTGCTTAGGAGCTAGTGAGTGTATGGTTGCTGAGGGGCATATTCGTCAGACAGTCGACTGGTATTCAATTTTACTGCAATTTCCTGATTGTCAGGTGTTTATTGCCAGAGCATCTCCTTTGCCCGGAATAAAAGCAAATACTACTGCTCATTTATTGGTTGAAAATGAGATTGAGCTCCCCAAGATATTAGGAGGTAATGATCGTACAAATATTGAAAGTGTTATTGCCTTTTTAACTAATAAAACTAGTATTTCTGAGCAATTAACTCAAGTTCCTGAAGGCCAAACTAGAGATGAAGTAAAAATTGGTTTTCGCCATTCACGGTATTATTTGTTTCAAAATCAGAATGAAATTGCGGATAATGAAATACTTTTTCATCAACAAGCAAGACCTTTTGTTCCTCAAAATATCAAAGATACTTTGCCATATTTTATTGGTGCTGCTGAAGATGACCGTTTGTCAGAAATTGAGAAGCTTCGTTCTTTAAAAAGAGATCGAGTTAAGCTTGTTAAGCAGATTAAAGAGATGGACTCTTTAAAAGGTGATGGATTACAAAAAGGATATGTCCTATTGAGTGAAGCTGCAGAAATTGGGTTGTACCAATCTTCTAACTTGATTCCTAATGAAGGTGATCTTATTAAGGAGCTAAACAAAATAGCTCAATGGATACCATCAGAAGTAAAGGATGATAGTTCAGACCCACTTATCATCCTAGAACGAGAGTACCAGAAATTATTACAACAGAAAAATACATTGAAATTGCGGTTGCGAGAAGCTAAAAATTACACTGAGTCTGAGTCAGGGTTTGAAAGAGCAGTTACTGAACAGGCTTATAGACTTAAATCAGTAGGGTTGTTTACACAATTTGAAAAAAAACCATAAGCACTGTCCGGTATGTAATTCACTTAATAAAAAAGAGTCAAATTTTGATGCAGTTATAAAGAAATCATTAGAAAACCTTGAACATAAGTTGGATGGTGTTGGGCGGAGTAAACCGAGAGTTAGACTTTATGTTGGGCAGTTGGAAAAAGAGAAATCTGACCTTGTTTTACGGTTAAAAAGAGTTAAGTTATCAATAAACAAAATCAGAGAGATGGATCATGAATTAGTCCAATATGCGGATTTAAATATACAACGGGCACGAGTAGCTGGAAAAGTTTCTCTTTATATTGAAAGTGTTGATTGGAATAAAGATACTAGTAACTGATGTTACGCAGTAGCCGATTTTAATTTTTGTAATTCATTAAAAGCGTGTCGAATAGCTTTTATATAAA
>ENA-ORXI01002129-ORXI01002129.1-sediment-metagenome-genome-assembly--contig:-NODE-2129-length-14695-cov-2.762416_pt1 | contig 14695 bp, 19 predicted proteins | sample MGYA00237861_ERZ511468 | MGnify/ENA primary metagenome ERZ511468 (study PRJEB26299, sample SAMN06266213) | sediment metagenome | isolation source: Hudson Canyon methane seep mesocosm | place... | reverse complement strand
CCGACAAGAATGCTTCAGGTGGTGAATTATTAGATGCTTATGTTTGGGGTGATTTTTTAAGGTCAGGAACACAACTTGCTTTTAGTAGCGACTTTGCCACATCACCCTTTTCTCCGCTAGTGCATATTGCGGACGCGGTCTTTCGTGAAAGTCCAAATGGCTTATATGAAGGTACATGGTATCCAGACCAAGCAGTAACTTTTGAGCAAGCATTGTTTGCATATACACAAGCTGGCGCGAATATGTCAGGTTGGGGAGATGAAATAGGAAGTATAAGTATTGGTAAATATGCAGACTTTGTTATTTTGGATAAACTCCTAGGATCACCTGTTGGGCAAGAATTAAGAAATACAAAAGTTGCCAAAACCTATTTTGCTGGTCAATTAGTTTTCTCCGAGAATTGAAGCTTCTATTTCCATTTGCAAAAAGATTTATAGCTGGGGAAAGCCTTGATCAGGCATCTCAACAAATTCAAAGACTTCATGACAAAGGTTTCAAAGTAACAGTTAATTTGGTTGGTGAACAATCAGAGTCAACTGAAGAAGTACTAAGTGCACAAAAGGAATATTTAAGAATTCTAGATTTATTTCAAACTGATAAATTAGGCCTTTCAATCAAACCTTCTTCGCTTGGTCTCTCACTCTCTTTAGATAAGGCATTAAGCTCTTTAGAACCTATAACATCAAAGGCTTTTGAGTCAGGACAAACTATCCGCTTAGACATGGAAAATAGCGCAACTACTGATAGTACTATTAAGCTTTGTCAATTACTAAACCAAGAGTATCCCAATGTCATGGGCATTACTATGCAGTCTAATTTGTATAGAACGATAGATGATCTGCAGACATTAAAGTCACAAGATATCTCTGTACGTCTAGTCAAAGGTGCATATCGGGAAAATAAAAAAATTGCCTTTATGACAACCAATGAAATTAAAGACAATTTTCTTTTGTTAGCTAATGATTTGAGGAGTTATAAATCTCCAGATGATGCAATAGCTACACACGATGAGAATATTTTAGATTTGTTGATATCAACTGATGATTACAATGACACACAGTTCGAATTTCTTTTTGGGGTACGTAGAGATTTACAGATAAAACTTCTTATGGATAAACGAGTAGGGGTTTATCTACCGTACGGTAAGAATTGGTTGTCTTATGCTATTCGCCGACTTAGTGAATGGAAAAATATTGAATTTATCGCTAAGAATATAATCAAAGAGAAATTATAAAAAGACCTGAAAATTACAAGCCTTTTTTGGTTTATTTTTCATTGAGAAGGTATAATCTGTTTGTTTTATTAGGCAAGGTGGCAGAGTGGTTATGCAGCGGCCTGCAAAGCCGTGGACGTCGGTTCGATTCCGATCCTTGCCTCGATTTAAAGCCCGGGTGGCGGAATTGGTAGACGCTACGGACTTAAAATCCGTTGTCCGAAAGGACGTGCCGGTTCGAGTCCGGCCCTGGGCACCAAGAAATATTGGCTTTTATTAAATCCAAAACTATGTATTTTACCGAAAAGTAGAAAGGTAAGGAGTCATCAATGAACGTCAGTGGATAAAACAAAAACAACAAGTATGAAATTGTATAAGTCTGAGGAAGGCTTAAATAAAATAATGTCTTGGTATGAGAATGTTAAAAGTGAGATTAATGTTGAGCATGAATCTATATTTGTCACAACAAGATTTGGAAAAACTCACGCAATAGTAGCAGGTGAAGATCACCCAAAATCATTGATACTCATTCCTGGAATTGCCGGTTGTGCACCGTTATGGCGACATCAAATTAATGAACTTTCAAAATATTTTAAGATTTATGCTCTAGATATAGTTGGTCAGCCTGGTAAAAGTGATCCGAATCCACCTTCAGTTTTCAATGATGATTTTGTGAATTGGTTGGAGGATGTCATAACCGGTTTAAAACTTAATAAGCCCCATTGTGTTGGAGTTAGCACAGGGGGAACAACCGCTATGGATATGGCTATCCAAAAGTCTGAATTAATTGACAAAGTAGTTATGTGCGGTCCAACAGGTCTAGCTAGAGCAAGACTGCCATTTCATCAATGGTTTTCAAGAGCCATGGCTAAAAAGAAGGACGCCGATGTTTTATCTGATGATCTTACAGCTTCTTCTTTTTCTAAACCTCGGTCTGGAAAAACTTTTGGGTCATTTGATCGACAGTTAGCTCGTGGTATGGCCCTTTGCACACGGTTTTATCGTGTCGATAAATCTTTAGGGATTTATAATGAGAAATCATCAAGAGTTAATTATATTAAGGCTCTTAAAGTGATCTCTAAATTTTTCTTCTCAGTTGATAAAAAGAAACTAAGAACATTTAAAAACCCTGGATTACTTATTTTTGGAGAATTTGAGGTTCTTTATAATCCTTATAAAACCAGCAAAAAAATTAATAAATTGATTCCTGGATTACAAATTGAAATTATAAAAGATGCAGGACATGCTGCTATTTATGATCAGCCAGAAAAAGTTAATAAAAAGGTCATTTCTTTTTTAACTGCATAGTAAATACCAGAATATGAATATTAAGTTAAGAGTATTTGTTCTTTCGTTTTTTATGTTTGGAACAGCCTTTGCTCATGAAGCCAACAGTCTGCCTTATGGACCTTTTCTAGGTGGCATCACTCATCCTGTTCTAGGTTTTGATCATTTATTAGCTATGGTTAGTGTCGGCATGATTAGTGCCCAAATTGGTGGAAGAGCCATATGGAAAGTGCCCTCTACCTTTGTTGTGGTTATGTTTATTGGAGGTCTGATTGGGCTTAATATTGGTGGTCTCGGTGGCTATGAAATCGGTATCGCCCTATCAGTTCTACTCTTGGGAAGTGCATTAGCAGCAGATAAAACATTAAATTCAATCTTTGCAATGATTGCTGTAGGAATATTCGCTATTTTCCATGGCTATGCACACGGAGAAGAAATTCCATCAATTGCACGACCCACCCCATACATAGCAGGTTTTATGATGGGAACGATTCTGCTTCATATCACAGGGTTAATTCTTGCAGATATCTCAACACACTATAAAACCGGAAAAATAATTTTAAGGTCTGCTGGCGCTGGAATTTCACTTGCTGGACTTTATTTCTTAATAACAGCTTTCTAGGAATAAGGAAAATATATGAAAAGACGATTAATTATCTGGGAAGTTGGAAGTTTTGTTTGGGTAACACTCGCTGGGTCTGCGTTCCATTTTTCTTTTGAATTAAGTGAGTTTTGGACTCCTTTAGCTCTTATTTCATCTGCTAACGAAAGTACTTGGGAGCACCTAAAAATGTACTTTTGGCCCGGTTTAATATACGCCCTTGTGCAGTACACATATACTCGTGATATTGCTAACAATTATTGGCTCGCTAAATTAGGTTCATTAATCATGACACCCATTGGAATTGTAATTTCTTTCTATGGTTACCTTGCCATTACCTTACCGTTATATGGGAAAGGTTTTTTTGAGCTTGACTTGATGACGATGGTTGTTGGACTAACTTTAGGGTCAATTACAGCTTATAAAATTATGATTTCTCCCAAACTGGATAAACCAAGCAAGAACACAGTCATTGCTGGTTATTTGACATTAGTGGCTATGTTTTCCACATTTACCTATTACCCGCCTAAGATATTTCTTTTTGAAAATTACTTTGGGTATGAATACAGAGGTGAATATGGAATTTTAGAAGATTATGAACCTTATCGTGTTTTTCGAAAAGAGGGGAGTGATTAACTCCAACTATTCAAAGGAATAGCCGATACCATAAATAGATCGTATATAGTCTTTTTCAGGGTTAGCGTCCTTTAATTTTTGCCTTAAATTCTTAATGTGGGTGTCCACGGTTCGGTCAAGGACAATTCTTCCATCATCAAAAACAGAATTTAGTATTTGATCACGATTATAAACACGAGCCGGATGATCAATGAACATGGTTAACATTCTAAATTCAACCGGGGTTAAATCTAATTTCTTGCCCTTTACTAGAACACTATATGCATCGTGATTTACCTTAAATTCATTTTCATTAAAGTCATTTAAATAGTCAGGGTGACTTCTTCTTAGAACGGCTTTAACTCTTGCCACCACTTCTTTAGGGCTAAAGGGCTTACATATGTAATCGTCTGCTCCTAACTCGAGACCAATGAGTCGATCTATTTCATCAATCATTGCAGTCACCATAATAATTGGGGTCTTTGAGAATGCTCTAATTTCTTTGCATATATCTTTCCCGTTAGTCCCTGGCAACATTAGATCCAGCAAAATTAAATCTGGGTTGTTTTTTTTAACCCATGCAATCACTTCATTGCCATTAATTAGGTGAGAAGTTTTATAGTTACTTTGATGAAGGTAATCAACTAAAACTTTTGCGAGTTTTACTTCATCTTCAACAATTAAGATAGTCTCACTCATAGATCACCTTTATTTAATTTTATGATTATGTCTAATCCCCCAATATCTGCTTGTTTAGCTTGAATAGAACCGGAATGAGCTTCTATAATTTCACTGCAGATGGATAAGCCTAGTCCAGCACCGCCCATTTCTCTTGATCTTGAAAGTTCTTCTCTAAAGAAACGATCAAAGATTTTACTCAAAGTCTCTTCCTCAACCCCAGGTGGTGAATCTGTAAAGGAAATAATAATTTGATCATCATCACTCACCATTTTTATCATTAATTGTCCTGGAGCGTCAGTATATCTCAAAGTGTTTTCTAATAAGTTAGTGAAAAGTTGTGTTAATCGATGCTCGTCCCCAAGGATCATTCCGACGTCTTCTAAATCAGCTATTATTTCAATTCCAGCTTCGTTATACCTTTCTTTATACGATTCAACAGAAGACTCAATATTAGTTTTAATATCTATTTCCATCATTTGGTATTTCATCGCACCAAGATCTGATAATGTTAATTCATATAGGTCATTAACCAAGGTGTTAATGCGTTTTACTTCATGGATCAGAGAATTAAGTGTTTCTTCATCAAATTCCCTAATTCCATCATCTATCGCCTCTAATTCACTTTTTAAAATAGCTAAGGGTGTTCTTAGTTCATGGGAGATATCAGCTAACCATTGTTTTTGAGATTCAGAATTTTTATCCAGTGTTTTGGCAAGAATATTGAAATCTCTTGATAGTTTCCCAAGCTCATCTTTATTACTTATGTTGACCCTTGTTTTAAATTCTCCACTAATTAGACTCCTGGTTGCTCTAGCAAGTTTTCTAATCGGTCCGCTGATATTTTGGGTCAATATTAGAGATATAATTGCGGCAATGAGCAAAGCAAGGAGGCCTGAGAACCAAAGCGTGTCTCTATTTGCTTCTGCAAATTGACGATCAATGTCTTCAAATAATCGCTCACTTTTTATTAGAGCGAGTGTTCCTACTGGTTCGTTATTATGCATGATTGAAGCTTTAATTAATTGACCATCCAGATCTTTTGTGACATTAAGATCTGTTTCACTGTCCACAAGAGATTTCTTGTTTCCGACAATAATCTGACCGTTATTGTCTAACAAATACAAACGACCAGCACGCTGACGATCGACTTCCTCTTCAAAAGAGAATCTGAATCGTCTTCTTTCTCTAATCACATTGGGGATAATAATCACATTTTCATCAAATGATCGTCTTTGTCGTAGAATAAGATCAGCCATTCGAGGGTTTTCTTTCAAAAAATCCCATGTTTGAACCTCAGCATAATAATCTTCAATCTCAGAGGCGAAGTTTTCTAGTTGAGCGGTTTCAATTCTAGTAACGTATTTGAATAAATCTTCCTCAAATCGTTGGTCAATAAATATAAATACAAGAGCAATCACAACAAGAAAACTCATTGATGACGCTAAAAACAATTTTGGAAATATTTTCATTTAATGTTCTAGTTTTTTCTAAATTATAGTTTTATTTTGTAATTAAGGATGCTCAATTCATCTTTTCTTCATATTTACTTCATTTTTTACCACAATAATGTCCATCATAGAAATGTTAAAAGACTTGGGAGGTCATAATGAAACAATCACTAACTATTATAACTGCAGTCATATTTTATCTAGGATCACTATCTTTAATAGATAGCGCAATTGCACGAGACCATGATCATGACAAACATGACCGAAAACCAATGAAAATGTTGTTCCATAACATTGATATGTCTGATGATCAGAGAACACAAGTCAAAGAGATTATGCAATCAAGCTTTGAGCAAGGTAAAGAACTCAGAAAGACAATAGAAAAAGAAACTCATGGACAACGAAATGAAATAAAGAGTCAAAACAGAGAAGCACTGTCAGCAGTTCTTAATGATGAACAAATGTCTCAATTTGATAAAAATTCTAAAAGAATCGAAATGGGAAGAGATAAAAGAGACAGTCATAGAGGGAAAATGGATAAAAAAGGCAGAATGCATGGTGACAAGCACAAGAAAGGTGACAAGCACAAGAAAGGTGACAAGCACAAGAAAGGTGACAAGCACAAGAAAGGTGACAAGCACAAGAAAGGCCAACATCAAAAACCTCACCAAGAGTAAATAAATATTTCGCATTGCCGCAAGGCAGAACTATAGCTGGAATCAGTCATAATCCCCTAATGAGATTGGTTCCAGCTTTTTTTATCTTTATTAAAAAGCTCAAACTTATAAGCAAATAATTAAGACCTGTATTACCATTATTATCTAAATCTTTAGATGGAGCAGATCATGAAATTATTTGAGTTACAGTCGTTTAATGATGGTGGGTTACAAATGATTGAAAGAGGGACGCCTAGCCCATGTCTAGGTGAAGTTGTTATCAAAGTAGAATCAGCATCCATTAATTTTAGAGATTTTATGATCGCTAAAGGCTTATATAACCCAAACTTATCACTACCGTTGATTCCATTGTCTGATGGAAGCGGTGAGGTGGTCGCTGTTGGTAATGATGTAAAGAAATTTAAAATTGGCGATAGGGTGAGTTCAGTTTTTTGGCAAGATTGGAATTCAGATGTAAAGACAAGAATGATTTCAACAGGTAGCGATGCTGCCGGTGTATTGAGTGAATATGCAGTGTTACCTGAAGCAGCTGTCCTACCAATACCTGATTATTTATCCTATCAAGAAGCCGCAACTTTACCTTGCGCCGCGGTAACTGCATGGACTTGTATCATGGCTGCGAATATAAAAGCTGGAGATAATGTTTTGCTTCTTGGAACAGGTGGCGTTTCTATTTTTGGTTTACAGATTGCTAAAGCCCTAGGTGCTAATGTGATCATCACTTCTAGTAGTGATGATAAATTAGCTCGTGCAGTAGATCTTGGTGCCGATGCAACAATTAACTATAAAGATAATCCGGATTGGGTTAAACAGGCATTTGAGGCTGCAGGTGTGGGTGTTAATTTAGTCATAGAGATAGGTGGGGGAGGTACTTTCAATCAAAGCATGGAAGCCCTTACTATTGGTGGACATATCAGTATCATTGGGGCTTTAAGTGGAGTAAGTACTGAATTAAATCTTCTTAGTATGGTTTTCAAAAATGTGCATACTCATGGAATCACTGTTGGTACCAGAGAAGATCATGAAGCGATGAATCATTTTTTTTCAGAGCATCAAATTCATCCAATTATTGATAAAGAAGTCTCTTTTGAACAAGGAGCTGACGCCATCATTGGTATTGCTTCTGGAAATCATTTTGGGAAAATCGTCGTTAATATCAATAATTAAATACATAAAAGGAAGTAGTTCTTGCAATCAGATGTTCTTCAATTAGATTCAGCATCACTTTTTCGTGATGATCAGTTAATTTTTAATGATATTTCTTTTGAGCTAAAGAGCGGCGACCATTTAATTATCAAGGGTAATAATGGCAGTGGAAAAACCAGCTTAATTAGAACACTTTGTGGCTTAACTCAACTCACCGAAGGAAGCGTTCTATGGAATCATGCTCCTATAGATGCAATTAGCTCTGATTATTATAATCACTTAGCTTATCTCGCTCATACCAACGGTTTGATTCCTGAATTGACTTTACTGGAAAATTTAACCTATAGCTTGCATAAGACTGATTTAGATAAGGATCATAGTGTTCTTGAAGGGTTTCAATTAAAACAGTCAATACAGTCTCCTGTGGCAACATTATCAAATGGTCAGTCAAGAAAAGCAGCGTTAAGTTTTATTATTATGTCTGGGAAAAGCTTATGGGTTTTTGATGAGCCTTATGCCAATCTTGATAGTCAGTCCATTGATTATTTGAATCAACGAATAGCGGCACACCTAAGTAATAATGGCATGGTCATAACTTCAACCAATAGAGAAGAAGTGATTCCTACAACTAATTTAGAAATCACAATGAGTTAGGAATGAATATTTACCAACAACTGTTCTTACGTGATTTAAAAGTGTCGATGAAAAGATGGTCAGATCTATTGACCGGTATAATAATGTTCATACTTGTCGCATTTATTTTTCCACTAATTGCCGGATCGGACCAAGACTTTATGCATAGAATAATAGGTCCAGTGATACTTTTATCATCACTCCTAGCTTCATTAATTTCTATGCAAAATATTTTTAAACCGGATCTCAACAATGGATCTCTTGAACAATTAGTGCTTAGCACCCATTCTTTAAGCGGCTTAGTTTTTATTAAGATCTTAAGTTATTGGATAAGCTCTTCTTTACCTTTAGTCGTTGTTTCAAGTCTAATTGCATCTGCGTATTACGTTACTGGTATTGATATTGCTAAGGTGATGTTGACTGTATTGTTAGCTACCACCACCTTAGTGAATATTAACTCACTGGCAGCTGCTTTAACCTTAGGTGTGAGATATCCAGGTGCTTTAATGACACTGATTCTGTTTCCGTTGTCACTGCCCATTCTAATGTTTGGCTCAAAGGCAATAGAGTATTCTATTTTGGGAATGGATATTTCTGGGCCATTTTATTTCTTAACAGGTATGATGTTGCTGAGTTTTAGCTTGGGTCCTATAGCGACTGCTTTTGCTATAAGAATATCAATTGATTAGGACATTGGATAAATGCTATGAATTTAAAACAAATTTATAAATATGGCTCGCCGCCCAATTATTTTAAGTTGTCACTAAAGGCAGAGAACTGGTTCTTAATTCCAGGCATTTTGTTAATTATAGTCGGTTGTTTAGGGGGTTTATTTATAGCGCCTCCTGATTATCAAATGGGGCATGCTTTCCGCATCATTTATTTCCATGTACCAAGCGCTTATTTATCAATGAGTGCTTATGCCTACATGGCAGGTGCAGCTCTGGTTGGGATTGTTTGGCGTTCTAATGTAGCTTTCTCAGTTGCTAAAAGTATTGCTCCTTTTGGCGCTTCTTTAACTTTTCTTGCCTTGGTGACTGGCATGCTCTGGGGTAAACCTATGTGGGGTACAGCTTGGGTTTGGGATGCAAGATTGACTTCACAATTTATTTTACTGCTGCTTTATTTAGGTTATATCCTTTTGCATTTATCTATCAGGGAACAAAGAAAAGCAGATCTTGCAGCATCTATTTTAGCCTTGACGGGTGTCATTAACTTACCAATCATCCATTATTCTGTTGTTTGGTGGAACACACTTCATCAAGCATCAACAATTTCTAAATTGAGTTCACCGTCAATCACAGGTGATATGCTGTGGCCTCTATTGGTTATGATTTTTGGTTATGGTTTCTTTTTCTGGGGTGTGATCTGTCGAGTTGTCGCTAGTGAAATATTAAAAAGAGAAAAAAGATCAAAATGGGCTAAACAATATATCAAGGAGTTACAGTAGTTATGGATATGTTATCAATGGGAGATTATGGATTCTTTGTGTGGTCATCATTTTTAATTTCTTTTCTAGTTTTTTTAATAAATTACATCTCAGCCCAAAGGCAGTTCACTTCAGTTTTAAATGAAGTAAAATCACATAATGAGAATGAATAAATTATTGAGTTATTAATGCTTCCTAGACACCGACGTTTCTTAGCTATATGTACTGTCCTCATTGTTGTGGGCTTTGCATCCTTTCTTATACTGAAATCATTTCAAGATAACCTGCTGTATTATCTAACACCTTCAGAAGTAATAGCAGGCAAGGCACCAGACGATAGAGAATTTAGAATTGGAGGTTTAGTTGTTGTGGGAAGTTTTTATAGAGAAGAAGGTAATTTAACCTCACAATTTACATTAACAGACGGTGCTGCAACCGTTAATGTCAATTACAAAGGAATTCTTCCAGATCTCTTCCGTGAAGGGCAAGGCATCATTGCAAGAGGAATGTTTAATAACACTAGAGTATTTATAGCCAGTGAGGTTCTTGCAAAACACGATGAAAATTATATGCCACCAGACATCTATGCTCTGAGTAAACCAATCGAATAATATGGCACCTGAGTTTGGACAATTATTTCTGATTAGTGCCCTTGCAGCTTCATTAATGCAGTTTTTTTTAGGGTTAAATATTATTTCACTAAATCAGGCCAATAGAGAAATCTTAATCACTCGTTTTACATCAATTCATTCTCTAACTGTTTTTTTAGCTATGCTGTGCTTAAGCTATAGTTTTCTTATAGATGATTTTTCTGTTCTCTATGTCGCACTTAATTCTCACACAAATTTACCGGTACCCTATAAAGTTGCAGCTTTATGGGGAGCTCATGAAGGCTCTTTATTGTTGTGGATTTTCCTCTTATCACTTTGGGGTGCTTCATTGGCATACTCACAGAAATTTTTTGATCAGACTATAGTTTTAAAAATTAAGTCCTTGTCAATTTTGGGTTTAGTGAGTTTTGGTTTTATTTTATTCATAATCTATACTTCTAATCCTTTTGAAAGAATTTACCCTTTCCCAGAACAAGGTCGAGATTTAAATCCATTATTACAAGACCCCGCATTAGCAATACACCCACCTATGTTATATGCAGGCTATGTAGGTCTTGCAGTGCCCTTTGCTTTAGCTTTAGCTTCATTAATGTCTTCCAATGACTATCATTGGGCCGGAATTGCTAGGATATGGGCAATTAATTCTTGGTTATTCTTAACTGGCGGGATAGCTTTAGGTAGTTGGTGGGCATACTATGAACTTGGATGGGGAGGATGGTGGTTTTGGGATCCAGTTGAGAACGCTTCTCTCATGCCTTGGCTGGTTGCTACAGCACTTGTTCACTCACTTATCGTTACTGAGAAAAAACAATTATTTAATGGCTTTAGTGCCCTTTTAGCAATTATTGCTTTTTCATTAAGTTTACTAGGAACTTTTTTAGTCCGGTCAGGTGTTCTTATCTCGGTTCATTCTTTTGCTTCAGATCCTGAAAGAGGTGTATTTATTCTGATGTTAATTGGTTTTTTTACTGGTGGCGCTTTAATTATTTATGCATTAAATCAAAAACAGTCCAAGCCACTTAATTTGAACTTGTTCTCTAGGGAATCATTATTATTACTCAATAATGTTTTTCTTTGTTCAGCTGCTGGTTTGATTATGATTGGCACGCTCTATCCTTTGGTGCTTGAACTTATAAACACTGAGAAAATTTCAGTCGGCCCACCTTATTTTAATTTTGTCATCTTGTTTCCCTTTATCCCATTAATGTTATTTATAGGTGTTGCAGTGTTTTCAAGTTGGGGCGGTACCGGAAAGAAATTACTTGTTAATATCAATAAGTTGGCCTTGCTCTCTATTGTTGTCGGCCTAGTTACATCTTATTTAATTTTAGGTTATGAAACTCCACTCACTACCTTAGGAATAATATTGGCCTTATGGACCATATTTACAGGCGCCATGCCTGTGATTAAGAATTTAGGGTCTTCAACACATCAGCTCATAAAAAATCTTCCAATGACCCTAGCACATATTGGTCTTGGGCTTACCGTCCTAGGAATAACTGTCACCAGTTCCTACGGTATAACTTTCGATGACACGTTTGGTTTTGGGCAAAGTAAACAAGTTGGTTCCTATGAATTTAAGTTGGTCACCATAGAAGATCGAGCAGGACCTAATTTTAAAGCGAAGGTTGCCACCGTTGATATTTTTTCTGACAACAAAAAAATTGGTACTGTTTTTCCTGAAAAAAGAATCTATGACAGCGCTTCTCCCTCAATGACTGAGGCTGGGATTGATTCAAATTTATTTCGAGATTTGTTTGTAGCACTTGGTGAAGATTTAGGAGGAGGGGTCTGGAGCATGCATTTGCAATATAAACCTCTTTTAAGGTTAATTTGGTTAGGACCTTTCATTATGATGTTGGGCGGTTTATTTAGATTGTTCTTGTTAAAACCTTTTAGCAGAGAGGTTTAAGTGATGAAACGTATTCTTCCAATAATAATTTTCATTGGTTTATTTGTCTTTCTAGCAAAGAGCTTATATCAACCTCAAACCAACATCCCTTCACCCTTGATTGGCAAACCTATGCCAACCTTCTCTTTGAGTGAATTAAATTCAGACACATCATTAACTGACAACGACATTCTTGGAAATATTAGTCTCATTAATGTGTGGGCAACCTGGTGTGTGGGATGCGACCAAGAGCATGGTTTCCTGGTTGAGCTTGCTGCTGATCAAACCATTGATATTCCAATCATAGGGATTAATTGGAAAGATCGTGATGATTTAGCTCGTAAGTGGTTAAGCCAACGAGGTGATCCTTACATTGTTGTATTATCAGATCCGATAGGTAAAACCGCTATTGATTTTGGAGTATACGGTGCTCCTGAAACATTTTTAATAGATGAACAAGGGGTTATTCACTATAAACATATTGGTCCTTTGAATAGAGAAATCTTTGCCAATGACTTCATGCCTATAATTAAAGACCTAAGAAGATGAAAAAAGTTTGTTTGATACTGCTTTTAATATCCACCCAAGTGAGCTCTATCGATGGCAATGAGGAATTAACCAGCCAAGAAAGAGAACTCTATCAACAAATTATTCAAGAGGTCAGATGTTTGGTGTGTCAAAATCAATCTGTCGCTGAGTCCAATGCCGATCTTGCTAAAGATCTAAGAACCGAGATCATGGAGCAAGTCAAACAGGGCAGCAGCGAAGACGACATCAAGAGTTACCTTCTATTACGATATGGAGATTTCGTACTCTATGATCCGAGCTTTAAGAAAAGTACTTATATCTTATGGCTATCCCCTGTTTTAATAATACTTTTAATTCTGGGTTGGCTAAGAAAAATAGGGGTCATAGGCAAATGATCACAGAGCAGTATTTATTTATTGGGATTGCCTCGCTTTTGATGACGTGGGGAATCAGCAGTTTTATTCGAACGCTTCAAGGGTCAGCTAAGAAACTCATTGCGGTGTTTTTATCAATTGGTATTTTTTCTTCTTTTTTTTATTTTAATTACATCAACATTTCTAATTATGATCCAAATTACAATAAAGATAATGACATTGATGTAGTTTTCCAATCACTTGAAAAGTATCTCATTGATAACCCAGAGGACATGAATGCAAAAAAAGTTTTTGCTGAATACAATTTACAGATTGGAAATTATCATGAGGCATACCAATACTATGGAGAGATATATAACAGCACAATGTCACAAGACATTGAGGTGATTATTGGGCTAATTGAATCCACTTTATTGAGCCGCCCAGAGACTCTTAGTTATGATCTTAATGATCTAATTAATCAATCCTTAGAAATTGAGCCATTAAATCAAAAAGCATTGTGGTTTGGAGGTCTTATCGCTAGGGCCAGTGGCAATATTGAATTAGCCAAAGAAAGATGGAACCTATTAATCAAGAACCCAGAACTACCCATTGACATGCAGCAAGCAGTTAATGAACAATTAGTACTAATTAATTCAACAAAAGAATAAAACTAAAATGATAACGATAAATGACAAAGTGCTTAAGTATTACCAGAATCTTCATCAGACTAGGGTTAATTTAGTCATTCATATCATTGGTTCTATACTTTTTATTGCTAGTAACTTAGCGCTGGTTTATTTTATTGTCATCACGGATCTAAATAGTGCATTAATCTCGATCGGTCTGATTGTCTTGAGTATCATTCTCCAAGCTATTGGACATCAGTTTGAACCCGTTCAGTTTGAAGGTTTCAAAGGACCATTCGATTTTATTAAAACCTTCTATCTAGAATTAGTTATTGTTTTCCCGATGTTCTTATTTTCGCCATTCTTTAAAGAAAATTGGAACAAAAAATAGAGTTTAAGATGAGCAAGTTAATCATATTATTAGTTACAATTTTTCTGGGATCTAATCTTTATGCCAATGAACTGTGGAGTGTTACAGAGTTAAAAACAAAGATTGATCAATCTAGCGAACCCCTAGTTCTCTTAGATGTAAGAACAGTAGAAGAATTTGAGTCAGGACACATTAGAAATTCAATTAATATTCCACATGTAATATTACTCTCCAATATAGATCTAGTTTCTGAATACAACGATGAGCCATTGGTTGTTTACTGTCGTAGTGGCAAGAGAGCAAGTCTAGTGATTGAAGCCTTAAAAAAGCATGGTTTTACTAATGTAGTTGATATTGAAGGAGACATCTTAGCGTGGTCTCAATCAAATTATCCGCTAGTGGAACAGAAGGTAAATTAAGATGTCGAAGCACCCAAAAGACTCAACTGCCACGCTTAGTTCACTCCATATCGGAAGGACTGTAGCTTTTGCTAAGCATTCAATTGAGACTGCACAGGTTGAGCTTGATGGCTTTGTAGGAGATAAACATCGTGGGTATATGCGGGGCGCATATGAGGGGGAAT
>ENA-ORXI01002124-ORXI01002124.1-sediment-metagenome-genome-assembly--contig:-NODE-2124-length-14727-cov-3.131877_pt1 | contig 14727 bp, 12 predicted proteins | sample MGYA00237861_ERZ511468 | MGnify/ENA primary metagenome ERZ511468 (study PRJEB26299, sample SAMN06266213) | sediment metagenome | isolation source: Hudson Canyon methane seep mesocosm | place... | reverse complement strand
GTACCTAACTACCACAAAGGATTTATTCCCAGTACTACTAACTCGACAAGATAGTTTCTTCACCTCTTCATCATAATAATCAACACGACCTTTATCAGGTGCAGGTAGTGCCTTTATTCTTGCCTGTGTGAAGTTGAACCGCTTAATCATTGTAATCACCTTTTAAAGAGACTTTGACGCGTTCAGGTCAATGACGGGTCAATGCTGGGTCAATGTTTGTTAGTGATTATGAGTATAGTCCAGTTATCTAAAGAGATAAAGAATTGGATTGTTAAACGTTGGTATATAACGACATTAAGAGGTTAAAGCGTTTGCTTGTGCGCGGTCAATAAAACTGTAGTCCGTCTAATTTGTAATCAGAGGGTCGTAAGTTCAAGTCTTATCTCCGGCTCCAATGAATATGTAGGAACATCAAAGCCTTAGCTGATAAAACAGTTAGGGCTTTTTTATTTCCTATCATTCTGGGTAAGGCAGGGGTAAGGTTCAATCTACGTTTAGCCACCACGCGACTCACTTCCTTACTTCCTAAAATAATCTTCAATGTAGTTTAATTCGCTTTCTTTTCAAGAAAGCTAACTCAAAGATGATCTAGATCAAGTTAATGTGTAATACCCTCATCTGTAGCTTTAACGCTCTGAGATATAGGTCTACACTGCGATTAAGTCACAATTTATCACTCTCTAAACAACTAGGGGGGCTTACTTGCCAAACTTGGTCAGCACCAATTCGGAAAGTTACAAGTCTTAATGATATGAACTGTATTTTAAGATTTTGTTAATCTAATTTATAGATAATAGGGCTATCGCAACTGGTGGGAGACTATCAAATGAACAATCTTAATTATCGAGCTGTTGAAATAATCTCAGGAAATAACTGTAACTGTGCCTTATCGAAGTATGCTGGCAAACGAATGCTTTACAGCGAAGTTCTTGAACTACTTACAAGCACAGACTCAAGGTGTAGTTGTACATTCAAGCATTATGACGATCGCAGGCATATAGGTGAGAGAAGAAAGTTTGACACCTATAATCTGACATCAAATCCTCATGGTCGAACTCGACTTTATGGCCGACGAGTAGTTGATATACATAACCGCGCACGAGATCCCTTTGCTAAAATGAGAATGGAAGTAACATTAGCAGCATAAGCTTACCAAGTAATCAATGATTAGCAGGCCTAAAAAAACCGATACAATCGCATCAGGTTCTTTAGTTTTTCGGTAGTAGGTTATTACTCGGTTTCTTACCATTAGCATATACAATGGTAATCGTCATGCCTTCATTAGCCTATTGTTCTGGTTGCTTGTCCTTGGGAGTATGCCTGTCGTTTGTCTTGGTCAAGGTAGACAATCTATCCACCCCGTCAATAATCGCCTTAAATTCGCCTCCTGTTTCAATGTTAGTCATCAGGTCGATAGCCTTCTTCATGAAGCCATCGCTGACATTATTGATTGCATCGAACCTTCTTAATAACCAAAAAAGACGACATTCCAAGTTGGGGAATATATCACCAGCTAAATATGAGGAAATTTATCTAAAAACTGCCTAATTAGGTGTACTGATTTACTTGACCATTACAGTTGAGTAATGGTCACGGGCATAGGCGAGTACAAGCTCTCTTTATGCGTGTTCTAGGTTAAATGACTTATGTAATGAATTTACTGCAAGTTCTAGATACTGTTCATCAACCACGACAGATATTTTTATTTCTGATGTTGAAATCATACTAATATTGATATTTTCATGGGCGAGCGTTTCAAACATAATGTTTGCTATCCCAGCATGGGAGCGCATTCCAACACCCACTACAGATACTTTGGCTATTTTATTATCACTAACAACTTCTCGTGCACCTAATAGGCTAGCTGTTTTTTCTAGAATGCCAAGTGCTATGTCAAAATCATTACGGTGAACTGTAAATGTGAAGTCAGTTGTTGAGTCATGCCCCGTGTTTTGGATGATCATATCTACTTCGATATTTTCTTTAGCGATAGGGCCAAGAATTTGTGTTGCAATACCAGGATGATCAGGTACACCGAGCACTGTCAGCTTTGCTTCATCACGATTAAATGCAATACCTGAAATTACAGCTTGTTCCATTTTTGAATCCTCTGCCGAGATTAGAGTACCACCACCATCTTTAAATGAGGATAATACGCGTAACGGGACATTATATTTACTTGCAAACTCAACACTGCGAATTTGCAATACTTTGGCACCTAGGCTTGCCATTTCTAGCATTTCTTCATAGGTTATTTGATCGAGTCGACGTGCTTCTGAAACGACGCGTGGGTCTGTAGTGTAAACACCATCAACATCAGTATATATTTGGCATTCATCAGCTTTTAAGGCTGCGGCAAGTGCCACTGCTGTTGTATCTGACCCACCTCGACCTAGTGTGGTGATATTGCCATTTTCATCACATCCTTGGAAGCCTGCAACGACGACAATGTGGCCATTAGCAAGATCTGCACGTATTTTTTTGTCATCAATTTCAACGATCCGCGCTTTGTTATGCGTGTTATCTGTGAGGATCTTAACTTGACTACCCGTGTAGGAACTAGCTTGAACACCTTGTTGCTGTAATGCCATACAAAGTAGGGCAATAGTGACTTGTTCACCAGTCGATAGAAGTACATCAAGTTCACGACCTCGAGGGTCATCATTTAATGCATTTGCTAAACCAACTAATCTGTTTGTTTCACCACTCATCGCAGAGACAACAACGACCAGTTCTTCACCCTGTTGTTGGTGCTTGATTAGCTTTTTTGCAACTTCTTGGATACGTTCGACTGTGCCGACAGATGTACCACCATACTTTTGTACTATTAATGCCATGTTTGTTATTTTTCCAACTTTGAGCTAATCCAGTCTGATACTGAATCGAGTGCAGAACTAAGTTTTTCAGGCTGGTTACCACCACCTTGAGCCATATCAGGACGGCCACCACCTTTACCCCCAACTTGTGCTGCAACATATCCGACTAATTCACCGGCTTTAATCTTATCAGTAATATCTTTTGTGACACCTGCAATAAGCGTTATTTTATCTCCTTCAACACACGATAAAATAATGGCGGCGGTACCGAGTTTATTTTTTAATTGATCAACAGTATCGCGAAGACTTTTAGTGTCAGCACCTTCAATATTAGAAGCAAGTACTTTAATGCCTGCAACTTCTAATGCTGAGCCGGCTAAATCACTTCCTGTGCTGCTGGCTAGTTTAGATTTCAACGCATCCAATTCTTTTTCAAGTTGGCGTGTACGTTGAACTAGTTGTGCAGTTTTTTCGGTGACATTGTCTGGTTTTGCTTTAATTAGTTCAGATACTTCCTGCAAGGTAGATTGATTAGTGGCAATATAGTCGAGTGCATTTTCACCGGTTACTGCTTCGATACGGCGAACACCAGATGCAATACCAGCTTCTGAAGTTATTTTAAGTAACCCTATGTCACCGGTACGTTTAGCATGAGTACCACCGCATAATTCAGTTGAAAAGTCGCCCATTTTTAGAACTCGAACATCATCTTCATACTTTTCACCAAACAAAGCCATAGCCCCTGTTTTCTTGGCTTCTTCTAAATCCATTACCTTAGTTTCAATATCATGGTTACTACGGATCTGTTGGTTCACTAACCGTTCAATTTCTTGTAACTGTTGTTGAGTAACAGATTCAAAGTGTGAGAAATCGAAGCGTAAACGTTGGGCATTAACTAAAGAACCTTTTTGAGCAACATGGTCACCTAATACCTGCTGTAAAGCGGCATGCAATAGATGCGTTGCAGAGTGACTTAATGCAATAGATGCACGATTTTTTTCATCAATATGAGCAGTGACTTTGTCACCTACTTTGAAACTGCCATTTTCGCAAAGTCCGATATGTGTAAAGGCTTTGCCCTGTTTTCGAGTATCAGTAACATCAAAGTTTGCAGTATTTGTGGATATTTGGCCGAGGTCACCTGCTTGACCACCGGACTCAGCATAAAAAGGACTTTGATTTAAGACAATGATGCCTTGTTGGCCCTGGTGTAACTGATCAACATGTTCTCCATCAAATAAAATACTGGTGATAGAAGCTGCATCATTGCGGACGTGCTCATAGCCTAGAAACTCTGTTTCACCGTCAATACTAACCTGATCCGATAACCCACCTGAGAATTGACTCGTAGAGCGGGATTGGTTGCGTTGTGCTTCCATTTCTCTTTCAAATCCAGCAATATCAAGTGTCAGTTGGCGTTCGCGAGCAATATCAGCAGTTAAATCGATAGGAAAGCCATAGGTATCATAAAGTTGAAATACCACGGCGCCAGGGATTTCTTTATCAGACATCTTTTCAATAGCGTGTTCAAGTATTTTAAGACCATTATCTAATGTATCTGCAAACCGTTCTTCTTCTTGTTTTAGAGCACGTTCTACTAATGGTTGGGCTTTAGCTAACTCAGGAAATGCTTCACCCATTTCAGCAACAAGTGGTGCAACTAATTTATAGAAGAAGTTTTCTTTTAGGCCTAATTTATGGCCATGTCGAATAGCGCGGCGAATAATTCGTCGTAATACATACCCACGACCTTCATTAAATGGTTGAACACCATCGGCAATCATAAAAGCACATGAACGGATATGATCTGCTATAACACGGAGTGAAGTATGGCTTGAATCTTCTGTTCCTGATAAATCTTGGATTGCAGAAATTAAACGTGTGAACAAGTCAATTTCATAATTATTATGAACGTCTTGTAAAACGGCGGCTAAACGTTCTAAGCCCATACCGGTATCAACAGATGGTTTTGGCAGTGGTGACATTGTGCCATCGGTCGCACGGTCATATTGCATAAAGACCAAATTCCAGATTTCGATGTAACGGTCACCATCTTCTTCTGGAGTACCGGGTGGTCCGCCTGCAACATCTTCACCATGGTCATAGAAGATTTCACTGCATGGCCCACAGGGTCCTGTATCACCCATTGACCAGAAATTGTCTTTCGCACCAATGCGAGATAAACGGGCAGGATCTACACCGATTTCATTGATCCAAATGTCTGCAGCTTCATCATCTTCTTCAAAGACCGTGATCCACAATTTACTTTCAGGTAAAGCTAAAGTTTCTGTTAAAAATTCCCAAGCATATTGAATCGCTTCACGTTTGAAATAATCACCGAAACTGAAGTTGCCCAACATTTCAAAGAAGGTGTGATGGCGTGCGGTATAACCAACATTTTCTAAGTCATTATGTTTACCACCAGCACGAACACAACGTTGGGTTGTTACGGCGCGGCTATATTTACGTACTTCTTGACCAAGGAATAGTTCTTTAAATTGAACCATACCAGCATTAACAAATAATAGTGTTGGATCATTAGCGGGTACCAATGGACTACTAGCCACTATTTCATGACCTTTCTCATGGAAAAATTCCAAAAAGAGATTTCGTATATCTGCGCTACTTTTCATAGTTTTAAGTCTTAAAGCTTTCAGTTATTTGTTCATGAGTAAAGCCACGTGATTGTAAAAACCGTTGTTGTTTTGCACGGTCTTTTATATCAGTCGGGCTTTGCTCGCCAAAACGCTTGCAACGAACAGTCATTGCAAGTGTAAACCAATCAATATCCGCCTCATCAAGTGCTTGGCTGATAAGCTCAGCACTGACACCACGTTCTTTTAGTTCGAGCCTGATTTTCAGACTACCAAATCCACGTTGAGATCGGTAACGCGAGTAGTTTTCTGTAAATCGTTGATCACTTTGCAAATTTGACGTGATGAGTTTGTCGATAACGGCATTAACCTCATCAATATCAAAGTCGGCTTTTACTAATTTTGTTTGTAATTCTTTGACGCTATGTTCGCGGCGAGCTAAAAAATTCATAGCTCGCTCATTTAGCGATTGTTTTCTCACGCTTCAGCAGAATCCTCGACAGGAACACTTTCTGCCATTTTTTCTGGAAGCATAATGGCACGAATTTTTGTTTCAATTTCATCTGCCATTTCAGGATGCTCTTTTAAATAAGCACGAACATTATCTTTACCTTGGCCAATACGAGTACCGCTATAGCTGTACCAAGCGCCTGCTTTTTCGACAATATCTTCTTGAACACCAAGATCGATCAACTCGCCTTCATGAGAAATACCTTCACCGTAAAGAATATCAAACTCAACTTGTTTGAATGGCGGTGCTACTTTATTTTTCACCACTTTAACGCGTGTTTGATTACCTAAAATCTCATCACCTTTTTTGATAGCACCAATACGGCGAATATCAAGACGAACAGAGGCATAGAATTTTAAGGCATTACCACCCGTTGTTGTTTCTGGGCTACCGAACATAACACCAATCTTCATACGGATTTGGTTGATGAAGATAACCAGAGTATTTGAACGTTTGATGTTTGCCGTTAATTTACGTAAGGCTTGAGACATTAAACGGGCTTGTAAACCCATGTGACTATCACCCATATCACCTTCAATTTCAGCTTTAGGTGTTAAGGCAGCAACAGAGTCAATGACCACTAAATCAACGGCACCCGAGCGAACTAACATATCGGTAATTTCTAAGGCTTGCTCACCAGTATCAGGTTGTGAAACAAGTAAATCATCAATATTAACGCCCAATTTTTGTGCATAAAGAGGATCAAGTGCATGTTCCGCATCAACAAAAGCAGCTGTGCCTCCCTTTTTTTGCATTTCAGCAATGGCATGAAGGGTTAATGTTGTTTTACCTGAAGATTCAGGACCATAGATCTCAACCACACGACCGCGCGGTAAACCACCTATTCCGAGGGCAACATCAAGGCCGATTGAACCCGTAGATACAGCATCAATATCACGTGCAGCAGCAGAATCGCCCAAACGCATGACCGCACCTTTACCAAATTGCTTCTCTATTTGGCCCAGTGCTGCACCTAACGCTTTTTTCTTGTCGTCGTCCATTTTAGTCGCCCTTGTTGAATCCAAATAAATAAACGCGTGATTATCCCATATATGAAGATGAGTCTCTAGCGTTTTTGATTATACCTTGTAGAGCCGTCTCAACAGCTTGCAACCTAATTGCTTCTCGGTCACCATTAAAATGGTGTAGCTCTGTTATTACATCAGCATTATTCGATGCCCAAGCGAACCAAACCGTGCCAACAGGTTTTTCAGGAGAACCACCGTCAGGTCCTGCTATCCCTGTTATTGCGACACTCATGTTTGCAGATGAATGAGTAAGTGCACCTTGAGCCATTTCAATAACTACCTGCTTACTCACTGCTCCAAATTGCTCAAGTGTTGTTGGTTTGACATCTAGCATGTCTTGTTTTGATTGATTGCTATAAGTAACAAAGCCGCGATCAAACCAGGATGAACTTCCAGCAATATCTGTACACGTTTTAGCTAACCAGCCACCAGTGCATGATTCGGCGACACAAAGGAGCCATTTTTTTGAAATCAAAATATCAGCGACAGTTGTTGAGAGATAAAGAGAATCAGATCTTGTCATTTATTTAAAGCACCTACAAAGTAGAAATTTAAGAGTGAATTTCTATTAGAACTTACATCAAATACAATGTAAGTCTAATTTCGAAGCTCAACCAGAAGAATTATGAGTGATAATACTTATGATTATTTTAAGTTAAGGTTCTTCATCAGACTCAAACTGTTGGTAAATCAATAGTCTAAATTTTACCGGTTTAAGATACACTATACCGATGATAAAAAAGACAACACACACACCCATGATGCAGCAGTATTTACGCATCAAATCAGAAAACCCAGAACACGTATTATTTTATCGTATGGGTGACTTCTATGAGATGTTTTATGACGATGCTCATAAAGCGGCTGAATTATTGGATATTACCTTAACAGCACGAGGTAGTAGTAATGGTTCACCTATTCCTATGGCTGGTATCCCGTATCATGCGGCAGACTCTTATTTATCTCGGTTGATTAACTTAGGCGAGTCAGTCGCAATCTGTGAACAAATTGGTGACCCAGCGGCTAGTAAAGGCCCGGTGGAACGTGAAGTTGTTCGGGTTTTAACACCTGGTACCTTAACGGAAGAAGCATTACTCGATAGTCAGAATGATAATTTATTAGTGGCAATTTCTGAACATAAAGGTCGATATGGCCTTGCCGTTGCTGAGTTAAGTAGTGGTCGGTTCACTGTCAGTGAGTTAAATTCAGTAACAGAAGTTGAGGCAGAGTTAGCAAGATTACAGGCTGTTGAGATTTTACTATCAGAAGAACTAAGAGAGTCCTTTGTTGATTTTGATAAGCAAGCACGCTGTTTACCGCCGTGGCATTTTGAATTAGACACAGCACGACGCCGTATTTGTGAGCATTTTCAAACCCAAGATTTGAAAAGTTTTGGTATTGATACGTTAGAATCAGCAATCATTGCAGCGGGGTGTTTATTAAATTATGCCCAAGAAACACATCGAACAGCCCTACCGCATATCCGAACTGTACAGTTAGAAAAATCTAGCGATAGTATTCAGATTGATCCTCAGTCACGGCGTAACCTTGAATTAGAAATTAATTTATCTGGTACGCGTGAACACACATTACTATCAATAATTGATAAAACGGTATCTCCAATGGGAACGCGGTTGTTACGGAGATGGCTGTTAAGACCATTACGTGAGCATCAGATCCTGCTACAAAGACAACAAGCCATTCAACAATGCCTTGATATGCAGTTGGTTGATAAGGTTCAAGTCTGTCTGAAAAAACTGGGGGATATTGAGCGTGTAGTTGCTAGAATTGCATTAAGAACCGCGCGCCCTCGTGATTTTATGCATGTACGCAATACCTTAGAGTTGTTACCCGAATTACATCAAATATTGAGTGATGCAAATGTACATCAGCTTGTTAAACTGGATCGTCAATTAGGTACCTTTGCTGAACTGTTCGCTTTATTACAAAGTGCCTTAGTCGATGAACCTCCAGTATTAATCCGTGATGGTGGCGTGATTGCTGAAGGCTATAATAAAGAGCTCGATAAGTTACGCCATATTCGTGATGATGCGAGTCAATTTTTACTGGATTTAGAGCAACGCGAGCGAGAGCGTACCGGTGTTTCAACTTTAAAAGTGGGTTATAACCGTGTACATGGTTATTTTATTGAGATAAGTCGGTCACATCATATCGATGTACCCACGGAGTATGTGCGTAGACAAACACTTAAAAATGCTGAGCGATATATTACGCCGGAATTGAAGGGCTTTGAAGATCAAGTCTTGAGTGCTAAGGAACGCGCTTTAGCGTTGGAAAAATCCCTTTATGAATCCTTATTTGATCAGTTAGAGCCTGATTTAGCGGCCTTAGAAGTATCTGCAAATGCCTTAGCTGAGCTTGATGTGTTAACTAATTTAGCAGAACGAGCTGATAGCTTAGACTATATTGCACCAGAATTTAGTGAGCAAGTGGGAGTCCATATAGAAGCAGGGCGTCATCCTGTTGTGGAAAATACTCTAGATAAAAATTTCTGTCCAAATGACTTAGCTTTTACAGCTAAGCAACGGTTACTGTTAATTACTGGTCCTAATATGGGGGGGAAATCGACTTATATGCGTCAAGTAGCACTGATTGTTGTTCTTGCCTATATGGGAAGTTTTGTACCAGCAAAAAAAGCGGTAATAGGCCCCGTTGATCAGATATTTACTCGTATCGGTGCATCGGATGATTTAGCATCAGGTCGTTCAACTTTTATGGTTGAAATGAGTGAAGCCGCTAATATATTGAATAATGCAACAGAACAAAGTCTGGTTTTGATGGATGAAATTGGCCGAGGAACCAGCACATTTGATGGTTTATCGCTGGCATGGGCCTGTGCTGAAAAACTAGTACGAGATATTAAGGCTTACACTTTATTTGCGACTCATTATTTTGAACTAACTGAGCTTCCAAATTTGTATGAAAAAGCGGTTAATGTTCACCTTGATGCTATTGAACATGGCGATAAAATTGTCTTTTTACACCAGTTAAAAGAAGGTGCAGCAAGTCGAAGTTATGGTTTACAGGTGGCAAAATTAGCAGGTGTACCGAATGATGTTATTAAAGCTGCTAAAAATAAACTTCAACAGCTTGAAGAAAATAGACACCTAAATAATTCAAGCGAAGCTTTTCAACAAGAAGATTTATTTAAGCAAGATCGAGAAATGTCAGAGGTGGATATAATGCTTGCTCAGCTAGAGCCTGATGAATTAAGTCCAAAACAGGCACATGATAAATTATATCAATTAGTCGAGTTGCTTAAAGGATGATAAACCTAGTCTGAATAGGGCTGATATACCCGTAATCATTTAAGTTGCAGGTTTTATTTTGTCATCCTCGCGAACGCGGGGAACCATGGGCAGTGAAATAGCCTTTATCGTTGGATTCCCATTTTCATGGGAATGACGGACTGTATAAGGGTACCTGCAAATTGAATGGTTACGGATATACAATTAAGACGATGGTTAACTTACGTATTTAGCGGGCTCTTTGAAATCAATCACATTGGCTACCGGTGGCGGTATTTGCACATGAAACCCTTGAGTTTCTAAACTGTGAATGACGGTGTTCACATCTTCACGGGCAAGTTTACGGTCAGGTGATAGCTCTACCTCCATGACAAATACAGGTTCTTTTCCCATACTGTCATACAAGGCTTGTGGTACGTTAGAAAAGTCATCTTTTTTAACAATATAGAGGTAAAGTTCGTCTTTTTTCCTGCTTTTGTAAATATAAGCGTTCATGATATTACTCTGTTCTTTTCTAAGAGATAGGTGGGTGATAAATAATTTGTACCACGGTATTGGCGGGATCATAACAATAAAAGCTACGAGCGCCATCTCGATGAGTTCGAGGTGGTTGGCGTATAGTCACATTGTGATGTTGTAAAAATTCAAACCACTCATCAACTTGTTCTGGTGTTTTGATAATAAAGCCAATATGGTCGAGCTTTTGTGGTCCACTGGTATCAAAGTCCTCTGTGGCACGGTGCAATGCGAGGTTATCGTTCCCTGATGTGATGTAAACATTGTCAGGATCAGGTCGCCACTCGACTGTCATTCCAAGCAAATTAATATAAAAATGTTCGCACGCTTCTAAGTCTTTAACAAACAGGGCTACATGGCGCATTCCGCTAGTTGCTGGTGGACGGATCATATATGTTCTCCAAATACATGTTGGCAACATTTCTGCCAAACATCATCACCAAATTGGCGTTGAATAACGAGTGCCAATGCAATGGAACCACTTGATAATAGTTTATCGTGAAATGCTTTCAATTCAGCGGTGTTTTCTGGGTTAACAATGTCTCTTAAGGCATTAATCAGTGCCCAACCAACAGCATAACTCATCGGAATTGTAGGCGATTGGCTATACCAGTTTAATTCTCCAAGAGCTTGTTCATGACTAAACCCGAGTGCATCAACCATTTTCTGTGCTGCATCTTCGATGGATAAGTTTTGTGTGTGGATTTCAACATCGATAATAATTCGTAATGCTCGCCATAAACGATCTCGGAGCATGATAATCCGTTGGCCTGGGTGACGATCAAAACCTTGTTCAATCATCATTTGTTCACAGTACAGAGCCCAACCTTCATAGAGTGTTGAACTAGGATTTAACCTGCGTAAAAGGGAACTTCCTTCAGCTGATTGATTGGCAGTTACAAATTGGTGGTGATGACCTGGCCATGCTTCATGCACGCTTGTTTGACTAATCGCAGCAAAGTTATGTTCACTCAATTCAGCAGTGTTTTGTGCGGGAGTGACATAGTAATAAGCTGTTTGAGATAGGTCAGCAATGCTAGGGTCAAGGTATGCCGCAAAAGGGATTTGATGTTGTAGAAAATCAGGTGTTGCAACTACTTTTAGCGTTTGTTGGCTAGGTAAAGTGACAAGGTCATATTCACGTAAAAAAGCTTCGGCAGCCTGCATTTCTTGTTGGTAAGTTGCCAATAAGTTATCAGCAGTAGGCTGATTTGCTTGAATAGTATCTAGGCTTTCATCACTTGTTTTTAACTCGGTTTCTAAGGCGTGTTTTGTTTGTTCAAAAAGACGAAGACCAAATTCATGTAAATGCTGACTGGTGATGGGTAAAAAGTGCTGTTGTTTGAGTAAGCGTTCAAAATGGTCACGCCCACATGAAAATTCGCCTTCACATTGAGGCTCAAGCCGTTTTAAAGATTGAGTAAACCCTTCAAGTGATTTGCTTGCATCAGCAATACATTGTTCAATACTGTCATCGCCACTTATCGCTTCAGCAACTAAGGAATGTTGGTGTAGCTGATGTAAATAGTCTACACCTGCTTTTGCTTCCGCGAGTGCCATTGCTAACCAGACTTTGGGAATGATCGCTGGGGCTGTAGATAAATAACCTTTTGCATCACGAATATGGTTAGGGATAGCGGCTAAACGTGATTTTAGTATAGTGCTAAAGTCTTCAACAGGTCTAATAGTGAGCTGATGTAAGGCATTAACAGGAAGGAATTGGGTCGGATCTCTATGCCGCCAATCATGCTCCATTAAGGCATGATGTTCTATGTCTGCACTGCCATGTAAAATTTGGTAATGAAGTTGCTGTTCAGCAGTGAGCTCGGTGAGTTCGATTTCATCTAAGGCTGCAAGGCATTTTTCATTAAGCACGATTTGAATCCCAAGAGATTCATCATCATGAGGACGCAGTTGGTGAGCATAATCTTCAATACCAGCATCTAATGCTAATTCAGGATGAAAGCGGCACCAAGTAGAAAGGTAACTATGCTCAATTCTGTTGAATGCTTGTTGGCTTGCGTTGAGATCATTAGTCGACATTGATAATCTCGTAGTCGTGAGTAATTTCCGCTGTTGCTCCCAACATAATGGAGGCGGAACAATATTTCTGTGTTGAAAGTTCAACAGCACGTTTGACTTGAGCTTCTTTTAAATCTTTGCCAGTCACTTTGTAGTGAACCTTAATTTTAGTGAATACCTTTGGAATTTCATCACTTCGTTCGCTATCAATTTCAACAACACAGTCGCGTATGTCTTGACGGCCTTTTTTTAGCATTTGAATCATATCAAATGAGGTACATCCACCCATACCTAATAATAATAGCTCCATCGGCCTCATTCCAGTTCCATGACCTCCGAGTTCTTCAGGACCATCCATCACGATAGTGTGACCTGAGCTTGACTCACCAAGAAACATTAAATCTTCGACCCATTTTACTCTTGCTTTCATGCTACGACCTGTAATTTAAATAATTAAGTTAAGTGGTAATTTTGACATATTCGAATATAGATCACAGAGTTTGTTTACTAATGAGTTAAATTTTCTTATTCTGTCAAAAGACATTTGAGGCGTAACTATGGATTATATAAAGTTTAAAGCAATAGAAGAGGGGCTAGCTGACTTCTTTAAATGTTGTCATAGCAAACATTATCCTGCGAAATCAATTTTGGTTCGGCCGGGTGATTCTGCTGACAAATTATATTATTTGCGTGAAGGTTCGGTTTCTATCAGCATGGAAAATGATAGTGGAGAAGAACTTATTCTGACTTATTTAAATCAAGGTGATTTTTTGGGTGAAATTGGCTTATTTTCACAAGTAGGCGACCGAAGCGTGACAGTGCGTGCTCGAACAGAATGTAAAACAGAAGAAATTAGTTATTCTCAAATTAGAATGTTGGCAGATAATCAGTTAAAACAATGTTATCCCTTTTTGATTGAAAATTTAGCAGAACAAATGGCGAAGCGTTTATTAACAACAACACGTAAGGCAGGGGACTTAGCCTTTCTTGATGTTGCCGGCAGAGTAAGAGCAGCCTTAATAGAGTTAACCTCTCAACCTGATGCAATGAAACATCCTGAAGGTATTCAAATTAAAGTGACACGCCAAGAAATAAGCCGAATGGTTGGCTGTTCGCGTGAAATGGCTGGAAGAGTATTAAAAGAGTTACAAACAGAAGGGGTTGTCTGGGCTCATGGTAAAACAATGGTTGTTTATGATGAAGAGCACCAATATGAGCATGACGCTAATAACTAGAAGATAAGATGATTTGCTTGAAGAAAAATAAGGAACTTAACTGTAACCTTGGCATATCTGTTTGACTAGATTAAACGTTCTCAAGTTTTGTACAGTGAATCATTACATCAAAATATTTTTTTGGTTATACTCAATTTACGAAAATAAATTGAGGTTGAATGTATGAGCTCAGGAAAATTATTCTTGATAGTGATTGTCTAGTAACAGGCATTGACCAAAATGCGGCACAAATATTTGATTTAATTCTTATGGATATTAATTTACCTGGTATGGATGGAAAAGAACTGACTCAATACTTGAGATCTACACCAGAATATAAGGGTTCACCAATAATAGCGGTTTCTGCTGCAGCGATGACTAAGGATGTTGAGAATGCTTCAGGCCTATTTGAGGAATACTTAACTAAGCCATTAAACTTTCAATTATTAACTGAATTTCTTCAAAAATATTTAGATGTTTCAATAAACTGATGCTTCAGGCATGTTCGCGACGATTTGAATCAAACGGCAACTGCAGACCCAATATAGTTATTCCGTCCTACTTCCAGTGATACTATTCACAACTATTAATTCACTTCTGCAATGACATAGTTATTATGCCCATCTCGCTTAGCCTGATACATTGCCGTATCAGCCTTACTCAAGAGTGTGTCCATATCAGTGCCATGCTCTGGAAACAGAGTAATACCAAGGCTCGCTGAAACATTAACGGTATGTGTATCTATTAAAAATGGTCG
>ENA-ORXI01002123-ORXI01002123.1-sediment-metagenome-genome-assembly--contig:-NODE-2123-length-14734-cov-8.457802_pt1 | contig 14734 bp, 13 predicted proteins | sample MGYA00237861_ERZ511468 | MGnify/ENA primary metagenome ERZ511468 (study PRJEB26299, sample SAMN06266213) | sediment metagenome | isolation source: Hudson Canyon methane seep mesocosm | place... | reverse complement strand
ATGTGGATGGCAGCAGGTTTTGCTATGTTAGAGGCAGGTCTTACGAGATCAAAAAATAATGCTACGGTATTAACAAAAAATGTTGCGTTATTCGGTATATCTTGTATTATGTTCTACTTTATAGGATTTAATGGAATGTATGGAGAAGGTAACGCTTTTATCGGAAGTTTATCAATGCTTGATGAGACAACAGCACCTGATGCTTCTTATCCAGTAATGGCAGACTTCTTTTTTCAAGTTGTATTTGTAGCAACTGCTGCTTCAGTTATCTCTGGAACAATTGCTGAAAGAATGAAGCTTTGGCCATTTTTGATCTTTGTTGTTGTTTTAAGTGGATTAATTTATCCTGCTCAAGGTCACTGGACATGGGGTGGAAGCTTAACAGGTGAGGGTGCTTTACTTGAAGGTTTCTCTGATTTTGCTGGGTCTACAATTGTTCATAGTGTTGGTGGATGGGCTGCTTTAGCTGGTGTTCTTATCTTAGGAGCTAGAAAAGGTAAATATGGTAAAGATGGTAGAGTGCGACCAATTCCAGGTTCAAATCTTGCATTAGCTACTTTAGGTACATTCATTTTATGGATGGGTTGGTTTGGATTCAACGGTGGATCTCAACTTGCAATGGGAAGTAAAGGTGATATCGATGCGATTGCTTCAGTAATTGCAACAACAAATATGGCTGCTTGTGCAGGTGCTATAACAGCTGCATTATTTACACAGTTTTTATACAAAAAAGTTGATTTAACTATGGTATTAAATGGTGCGTTAGCTGGTCTTGTATCTGTTACTGCTGCTCCTGATGCCGGTATGATGTATGGATTTGGTGTTGGTATTGTTGGTGCTATACTTGTTGTTCTATCTGTTCCTTTATGGGATAAAATGAAAATTGATGATCCTGTTGGTGCTTTATCAGTGCATTTAGTTGCTGGTATCTGGGGAACATTAGCTGTTGGTTTATTTACAGCTTCAGGAACATTTATGGGTCAACTTAAAGGTGTAGTTGTTATTGGAGCATTTGTTTTCATAGTATCGTTTATCGTTTGGAAAATCCTTGATGTAGTTGTTGGATTAAGAGTTGATGAAGATATTGAAATCGAAGGTCTAGATATTCATGAAACTGGATTAGAATGTTATCCAGAATTCAAAAAAGCATAGGTGATAGCCGTAATAAAAGTGAATAGTTTCACTTTTATAGGGTAGGAAGCGTAAATTATATGCCAAAGGCATAATTGGAGAAAAGATATGAAAAAAATTGAAGCAATTATTAAACCGTTTAAATTAGAAGATGTAAAAGATGCCTTAGCTGAAGCTGGTATCACAGGTATGACTGTAACAGATGTAAAAGGTTACGGTAGACAGCAAGGTCACTCTGAATTATACAGAGGGGCTGAGTATATAGTTGATTTTTTAGCAAAAACGAAAATTGAATTAGCTGTAAAAGAAGAAGATGTTGATAATATAATTAAACTTATCACAGATGCTGCAAGAACTGGAAAAATTGGTGATGGTAAAATATTTGTTACACCAATTGAACAAATTATCAGAATTAGAACTGGTGAAACTGGTACTGAAGCTGTTTAATTAGTCATGAATTTTCCCGATGCTTGCATCGGGTTTTTTCTATTTTATTCTATAGAATCTTGTAAATTACCTCTAATTTCCAAAAAATCATCAATGTTATCAAAAAAGATATCTATTAGTTTTGGATCAAAATGTTTACCTTTCTGCTCTTTGAACATTTTGAATATTCTTTCATCTTCCCAAGCTGGTTTATAAACCCTACTACTTCCTAGTGCATCAAATACATCTGCAAGTGCAGTTATACGACCGTAAATACTTATGTTTTCACCTTTTAAACCGTTAGGATATCCACTTCCATCATATTTTTCATGATGTTCAAAAGATATAATACCTGCTATTTTCATAAGTTCTTTATTTGAATTTTTAAACATCTCATACCCTAACGTTGTATGAGTATTCATGATTTCTTTCTCTTCTTTATTTAATTTTCCAGGTTTATTTAAAATTGCATCAGGGATGGCAACTTTTCCTATATCATGCATAGGACTAGCTTCTACTAACATCTCTATCTCATTATGACTAAGTCCATAATGTAATGCGAGTACCTTAGAATACAGAGCAACTCTTTTTACGTGATTTCCTGTCTCTTTACTTCTTCTTTCACCTATGGTACCCATAGTAAATATAACTTCACGTTGTGTTTCTTTGATATCTTCATTTAGTGCATAAATTTCACTAATTCTTGAAATAATTTGAGATTCCAAATCATTATTTAATGTTAATAATTCTTTACTTTGTTTTACTAAAGTACATTCTTGTTTGATGATTCTTAATGTTTTTGATAATGTAGCTATAAGTTGTTTTGCTTTGATTGGTTTTATTATATATCCATCTACCCCCAATGCTATACTATCAAGTAAATAGTCTGTTTCAGTGTAAGCAGAAATAACTATGAAAGGAATGTCTTGTTTAATCTCTTTGATTGCCTTCATCATATTTATACCATTCATATTGGGCATAGTTACATCTGTAATTATAAGATTAAAGTGTTGATTTTTATCTAGTTTTAAATTTTGTTTAAAGATATCTAAACCATCTTCTCCATGTATTGCGACACTAATATCATCAAAAAAGTTTGATAAAATCCTAAGTGTTGATTCTCTTATCTCTTTCTCATCTTCTACATATAGTATTTTTAGTGTTTTGCTAAATATTTGCAGTTCTTTGATATCTAACATAAATAATCTCCTTCCTAATAATTAAAAGTAATTATGATTATTGGGTAAATTTATCTTATAAATAAAGAGTAACAAAAGAAAACTTAATTATTTGTTATAATAATAAATATTATTAAAAATCAAATACTTCTCATTTTAGATCTTTTTAGCTGAGAAAAATAAGTTATAGAAACATCTTTTTTCTGAAATAAAATTTCTCAATCATTATTATCTTATTATCTTATTATCAATATTATGATAAAATCTTGCTATGAAAATTATAAATACAAAAGATACAAATTTTAATGAAGAATTTGAAAATATATTGGGTCGCGCTAAAGTTGATATCAAAAAGGTATCTGGAATTGTAAACGGTATTATTGATGATATCGTTGAAAATGGAAACAAAGCTGTTAAAGAACATGTAGCTCGGTTTGATAATTGGACACCTTCTAGTGATGCTGATCTATTTATTGATGTAGAAGATATGGAAAAAGCATACAATAATATTGATGCTAAACTAAAAGAATCACTGCATTTAGCATATGATAGAATCAAAAAATATCACCAAAAACAACTTCCAAAATCATGGATGGACTACGAAGCAAATGGAACTATCTTAGGGCAAAAAGTAACTGCTGTTGATAGAGCTGGTTTATATATTCCTGGTGGAAAAGCTGCATATCCTAGTTCATTACTTATGAATGCTATTCCTGCTATTGTTGCTGGTGTTGAAGAGATTATTGTATGTACTCCTACTCCTGATAATGAGCCAAATGAATTATTACTTGCTGCATGTCACTTATGTGGTATCAAAACTGTTATGAAAGTAGGAGGAGCAAGTGCTGTTGCTGCTATGGCTTATGGAACAGAGACTCTAAAAAAAGTTGATGTTATAACAGGACCTGGTAATATTTTTGTAGCAACTGCTAAAAAACTTGTATTTGGTGAAGTAAACATAGATATGATTGCAGGTCCAAGTGAGATTGGTATTTTAGCTGATGGAACTGCAAAACCAAAATATCTAGCTATTGATTTGCTTTCTCAAGCTGAACATGATGAGATGGCTAGTTCAATTATGATTACTACTTGTGAAGAGATCGCAAAGTTTACGAGTGATGAGGTTGATAACTATTTAAAAGTATTAAGTAGAAATGAGATTGCTAAAAAATCTATTGATGAAAGAGGGTGTATTATTATTGCATCTTCAATGGATGAAGCAATTGATTTAATGAATGAGATTGCTCCTGAGCATTTAGAAGTGATGACAAAGTCACCATTTGAATTATTACCACAAATTAAACATGCTGGAGCTATTTTCTTAGGTGAAAATACTCCTGAACCTATCGGTGATTATCTTGCTGGTCCAAATCATACTTTACCTACAGGTGGAACTGCAAAATTTTATAGTCCATTAAATGTAGAAGATTTCATGAAAAAAAGTAGTATCATTAGTTTTAGCCAAAATGCTATCAATGAGATGGGTGAACAATGTGCACTACTTGCTGATACTGAAGGTTTAACTGCTCATGCAGAATCTGTAAGAGTAAGAATACAAAAATAATACTATCCAATTATAAATAATGTATAAGATTTAATATACATTATTTATAATATATAAGCTATACTTTAATATCATTAAAAATTATTAAAATAAAAATGATAAAAGGAAAATAGTTATGTCAATACAATCAACTCATATTGTCTCTTCTTCAAATACTCACAACGAACAAAAAACACAACAAACAAAAAGCACAAATAGTTCATTTAATGATGCTTTACATCAAACTACAGAGCATCAAGAAAAAATTCAGAGTCAGGAAAATACACAAAAATTAGTTGATGACCTTTTATCGATGATTAGTACTGGATTAACGGTTTCTGAGTTGGAAATGTTACAAGAACTTTTAGCTCAATTAAATAAGCTAAAAGGCAAGAGTGATAATGCAGATAATGATCAAGAGATAAAAGCAATGTTGAGTGTCTTGGAAGCTGCTGTTTTAGAAATCAAAAAAAGATTATCTGGTGAAGTTATTATTAATCAATCTGAAGATGAAAAATCTACAAATGAGACTTCTATAGAATCTAGAATCGATTCTATAACAGAAGCAATAAATGATATAACAAATGGTAGCACTCAGGAGAATAAATTATTAGAAGATTTAATGAATAAAGCCAATCCTAGTCTTCTAAAAAATATTGATTCTATAAAATATAGAGTAGATAAAAGCGAATATATCACTGATGAAGAGTTTAATAATTTAGTAGAAAAATTGCAATTACAGGATATTTCAAAAGATGACATGAGACTGTTTAAGTCAATCATTGAAGACCAATATATTACAAATAGTGAAGTAAAAGATCTTTCTTATGAACAGATAGAAACTTTAGGAAAGTTTATATTTGTAGAAGATGGTTCTGATGGTTATATTGATAAAACCACAATGAATGCAGATTTAAAAGCAGGTACTCTATTAAGTATTCCAATTATTAGTAATGATGTAATTTTTAACAAATCAGTATTTGAGATGGTTGAAGGTATGGATAATGATAAAGAAATTCAACAGTTTATGCATCCTATTACAGGGACTTATCATAGTTCAAAACTCATTGCTTTTCCTGAATTACAATCTAATCATTATAATGGCAAAGATATGGGTAAGGTTTTAGATGATTTAATATCAAATTATAAAACAAGCCTCGATAATTCAACAAGAGCTAATGATCATGAGTATTATCAAAATAAAGTTGCTCAATTTACAAACTTATTAAATTTATACAATAAGAATGCGCAAAATGGTGAAGCAATAATAGAAAATAAATATTTATTAGATATTCAATTTGATTTAGTTGAAGATTTATTATCGATGATAAGGACTGGTTTTACTGTATCTGAGATGGAATCATTAGAAAAAATGATTGCTGAAATAAATCAACTGATTAATGACTCAAAAGAGAAAAAAGTATCAGAAGAAAAAATTAAAGATATGATTAAAAAACTAGAGAATGAAATCTCTAAACTACAAGATAGACTCAATACAAATATAACAGTAAATACTAGCGAACAAACTGAAGAATCTGATACAGAAAACTTAACTAATATAATGAAAGATTTTAAGTCTATTGTTAAAAGTTTAGAAGATACTCTTACAAAAATTGTGGAAGAGAGTGGAAAGCTTATCCAAACTGTGAACACAGACGATGAATTAAGACTGAGAGAACAGTTTAAAAAATAAAGATTAAGCTAATGAACACTATAATTTCATATAAAAATTAAGGGGATAGAATCATGGGAAAATATGATGCATTATTTGAAGATGAAGATGATGTTTTTGCAGGTTCACCAAAATCTAAATTTTGGGATATAATCCAAGTTGCAAATGACGAATTAGTAAAAGATCAAATGGATACTTTGTTAGAAAAGTTTGCAATTATGGAAACAATGTTAACAAAAGAACATGGGGAAGAAAAACTCAATCAAATTATCAAACAGTACGCATTTGAAAATTCTGAAGAAGTTGAGTTTAATAAGAAAAGTACTTATTTAGAGTTTGCAGGTGAAGTTATTTCACGATTAGATAGTTAAGAATTAATAAAAGGTTTTATAGAAAATATGGAAGAGTTATCATTAGTTAAGAATCAGATTAAAGAATATGTAAAAGAGTGTGGCGATCAAAAAAGTATTGAACTTTTTGAGATGTTAGCACAAGGTAAAATGTTACGATCAAAACTTATTTTAAAGATTGCTGGTGTAAATGATGACTCCGTAAAACTTTGTTCAGTTGTAGAGATGATTCACGCAGCATCATTATTACATGATGATGTTATAGATGAGGCAGATACTAGACGTGGTAAGCCTTCAATTAATGCACTTTTTGATAACAAAACTTCAATTATGTTTGGGGATATTTTATATTCTAAAGCATTTACAGAACTATCTCAAATGGATAAAAAGATTTCATATACTATTTCAAATGCAGTAACATTATTAAGTATTGGTGAGATGTTAGATGTTGATTTAACAAATGATTTTAATACTTCATATGATAAGTATTTTGATATGATTTTCAAAAAGACAGCATCTCTAATTGAAGCTAGTGCAAAAGCTGCTGCAATTCTTTGTGGAAAAGATGAAGTAGCTTTTGCTTTATACGGTAAAAACCTTGGACTTGCTTTTCAAATGATAGATGATATTTTAGATATCACTCAAGATAGTGCAACGCTAGGAAAACCTGCAATGCTTGATTTTGTAGAAGGAAAAGTGACTATCCCTTATTTACTTTTACATGAAAGAATTGAAGATAAAGAAAAACTAAAATCACTATACAAAAAACCATTAACTGATGATGAGTCAGCATGGATTAAAGATGAGATGATTAAAAATAATGTTTTAATCGATAGTATAGGTCAAGCTCAAAAATTAGGACTTGAAGCTGTAGAAGCTATTAAAGATGATGAGAGTGAAGATCTTAAAAATATCATGAATCAGATGATTCATAGAGAGTTTTAATCTCATGATTGAGAATACTCAAACATATGATAAGTATTTTGTTGTAGATACAAACATAATTTTAGAAGATTATTCAAACATAAGTAATCTGAGTGAAGATGGTAAAAATCTTATTATTTTACCTGAAATTGTGCTCGATGAAATCGATAGTAAAAAGAGTGGTTTTGAAGAGATAAACTATCAAGCAAGACAATTTGCTAGGTTTTTAGAGGATAGCACTATTCAAGCTTCATTTGAAGCCCAAAAACATCAAATAATTTCACTTGAAATTGGAGCTATTTGTATTCATATTATTTCAAAAAACTCTTATGAAACTGATACTAAAAAAATCTCATTAAACATTTCAAATGATAGAAAAATATTAGAAGTTGCAAGTTTTGCAAATAAATATTATGATAAAACAATAGAATTTATCTCAAATGACATTATGGCACGAGTTCGAGCTACATCATTAAATTTAGCTACAACTTTTCTAAAAGGTGATGGAAAAGATGATATTGAAGCTGAATATGTAAAAGAGATCGATATCGAATTTAAAGATTTAGAAAATATAGAAAATAAAAATATAATAGATTTAGATAAAGATTATCTACCTGAGAATTTTTCATACTGTATGAATGTTAAAAACAGTGACCAAGTATTGTTATGTGCAGTAAAACACGGAAAAATTAATCCTCTTGATGAAACAATGTTACGAGAACAAATAATAACTCCTTTAAATAAGGAACAACTTTTTTTCACACATGCTATGCTTGATTTATATTATAATATTATTATCGTTGAAGCAAAAGCGGGGAGTGGTAAAACTCTTTTAGCTTTAAGTTCTGGGGTAAAACTTATACGACAAAAACATTATCAAAGAATCATATATATAAGAAACTCTATAGAGTCACTTGATAAAGGTGAAGATGTAGGATACCTACCTGGACTAGAAGAGAAGTTTGCTATATATAATCATCCTTTAATTGATAGTTTAAAATACATGGCACGAAGTGAACATAAGAAGAAAAATACAAATAAAAAACAATATATTGCTCCAACAGAAGAGGAGATAGATGAAAAAGTATCTCAAACTATTGAAAACTACTCAATAGAAACTATGTGGGTAGGAGAGATGAGAGGTAGAACTCTAACAGAAGCTTTTATTATTGTAGATGAAGCTCAAAATATCTCAAATAAAACCATGCAGATGATTTTAAGTAGAATTGATAGCACTTGTAAAGTTGTAATTTTAGGAAGTAATAAACAAATAGATAATTTTTATGTAAATAAATATACAAATTCATTAACTACACTTTTAAAATCTTCTGCAACTAAAAGTGACCTTGTAAATCTATATGCCTTAAAACTTAAAAAAGTTCTAAGAGGTCCTATAACACAATGGGCGGAATCTATTTTTTAATAAAATAGATTTCAATTTTTTATAATCCAGCCCACCACATACGTAAATACAATCCTAATGTAGATGTATAACCCACTTCACTAAAAACTAAATTTTTATCTTTATCGTATATTAGTGTTGTTGGAAATACCGTAATATTGAACTGCTCTGCATAACTATTATCATAATCATTGATAAATTCAAAATCCACATCATTTTCTTTTAAGTACTCTTTTATCTCTTCGTCTGTACCACTTTGTGATGCTATAGTAATGACATTATGATCTTTAGAAACTCTTTGGATATTTGGGGCTTCAATTTTACAAACAGGACACCAAGTAGCCCAGAAATGTATCATAAGTGGTTTTTCATTTAATGATATATTGTGCAGTGGTAACTTTTCAGTATTTAGGTCTTGTGATCGGTAGAAACTATACGCATTTAAAACAACTGTAATAATTAGTACACTTTTAATAATCTCTTTGAGGTAATGTTTAAATTTATTCATACGGAATTTTATCTAAATTTTTACGATTTGTGGAATATTATAATCATCTTTGTTTCTCTTTTTGATATTTAATTTACAAATTTAAAAAAGTTATTATATGATAATAAAATTAAAGCTAGAACACTGTATAATTTCCGTCATCCATTGCATTACAACTTAATAAGTTAGGGTATTGGTATGAAAAAATATGTCATTAAAAATGATGATATAAGATTTAAATATATTGTAAATAAATCTTATGTAATTATTTGTAATTGATTTTGATAAGGGACTTAGAACATTGGAATACTTAGTAATCAGTTTCACTCATAAAAACACAGATATCGCAACAAGAGAAAAACTAGCTTTTAATAATGATCTTGAAAAAGATACTTTTCTCAAAAAAATCCTTTCAAGTGAAATAATAAACGAATCAATTTTATTATCTACTTGTAATAGAATAGAACTTTTAATAAGCACACCAAATAGTAAAGAAGCTGCAAAAATTGCTATAGAAAATTTTGCAAATCATTCTTCTTTAGATTCATCTGAATTATTCCATAGAGCTGATATATATGATAATGAAAGTGCAATACATCATATCTTTACAGTAGCTTCTTCTTTGGATTCACTTGTTGTTGGTGAAACACAAATTGCAGGACAATTAAAAAATGCATTTAAATTTTCTATAGATAAAGGTTTTTCAGAGCAAAAACTTTCCCGTGTAATTCATTTTGCTTTTAAATGTGCAGCAAAAGTACGAAATGTAACTCAACTTGGTAGTGGTTCTGTATCTGTAGCTTCTACAGCAGTTGCTCAAGCAAAACAATTGTATAAAGATAGAGATGATATGAAAGCGTTAGTTATTGGTGCTGGTGAAATGAGCGAATTAGCCTGTAGACATCTTTTAAAATATGGGTTTGACGTAGTTATCTGTAGTCGAAACATCAAAAAAGCTAGAATATTAGCGCATTCTATTATTAGTGATGGTAATGGAGAAGAATATCAAGCCTCACAAGTAGTAGTTCATCCGTATGAAGAACTTGAAACATTGTTAAACTCAATGGAAGTAATGATTACAGCTACTAGTGCTCCTTATCCTATCATTAAAAAAGAGATACTTCGTGAAGTTGATATAGTAAGAAATTGGTTTGATATTGCTTTACCTCGAGATATTGATAATATAGACTTTAAAGATGTAAATATTTATAGCGTAGATGATTTACAATGCATAGTGGATGAGAATATGGCACTTCGTGCTAGTCAAGCAAAAGAAGCTTACTCTATAGTTGGCTCTATGACTACGGAGTTTTATAACTGGTTAAATACTTTAAGTGTAGAGCCTGTTATCAAACATCTTCATGAAAAAAGTGAAGAGATTATTGCAAGAAAATTACAAAATGCTATAAAAAAACATTTTATACGATCTGAAGATCAAGAAAATATAAAGAAATTATGTCAAACAGTTATGTCTGAATTTTTACATCATCCAACTGTAAAACTTAAAAATGTTTCAAATTCACATGAAGGTGATGTAGTTTTAGGAACTACTCAAAACCTCTTTGGACTTAAAGAGGATTAGAAATAAAGTTTCTAATTTTCAATAAGCGAAGAAAAGTTCTTTACTGTAAATAGTTGTAAATTCTCAGTTTTTTTAAGAGTTTTCAACTCACTTGTATAACCTTTTTTAGAAAACAATACAAAAGTATCTACTTTTATTTCAACTTTTTCACATTTTTCTTTTAAGTTTGTTAGCTCAGTTTTTTTGATTTTATTATTAGTGAATTTACACGATCCAGCTATAGTTTTACCTGATTTTGTTTTTCCTACTAGGTCTAGACTTAAATCATCATCCCAGTATCTTCCAAGAGTAAACATAAAGTCTTCTTTGCTTATAACTCTTATATATTCATGAGCTAACTGTTCAAAAACGATATCTGCAAATTCTGCTTTGTAGTTATTGTACTTTTTATAAAACTCTTCATAGTTTTTTTCTTTAATACCTTGAAATAATGGAGATACAAATGCAAACCAAAATCTTACAACGGGTGCAGTAAATAATAATCTCTCAGACACTGTATATTGGTCATCTAAAGCTGATAGTTTTTGTAAAGATTTTTCAAGTTTGATTACTTTTAAACCACATAAATCATCAACAATATCAATACCATTGTCAAATGAGATAGCTACTTTTCTAAAAGCAGAGTTTGTTCTTCTATCTCCAATAGCAAGTGCTGTTAAAATTTTGTTATATTCTGGGTCACCTTTTGTTATATCACTTACGAAGTTTCTTAAATATTTGTATCTTTTTAATATATGGATTTCTATAAGTTTATCTATAGGTAGAGATGTATCAATATCTACATCTAATCCACCAAAAATAGCAAAGTATTCTACGGCAGTTTCCATGCTAGTTATTTTGTTTCTTTTACAAAAATTACTAAATAGTGTTTGTATTGGTTCTTTAATTGAGATGATAATTTAGCCTTTAATTATTTTAGTTTTGTATTATAACATTTTTATTTAAAAGCAATAAGCATTTTTATAGTAAAATACGTTTTAAAAACAAATTATAAACAAAAGATAAGGCACAATACAAAATGAAATTCTCAAATCTATTCATACCAACTACAAAAGAAACACCATCAGACGCAACACTTCCATCACATCAATTCCTTATTAGAGCAGGATTTATCAATCAACAAGGTAGCGGATTATATAACTATATGCCTATGGGTAAAATAGTTCTTGATAAAATCAGAAAGATTGTAAAAGAAGAACTTGACGAGGCAGGTTGTAGTGAAGTACAACTTGGATTTGTAACTCCAATAGAGTTATGGGAAAAAAGTGAACGAGCTGAAAAAATGGGCAAAGAGTTACTTCGTATTAAAGATAGAAAAGATAATGAGTTTGTATTAAGTCCTACAAATGAAGAAGCAATGGTAGAGTTAGTAAAAAATAGAATTACTAGTTTTAAAGATTTACCAGTTAATTTATATCAAATAAATACAAAGTTCAGAGATGAAGCTAGACCTAGATTTGGTCTTATGAGAGGTAGAGAATTTCTTATGAAAGATGGATACTCTTTTGATGATAGTGTTGAAAATATGAAAATAAGTTTTGATCTTATGGAAAAAACATATAAAAAAATATTCACTAGACTTGGACTTGATTTTAGAGTAGTTGATGCAGATAGTGGAGCTATAGGTGGAACTGGAAGTAAAGAGTTTCATGTACTTGCAGATAGTGGTGAAGATACAATACTTGTATGTAACTCTTGTGAATATGGTGCAAATATAGAAACTATTTTTGAGAGTGAAGAAGAGATTAATAAATTAAATGAATTAAGTTACGAAGAATTACAAGAAAAAGAAGTAGAGCAAAAATGTTCTTGTGGAGAAAAACTTTCATTTAAAAAAGGGATAGAAGCTGGACATATCTTCCAATTGGGAACTACTTATAGTGAAGCTTTAGATGCTAAATTTTTAGATTCAAATGGGAAATCACAACCATTCCAAATGGGAACATATGGTATAGGTGTGAGTAGAATTATGGCTGCAGTGATTGAACAAAGTCATGATGAAAGAGGTTGTATTTGGACGAAAGAGACTGCCCCATTTATGGTTGACATTATTGTTTCAAGTGCAAAAAAAGAAGACGAACTTAATGCTGGTATGAAAATCTATGATGATTTAAAAGCAAATGGTATTGAAGTGATGATAGATGATAGAAAAAAAGAGAGATTTGGTTTTAAAATGGGTGACTTTGAACTTATCGGTTTCCCTTATGCTATTGTTATTGGTAAAAAACTTCAAGATGGTATGGTAGAATTAATAAATAGAAAAACTGGTGAAAAAACTGACATTGCTTTAGATGATGTAATAGAAGCAGTAAAAAAACTTTCATAAACTTTCTCTTACAAATTAAAAGATAAAAAATATTAAAGGATAATTATTATCCTTTAAGTTTAGCTATGTCATAATTTTATATAAACAAAAAAAGGAATATAAAATGAGACAATATGAAACATACAAATGTAATGCCTGTGGTAATGAAGTAGAAGTTCAAAATGTTGGTGGTGGTGAACTACACTGCTGTGGTACTGCAATGGAAATGACTACAGAAAACTTAACTCTTGTAAACCTTATGAAATCTTTTGCTGGTGAATCTCAAGCTAGAAACAAATACGAATACTTTGCTAAAGTTGCTCAAAAAGAGGGTTATAGAGATATAGCTGAACACTTCCAACGAGCTGCAAACAATGAAAAAGTACATGCAAAATTAGAATTATCTTTACATAATAGAATGGTTAGTGATAGTGAAAATAATTTTGGAAATACAGCTGAAAACTTACAGTATGCAATTGATGGTGAGAGTTATGAAAATATCACTATGTATCCAGATTTTGCTAAAATAGCCAAAGAAGAGGGCTATAGTGAAGCTGCCAGATTATTTACAGGTATTGGTAAAATCGAAGTAGAACATGAAAATATGTTTAAAATGCTTTTAGAAAGACTAGAAGCTGGGTCTGAACATGTAAGTGAAGATAGTGATGAAGCATGGATTTGTGAAGTGTGTGGACATGTACATTATGGTAAAAAAGCTTTAAAAGTTTGTCCAGTTTGTAAACATCCACAAGAGTATCAATCAAGATTAAACTCTAAAAAATAGAGTTAAAAGGATCCCTTATTAGAAAACTTATTAACCTAAAAAGTATTTTATCTATCGTCATAATAATTTATTTCTTAGGTGGTATATATTTATATTTTTTTCAAAGAAGTTTTATTTACTTTCCTACAGAAGAGATAAAACATAATTCTTTGATAAAAAATATGAAGATTGAAAATGAAACCATCAAAGTTGTTGTCTTGAATCAAGATAAACAAAATGCAATTTTATACTTTGGTGGTCGAAGTGAAAGTGTTGCTAATAATATAACAGATTTTAAAAATACTTTTCCAAATCATACTGTTTATCTAGTAAACTATAGAGGTTATGGTGGAAGTAGTGGAAATCCTACTGAAAAAAATTTATACAATGACGCTACATTTATTTATAATACTATCTCTGAAAAACATAAACATATTGTAGTAATCGGAAGAAGTTTAGGAACAGGAGTTGCAACATATATTGCATCAACTTCTCAAATTCAAAAGATGGTTTTAGTGACTCCTTATGACAGTATTTTAAATATGGCAGAAGATAAATATCCTTTTTATCCAATTCGTCATATATTGGAAGATCAATATAATTCAATAAATAGAGTTGAAAATATTACTAAGCCTACATTAATATTGTTAGCTAGTGTTGATGAAACTATTAATGCTCGTTATTCAAATAATTTAATTGAAAAATTTAATCCCTCAAATTTAAATGTTTTTACTATACCAAATACTGGACATAAAAATATAATAGAAAATGAAGAATATTTTAATTTACTAAAAGATTTTGTTGATAATTAGGATATCAATTAAACTGAAGTTTTAAATACTTCCATCTCTTTTCTACTTCCCCTTTTAGTATTCTAATTTCCCTATTTTAAACTTATTTATTAAAATGTATAAATTAAAATATTATTATAATGAATAATAAAGTATCATTAATAAAAGAATTTATTTTTT
>ENA-ORXI01002122-ORXI01002122.1-sediment-metagenome-genome-assembly--contig:-NODE-2122-length-14734-cov-9.480862_pt1 | contig 14734 bp, 14 predicted proteins | sample MGYA00237861_ERZ511468 | MGnify/ENA primary metagenome ERZ511468 (study PRJEB26299, sample SAMN06266213) | sediment metagenome | isolation source: Hudson Canyon methane seep mesocosm | place... | reverse complement strand
GTCAGCATCAATAAATTATCAACATCAACAAAAACTTGTTCAGTACAAGCTTGTAGTGCTTGTAATATGCCGAAATTCTCGTCGTGAGTTTCTGTCTTAATACGTAAAGCAATAAAAAAGATTGCAGCTTGAACAGGATCTGCTTGTCCAGACAATATTTCTGCCATTGCCAGTTGTGCTTCTTCTTTACTAAGGTCTTTAGATAAATGTGGGCCAGTGGCTACTTTTTTAATCGCTTCGGCTAATGCACTCATATTACTCAAACCACGCTAACATTTCAGACTCGCTCATTATTGTGATCCCTAACTTTTCAGCCTTTGTCAGTTTAGACCCAGCCTCTCGACCAGCAACAACATAATCAGTTTTTGCCGATACGCTACCAGCTACTTTTGCACCAAGGGCTAATAATTTTTCTTTTGCTTCGCTGCGTGACATTTGTTCCAATGTGCCGGTTAATACCACTGTTTTTCCACTCAATATTGAATCAGCTGCCAAGCTTTGTTCTTCTGGCCAATCTATGCCCGCTGCTAACAAACGGTCGATCACTTGTTGATTATGCTCTTGGTGGAAAAACGTCACTATGTGATGAGCAACAATAGGCCCAACATCTTCAATTTGAATTAATGCTTCTTCATCAGCACTTTTTAAAACATCTAGCGTTAAGAAATGACTGGCTAGTGATCGCGTTGTAGCTTCCCCTGCTTCGCGTATTCCTAAGGCATACAAGAATCTAGCAAACTTGGTATGTTTAGATGCTTCCAAGGCATTAACCAGATTAATAGCTGACTTTTCTCCCATTCTATCTAAAGATGAAAGTTGTTCGATGGTCAATTGAAATAAATCTGCTGGGTCATTTATCAATCCTTCATCAACTAACTGTTCAACTAATTTATCACCAAGGCCATCCACATCTAAGGCTTTACGTGAGGCAAAGTGCTTTATTGCCTCTTTACGTTGTGCTGGGCAATATAAACCACCACTACATCGTGCTATTGCTTCACCTTCAATTCGTTCAACTTCAGACTGACATATTGGGCATAAAGTAGGAATAGTGAAGTTCACAGTATGCTCTGGGCGTTTCGATAACACGACTTGTACAACTTCTGGAATAACATCTCCAGCACGACGTACGATTACAGTATCGCCTACTCGAACATCTTTACGATCAATCTCATCTTGATTATGTAATGTTGCATTGCTCACCGTCACACCACCAACAAACACCGGTTTTAAACGTGCAACAGGGGTTAAAGCACCTGTTCGACCGACCTGAATTTCAATATCTTCGACAAGGGTCATTTCCTCTTGAGCAGGATATTTATGTGCAATTGCCCAACGAGGCGCTCGTGAAACAAAGCCTAAACGTTGTTGTAGCTGAATATTATCAACTTTTAAAACAACACCATCGATATCATATGACAAGCTATTACGACGTTCACCAAGCTGTTCGATATAGTTCAAACAAGCATCAACACCATCAAGCAACTGTAGCTCAGGTGAAACCTGACAGCCCCATTTCGCTATCATGGCCATGGCCGCACTATGTGTCACGGGCTTATCCATACCAATAATTTCACCTAAACCATAGCAATAAATAGCTAAAGGTCGACTGGCTGTGATTTTTGAATCTAACTGACGTAGTGAACCTGCAGCTGCATTACGTGGATTAACAAAGGCCTTTTTACCCTCTTCAATTTGTTTAATATTGAGTGCATCAAACCCTGCTTTAGGCATGACAATTTCACCACGAATCTCGATGACATCCGGAATATCATCACCAATTAGTTTTAAAGGAATGGTAGCAATAGTTCTTACGTTTGCAGTGACATCTTCACCTACTGAACCATCACCACGTGTAGCAGCTTGAACTAAGACCCCGCCCTCATAACGTAAACTTATAGCTAAGCCATCCAATTTAGGTTCAGCAGCATAAATTTGAGAATCACTGGTATTTAACCAATCTCGTACACGTTGATCAAAGGCATTGAGTTCATCTGTATTAAAGACATTATCTAATGACAACATCGGTATGGCATGGGTGATTTGATTAAACTTATCGAGTGCTTTCCCTCCTACTCTTTGTGTCGGGGAATCAGCAGTCAATAATTCAGGGAGCTCCGTTTCAATCTTCTTAAGCTCATAGAATAAACGGTCATACTCTGAATCTGTAACTTCAGGATTATCAGCAATATAGTAGTGATAGTTATATTGATTAATTAAATCCCTTAACTCACTTGCACGTTGTGCAAATTCTGTCTGACTAGTCATTATTGTAATTATTTTGCTCTGTTTGTAATTGTAAGTTTAGATTCAAAATCTGACTACGCATGGCTTCAATAGCTGACTGGCTAAGTGGCTCTCGTGACTCATCGCATAGCGTGCCATCCAGCTTATCCGTCATTTTTTGGGCGACGTCTAATAAATCATCAAAGAGTGTTAAACCGTTAACTGGGCCTGGTAAGCGTGCAAAAACTAATAAGCCTGGCGTTTGCATTGTTGCAAAACTATCTGGGTTTAATGTACCGGGATCTAAAATGTTCGCTACACTAAATAATGTTTGTTTACGACGTCCAGGCAAACTCCGATGAAAGATCTGTAAGTCACCAAAGTGTAAATCTAAACTTTCTAAAGTTGCTTTAACTGACTTGCCTGAGAAGCTACCACCATCGCGAGCAATAACAGTAAAAGCGATGACCATATCCCAATTATTTATCAAGTCTGTTTGATTAGTAGCTTCAGTCTGTTCTTTTTCTAACTCAATATCTGCTTGTTCTGGTGTATTGTCTACATTTAAAACAGAGTCATCTAGCTCGTCATCAATCGTTATATTAATTTGGCTCTTAGCAGTCTGCGATGTTAATTCGGCTTCAGCATCCTCGGATAAACTTATTCTTGGCTCAGAATCAAGGTCGAAATGATCATTATCCATCGCTTGCTGATCGAGTTCTTGTTTAAAAACTGAACCAAATTTTTCGCCATCATCCAATTCTGGCTCAATTCTATCAAGTTCTTCCAGTAACTTTGTTCGTTGTTGTCTACTTGTATTGGCATACCAAGCAACGCCTACAAAGATGGCAATTATCAAAATTGTAATTACAGCAAACTCTAACACTTAAATTAATCTTCCAAATAAGGGATAATATATCGTTTTCATTATCATATTGAGACTTCCGAATGTCCACACAACCAAGCAAAGAATTGGAAACCTTCGACAACGCGATTCCAGAACGTGATTATACCATCCACATTGAGACATCTGAATTTACTTGTTTATGTCCGATGACTGGTCAACCTGATTTTGCCACCATTAAAATTGATTATGTGCCCGATCTTAAATGTGTTGAGTTAAAGTCATTCAAACTTTATATGTGGACATATCGTGAAGAAGGCGCATTCCATGAGAAAGTGACCAATCAAATTTTAGACGATCTTGTTGCTGCTACCAACCCTCGTTTTATGCGAGTTACAGGTATATTTAACGTTCGTGGTGGTGTTTACACTAATGTTGTAGCAGAACATAGAAAAGAAGGTTGGATTGCACCAACACCTGTTCAGTTACCTTAAAGCATCCAAAAAATTAGCGTTATGACAAATAACGCCTACATTGGCATAGATCTCGGCACCTCAGGGTGTCGAGCTATTGCCATTGATCAACAAGACAATATTATTGCCAGCTGTCAACAGTCTCTGACAACAACAACAGCCGTTTCGGCAAAGTCAGAACAAGATCCATTTACTCACTGGCAGCTAGTTGAACAAGTTCTAACAGAGCTCATTCCACAACTTAAGCACCATGAAGTAGAATCTATTGCCGTTGATGCGACCTCTGGTTCAATTTTACTTACAGATCAGTACGGTAAGCCGCTTACACCCATCATCATGTACAACGATTCAAGAGCCATTGAACAAAGCCAACATATTGCCACTATTGCCCCTGCTGAGTCTGGCTGCCATGGTGCCAGTAGTGGTTTAGCAAAACTACTTTATTGTCAGCAGCATAATAAAATAGCTTCCACTAGCCATCTTTTACATCAAGCTGACTGGATTAACTTTAAGCTTGGTGCACCTCTGGGCATAAGTGATGAAAACAACAGCCTAAAGACTGGCTATGATCTTGTTAATCGCAACTGGCCACAATGGATAGATCAACTCACTGATCGTTCATTACTACCTAAGGTTGTTCCTCCCGGCACTATCATTGGCAAATTATCAAAGCAGCTTTGCCTACAATTCCATCTTTCCAATACTCCGAATATAGTTGCTGGTACAACAGATAGTATTGCGGCCTTATTGGCTACCGGTGCCAATAAACTCGGTGATGCAGTTACATCATTAGGCTCAACACTTGTGGTTAAATTAATTAGTGAACACCCCATATATCTGCCCGAACAAGGTGTTTATAGTCATAGATTGGGTGATCTGTGGTTAGTTGGTGGTGCATCTAATACCGGTGGTGCAGTGCTTAAACACTTTTTTGATAAAAATGAATTACAAAGATTGAGTGAGTTAATTATCATTGGCAGTGATGTACCTGATTATTACCCATTATTAGCTAAAGGTGAGCGTTTTCCTATTAACGATCCACAACTAATACCAAAGCTATCACCACGCTCTAGTAATGATGTTGAATTTCTACATGGCATGCTAAAAGGCATAGCAAATATCGAACATCAAGCATATCAAGTATTACAAGATGCTGGTGCAACACCTGTAAACTCTATTCGCACAGTGGGTGGCGGTGCTGTAAACATAATTTGGCAGGCTATTCGAGAGCAAATTAACCCCATATCCTTTATCACAGCAAAATATACTGAAGCAGCCTATGGTGCTGCACTTCTAGCAAAGGGACACATCTAGTGATTCAAGAACTACTCAAAGGCGCCAGCTACTTATTTCAAGGTTTCAGTCTAATTCATCAACGTGGTATTCGTCGCTTTGCCTATATTCCAATGGCGATTAATACCTTGCTATTTAGCTTCGCTATTTGGTTAGGTATTGCTAAGTTTGATCAGTGGATTAACGCCATGATGCCGACATGGATTCCAGAATGGTTACTCGGCTGGATTATGTGGATTATCTGGCCACTATTCGCCGGTTTATTACTGTTGATAGTCTTTTTCAGCTTCTCGATTATTGCCAATTTACTTGCAGCGCCATTCAACGGTGTTTTAGCAGAAGCAGTAGAAACTAAACTGCAAGGAAAACCACCAATAGGACTTAACTGGAAAGAAATTCTGAAAGATGCACCCTCAATGATCTGGAATGAGCTCCGTAAGATCCTTTATTTTATCGCTTGGATGATTCCACTGTTTATTCTGTCATGGGTTCCTGTTATCAATATCATTGCACCTGTATTGTGGATTGCCCTTTCAAGTTGGATGTTAGCCATTGATTATCATGATTACCCAATGGGCAATCATCAACTTAAATTTCCACAACAACGGGCATTACTAAGGCAAAAACGTTTATTAGCACTTGGCTTTGGTATGGCTACACTTGGGGCTACAATGATTCCATTCGTTAACTTTTTAGTTATCCCAGCCGCTGTTGCTGGTGCAACAGCACTGTATTTGGATAAATTTAAGAGTTAACCATAAAAACAATTATCTAAACACAATAATCAAAGCAACTAAACAGCTTACGCTGTATAGTTCAATTGTTCAGTAAGTTTGGGCGTTATGCGCACAACGAAATTCAAAATCTGTTTGCGTGTTGGTGATAGCGAAAACAGAACTTATTCTTCACCTTAAAATAAAGAGCATAGTATGAGTAAAGGTACAGTAAAGTGGTTTAATGCAGATAAAGGCTTCGGTTTTATTTCTCCAGAAGACGGTAGTAAAGATCTGTTTGTTCATCATTCAGAAATTCAAGCGGATGGTAATTACGCAACATTGGCTGATGGTCAAGCTGTTGAGTTTGAAGTGGGTGAAGGTCAGAAAGGCCCATGTGCAAACAAAGTTCGCGCAGTGTAAGTAAGGTACAAAATGTAACAAAATAAGCTACTGGCTCAAGCTTCACTAAAGAAGCCCTAACTCTTAGCTGTATTTAAGCTCTATGCATCTGATGCATGGGGCTTTTTTATGGCTTAAATTTTACTGATGATACAAATCGAGCCATGGCGAGTAGTTAAGGCTACGTATTATTTTTAGTGGCGCAGCCGCTGTTGCAGAAGCAACAGCGTTGTATTTAGCTAATATTTTTACTTAAGCGTTAATTAGTTTGTTTAAGGTAGCACTTGGTCTCATAGACTCCACCATTAGTGCTTCATCGATAAAGTAAGTTGCACCTAGATCAACAGGCGATCCTTGAGCAGAAATTAATTCATCGACAATCTTAGTTTCATTTTCAGCTAATACATTTGCTAGTTTTGTAAACTGAGCTTGTAGCGTTTGATCATCGCTTTGCTCAGCTAAAGCCTGAGCCCAATAAAGCGCTAGATAGAAGTGGCTGCCACGATTATCTATCTCGCCAACGTTTGCTGCTGGTGACTTATTATTGTCTAGAAATTTACCTGTTGCACTATCTAAGGTGTCAGCAAGTACTTTGGCTTTGTTATTTCCCGTCACATTACTTAAATGTTCAAGGGATGCAGCTAAGGCTAAGAATTCACCTAATGAATCCCAACGTAAGTGATTATCATGGACAAATTGCTCTACCAATTTTGGTGCAGTACCACCTGCTCCGGTTTCAAATAAACCACCACCATTCATCAATGGAACAATAGATAACATCTTAGCACTTGTTCCTAGTTCTAAAATTGGGAACAGGTCGGTTAAATAATCACGTAAAACATTACCTGTTACCGATATTGTATCTTCACCTTTTTGGATTCTTTCTAGTGAAAACTCAATCGCATCTTCTGGCGATAGAATACGAATATCCAAACCATTGGTATCATGGTTTGGTAAGTATTGTTCAACCTTAGCGATAAGCTGGGCATCATGTGCTCGGTTTTTATCTAACCAGAACACTGCTGGTGTATTACTTAAACGTGCACGATTAACTGCTAATTTAACCCAGTCTTGAATTGGGGCATCTTTAGCTTGACACATGCGCCAGACATCACCCTCTTCTACTGCATGTTCAAGTAATGTAGTTCCATTATCATCAATAACACGTACGGTTCCATTCGCTGGAATTTCGAACGTTTTATCATGTGAGCCATATTCTTCGGCTTTTTGAGCCATTAAACCAACATTAGGCACGCTACCCATTGTTGTTGGATCAAATGCACCATGTTGTTTACAAAAATCGATTGTTTTTTGGTAAATACCAGCATAACAACGATCAGGAATAACGGCTTTAGTATCTTGTTGTTTACCTTTTTTATTCCACATCTGGCCTGAACCACGAATCATTGCAGGCATTGAGGCATCTACAATCACATCTGAAGGGACATGTAGGTTTGTAATACCATTATCAGAATTAACCATAGCTAAATCAGGACGTGTTGCATAGACAGCTTGAATATCAGCTTCAATTTCAGCTTGTTGTTCAGCTGGAAGGTTTTTGATCTTAGCGTACACATCACCCAGACCATTTTTAACATCAACACCGATTTGTTCAAATACGGCGGCATGCTTTTCAAATACATCTTTATAAAATACATAAACAACATGGCCGAAGATGATCGGATCAGATACTTTCATCATTGTTGCTTTTAAATGCAATGAGAACAATACGCCTTCATTTTTTGCACTGTCAATTTCTGTTTCAATAAAAGATCGCAATGCATTTTTATTGATCACTGAAGAATCAATAATCTCACCAACAAGTACGGGTGTTGTTTGTTTTAAAACTGTTTTGTTACCAGCTGCATCTTCTAACTCAATGCGAACATGCCCCGCATTTGCAATGGTTACAGACTGCTCGCTCCCAAAGAAATCATTATTAGACATACTGGCAACATGTGATTTTGAATCACTGCTCCATGCACCCATGTAATGAGGGTGTTTGCGTACATAATTTTTCACTGCAGGCGGTGCACGACGATCAGAGTTACCTTCTCTTAGAACTGGGTTAACAGCACTACCTTTGATCTTGTCATAAGTCGCCTTAACTTGTTTTTCTTCATCGTTTGCTGGGTCTTCAGGGTAATCAGGTAATGCATAGCCCTTTTGTTGCAACTCTATAATTGCAGCTTTTAATTGTGGTACTGAAGCACTAATATTCGGTAATTTAATGATATTGGCTTCTGGTTTTAATGCTAATTCACCTAATTCAGCTAATGCATCTGATATTTGTTGCTCAGGTTTTAAGTAACTAGGGAAGTTTGCAATGACTCGACCCGCTAAAGAAATATCACTAACTTCAACATTAATATCAGCAGATTCAGTAAACAATCTAATAATAGGTAATAAAGATTGTGTGGCTAATGCTGGAGCTTCGTCAGTCTTTGTATAGATAATCTTCGAGTGTGCCATTATTGTTCCTTAAATTTGTTAATACTCATTATTCGCTCGACAGCTTCAATGAGTCTTTTTTCATTTGTTGTATACGCAAAGCGAAGATGCTGCTCTGCTTGGTGGTTACCAAAATCATTACCCGGTGTTACTGCGATACCACCTTGTTGTAACCAATACTTAGATAACGCCATGCTATCAGGCTGCTGTTCATTCAGAAAACGACTGCAATTTGCGTAGATGTAAAAAGCGCCTTGTGGTGATGCACTTACATCTAAACCTATTCCCTGCAATGCAGGTAACAAACTATCACGTCTTTGTTCAAAGGTCTGTCTACGCTGTTCTAAAATATCTAAGGTATTGGTCTTAAATGCAGATAATGCTGCATATTGTGCCATGGTTGGCGCTGCGAGAAATAAATTTTGAGCTAAACGGTCCATGACTGGCACATATTGTTCAGGTACGACTAACCAACCTAAGCGCCAACCCGTCATACCAAAAAACTTTGAAAAACTGTTGATTACAAAGGCGTCTTGGTCCACTGACAATACTGTCGGTGTATCAACACCATCGTAAGTAAGGCCATGATATATCTCATCAACTACAAAATGACCTTGTTTGGCTTTTATAGCAGCTGACAAGTCACGTAAGTCCGTTTGCGACAAAACTGTGCCTGTTGGGTTTGATGGTGATGCAACAAGTGCAACAGAACTCTCCTCATCCCAATAATCATTAATATGTTGCACTGTTAACTGGAAGTTCGATGTTGCATTAACAGCTATAGATTGTACTTTCCCCTCAACAAAGCGAGCAAAGTTTCGATTACAGGGATAACCAGGATCAGCTAATAAGACTTTCTTATCGCGTTCTAATAAAGCGCCCATTATTAATAGCAAGGCGCCAGAGGCACCTGGTGTTATAACAATTCGATTAGGCGATATTTCCACCTGATAATGACTGTGATACCAGTTTGCGATTTGTTCTCGTAATTCCGGCAAGCCCAGTGCAGGTGTGTAATGTGTTTTTCCGGATTTCAGCGCCGCAATGCCCGCTTCAATAATAGGCTGTGGCGTTTCAAAATCAGGCTCTCCCACTTCCATATGAATGATATCTTGGCCTTTAGCTTCGAGCTGTTTTGCCTGAGCTAAGATATCCATCACATGAAATGGTGTTATCGCTTTAGAACGCTGAGAAATGTTGCATTCAGCCATTAGCATGAATCTGTTTTAAATCATCAACAGTGATATAAGATCCTGAAATCTCGTCTCCAGAAATAACAGTACAAGCCAAGTCTGGTTCACCAAGATGATCTAAAACTGTAATCGCACCACTAAAATCATCATTATGTGTGTAATTATTCTGAGTTACGATTGTCATGATATTCGCACCGCATGACGAGCGAACACCGTTAGCGGAATCTTCAAAAACTAAACATTCATCTGCTGAAAGTCCTAGTTCTTGTAAACAATAATCAAAAATATCTGGTGCTGGTTTTTTTGCTGGCACGATATCTCCTGCTGCAATACAGTCAAACCAAGCTAACGCTTGTTCACCTAATGTGCTTGATACTAATGCCGTTACATTTTGCGGCGTTGTTGTTGTCGCAATAGCTAATATCAATCCAGCTGCGCGAGCTTCCTCAATTAATCGCTCAACACCAGGTCTTAATGCAATCGCATTTGACTCGAGTAAAGCTACATAATGTTTGGTTTTACGGGCATGTAAATTCACGATCAAACTATCAATATCATCGTGTTTAAAGTCAGTATGGAAATCTGACAGAAAATAGCGGATACGCTCTTTGCCACCAGTCACAGCCAGTAAATCACCATATAATGATTCATCCCAGTTCCAATCTAACCCAGCATCTGTAAATGCCAGATTAAATGCGATACGATGCCCATCTCGTTCAGTCTCAGCTAATGTTCCGTCCACATCAAAGATGATTGCTTTTAATTGCTTCATAATTCGTTTATTTGTATAGTTAAAAGTAGAGTAAATATTTTACACACATATGAGGCTTTCTGTTATAGAATGCGCCTTGATTTAAAAAAGTTATAAGGTTTAAAAAGATGAGTGCATCACAGACAGATACTAAAATTTCACCGTATGTAGAAAAAAGCGGCGAAGAGTATATGAATGACAAGCAAGTTGCCCACTTTCGTACCATTCTAGAAGACTGGAAGAAAGACCTAATGGAAGAAGTTGATCGTACAGTAAATCATATGCAAGACGATGCTGCGAACTTCCCAGATCCTAATGACCGCGCTACACAAGAAGAAGAGTTTACACTTGAACTTCGTACTCGTGATCGTGAACGTAAATTAGTTAAAAAGATTAAACAATCAATTGAAGACCTTGATAAAGGTGATTATGGTTATTGTGAATCTTGTGGTACTGATATCGGTATCCGCCGTCTTGAAGCGCGACCTACGGCAAACTTATGTATCGACTGTAAAACATTGGCAGAAATCAGAGAAAAGAACCGCGTTTAATTTAAATACGGAATTAACTGCTATTTAGCCAACTTAAATAACAGCCATAAAAAAGCCCCGATTAATCGGGGCTTTTTTATGCTTCAAACAAAGCTTGGTAATTACGGCAGAAAACTTTTCACGTTAAGTATTTTTCGTCAGGACAAGGCAAAAATTGTCGACAAATCTGTCTGGAACAGATTTGGGTTTACCCTGCAAAGGGTGAAACACAAGGATGTGTTTCATCAAAAAACACAGTTTACTTGTGTAAACGAGCATTTTGAGACCATTTTTAACGCAGGCATGGCGAAAAAGACGACGCGTGAAATGTTTTCTTACAGTTCGTCGCCATGTTTTGCTAGGTAATCTGCAACACCTGCTGGTGTATCTTTCATGCCTTCATCACCTTTATTCCAGCCTGCTGGACATACTTCACCATGTTCTTCGTGGAATTGTAGTGCATCAACTAGACGAATCATTTCATCTACTTCACGACCTAAAGGTAAGTCATTAACCACTTGATGGCGAACCACACCTTGTTGATCGATTAAGAATGAACCGCGTAAAGCAATGCTTGCAGGATGTTTTACACCATATTTTTTCATGATTTTGTGATCAGTATCAGCTACTAATGGGAAATCAATTTGACCAATACCACCATCTTTAACAGCAGTATTACGCCATGCTAAATGTGTAAATTGTGAATCAATTGAAACACCAATTACTTGAACACCACGTTTTTTGAATTCTGCAACACGATGATGGTGAGCAATGATTTCAGATGGACATACAAATGTGAAATCTAATGGGTAAAAGAATAAAACAACGTATTGTCCTTTATAATCAGATAATGAAAATTCTTCATTGATACTGTTATCAGGCATTACCGCTGCAGCTGTAAATTTAGGGGCTTTTTTCGTTACTAATACGCTCATAATATTTCCTTACGATCTTAAATTAATCTAGTAGAAAAGTCATTTTCAAACTGACTTGATGAATTACCTAGTAAAACACTCAGCTATGCTATCAATAACCTTTAGCATTGTCTAATACACTTGGTTTTATGATGCTGTAATAGGCTTAACTTGCTGATATTTGGCTCGGTATTGACTAGGCGTACAACTGAAAAACTGGGTAAATCGACGGCTAAAATGACTTAAATCGTTGAAACCTGCATCATAACAAGCTTGCGTAACTGTATTGCCTGCTCGTAATGCTTCGGCAGATGTCTTTAATCGTAGTTGATGCAAATATTCACTTGGCGAACAACCTAGTTGTTTTTTGAATTCAATATAGAGCTTGCTGCGACTCATACAGGCAGTACGGCAAAGTGTTTCAATATCTAGGGGCTGAGCGCTATTCGTTTCTAGGTACTGAACAACTGCCGTTAAACCTGTCGCATCGGGAGAGTGCTGACTATAATTGAGTAGTACTTCGCGTCCCTGTTGACGTAATAATTTAATGATTAGTTCAGATACACCCAAATCAACCATCATTTCTTTATCAGGATGATTTTGAGTAAACAATAACACTAACCTCTCTAATAATTGTTGTGTATCGCTTGTGTGATGGGCATGGAGAATATGAGGCTGATGTTGCCAATCATGATCGACAGTATCTAATGTTGTTAAATCACGCATTTTCTCTGAAATACTTTCAATTCGTTGTTTAGGAATCTCGATCGTCAAACAAGTAGTTGGCTGTTGTTCATTGGCTTCCGGGAAATCAATTTCCACATATTCACCAGGCGGCATGACAAATGATTCATGAGGCAAAAATATTTGCCCATTTTTATCATGCAAGTCATGCATGATTTTTTTACCTTTAACCATGCCGCAGTACATTAGTTGATCTGCGCCCAAACCAACGCGAGAAGCAGCTCGATAAGTATCATAAATACTTAGTTCAGAATCAGGACCGGCATAGTTAAGTTTGTTTTCTACCAATAGCTGTCGCTTATCGCGTCGTTTACTCAACGATAACTTATTAACCTGCATGGTGATAAACACTAAAATTAATCATATGACTATATTTTGTTACTGTTATGGATTATAAGTCAAGTCATCGAGATTATCAGACTAGTATCTGTAAGCTTGCTGGATTATGCTTGACCTTTAACCACACAATGGAGAATTAGTGATGATCTATACACAACCAGGAACAGAAGGTTCTGTCGTTTCTTTTAAAGAACGTTATGGTAACTATATTGGTGGCGAATGGGTCGCACCAGTTAAAGGCGACTATTTCACCAATACAACACCTGTTACTGGTGAAGCTTTTTGTGAAATTCCCCGTTCAACTGAAGAAGATATCAACCTAGCCCTTGATGCCGCCCATGCAGCTAAAGACGCTTGGGGTAAAACATCCATTACAGAACGGTCCAATATGTTATTAAAGATTGCTGACCGCATTGAAGAAAACCTTGAATTATTAGCGGTAGCGGAAACATGGGATAATGGTAAAGCGGTTCGTGAAACATTAGCCGCTGACGTACCCTTGATGGCAGATCACTTCCGTTATTATGCAGGTTGTATGCGAGCCCAAGAAGGTACCATGGGTGAAATTGACGAAAATACAGTGTCTTATCAATTCCACGAACCTTTAGGTGTTGTTGGTCAAATCATTCCTTGGAACTTCCCCTTATTAATGGCAGCTTGGAAAATTGCTCCTGCATTAGTAACGGGTAACTGCATTGTAATGAAGCCAGCAGAACAAACGCCTGTTTCTATCTTAAAATTAATAGAAGTCATTGGTGATTTATTACCACCAGGTGTTCTTAATATTGTAAATGGTTTTGGTAAAGAAGCCGGTGAAGCATTAGCAAGTAGTACTCGAATAGCTAAAATCGCCTTTACGGGTTCAACGCCGGTTGGCTCACATATTATGAAACGTGCAGCTGAAAACATTATTCCTTCAACTGTCGAGTTAGGTGGCAAATCACCAAACATCTTTTTTGAAGATATCATGCAACAAGAAGATGATTACATAAGCAAATGTGCTGAAGGTCTAGTACTGGCCTTTTTCAACCAAGGCGAAGTATGTACGTGCCCTTCTCGCGCGCTTATTCAAGAAAGCATCTATGATGAATTTATGGCGATAGTCATTGAGCGAGCAAAAAATATTAAACGTGGTGATCCGCTTGATACAGACGTTCAAGTCGGTGCGCAAGCATCACAGCAACAATATGAAAAAATCCTTGAATACGTTGAAATTGGTAAAAGTGAAGGTGCTGAATTATTAATCGGTGGTAATATCGCTCAAGTCGGCGAAGAGTTTGATAGTGGTTATTATATTGAACCAACCTTGATGAAAGGTAGTAACAAGATGCGGATCTTCCAAGAAGAGATTTTTGGACCTGTTGTCGCAGTTACCACATTTAAAGATGAAGCTGAAGCACTTGAAATTGCTAATGATTCAGAGTTTGGACTTGGTGCAGGTTTATGGACACGAGATATGAATCGTGCCTACCGTATGGGTCGAGGTATTCAATCAGGTCGTGTTTGGACTAACTGTTATCACCTCTATCCTGCACATGCAGCATTTGGTGGTTATAAAAAATCTGGTGTCGGACGTGAAACGCATAAAATGATGTTAGATCATTACCAACAAACTAAAAACTTATTGGTAAGTTATAGTACAAGTCCTCTTGGATTTTTCTGATAACTCGTACTGAGTAGGAATATTTGATCATGGTTAGAATTTCATTGCTATTAATGCTCCTATTTCCAACAATATTATTCGCGGAGGTATCTGATAAACTGCCTCCTATTGACCAAGTATTATCTCAAGGTATCACTATAGCTACAGCTGTATTTCTGGCTGGATACTTTCGTTGGTGGCTAGGCATAACATGCCTAG
>ENA-ORXI01002121-ORXI01002121.1-sediment-metagenome-genome-assembly--contig:-NODE-2121-length-14735-cov-3.091759_pt1 | contig 14735 bp, 12 predicted proteins | sample MGYA00237861_ERZ511468 | MGnify/ENA primary metagenome ERZ511468 (study PRJEB26299, sample SAMN06266213) | sediment metagenome | isolation source: Hudson Canyon methane seep mesocosm | place... | reverse complement strand
GAATTTATCTCTGCATCTTTTTTTCTTTGTTTATCAAATAAGTCTATGTAAACTTTTAATTTAGCATTTAGAAGTACATCATCAATGGGTTTAGTAATATATTCGACGGCACCCAGCTTATAACCTTTTTTTTGATAAATCTCTTTATCATATATACCTGTTATAAAAATCAGTGGAATATCTTTTGTTCTTTCTATTCCATTTATGTATTCTGCAAATTCAAAGCCATCTATATCTGGCATCTGTATATCAGAAAGTATTAAGTGAATTTCTTCTTTCATTAGAATAGACATGCCTTCTTGCGCACTTAATGCGGCAAAAATGTTTACATCAAAGTTATCTTCAATAATTAATTTTAATGAGTGCAGATTTTGTTCTATATCATCTACAAGTAGAATATTAAATTTTGTCATAAGTCACCTTTCTTTGATATGACTTCTTCTATTACAAGAGCTGTATCAATTGGTTTTTTTATTAGTATATCTGCTTCTATGCATTTTTCTAGTTTGGAACTGATGGCAATTATTTTCATATTGAGTTTTTTTAGTGCGATTAAATCAAATTCATTGCTGTCAATATCCAGAATAATTATTTTAGCATCATTTGTGTTTATATTTTGTGATATTCTATCTAATGTTTTAATTTGTATTAGTTCTATTTCGTCTATTTTCTTTAATTCAACAATCAAAGAGAAGAATTCTACAGGATTGTTATTATATAAATAGATTTTAACTTTTTGGGTACTTGAATTATTTTCAAATAATTCAATATCATTGGTTATTTCTTTGAAGGAACTATCTGTATTATTTATTTCAAAAGTTTCATCCGTAATAGTTGACAAGATAGTTTTTGTAGGAAGAGTCAATTTGAAAGTACTTCCTTTGTTTATCGTACTGTTTACACTTAGTTCTCCTCCTAGTAAATGGGACAATTCTTTAGATATGGCCAAACCTAAACCTGTACCTCCATATTTTCTTGTTGTACTTCCATCAACTTGTTTAAATCTATCAAAAATATGCTCAATTTTATTTAAGGGTATTCCAATGCCCGTATCAACAACTTCAATAAGAATATTTTCACTGTCTTGCTTTACTTTTAACTCGACAGTACCAATGCTGGTAAATTTGATGGCGTTACTTAAAAGATTTTGAACAATTTGTTTTATTCTTTTTGAATCTGAAATAATAAATTCATTTTCTATATCAATATTTTTTATCAGTGAAATTTTTTTGTTCAGCGCAATTGGATTCATAATATCAAATAAGTTATCTACGAGTTGTTTAATATTGATTGAGGTGACATCAATTGTTAATTCTCCAGCTTCAATCTTAGAAATATCCAATATGTCATTAATTAAAAGTAATAGATCATTTCCTGAATTATTAATGATATTTAAATTCTTTATCTGTTTTTCATCCAAAGTATCTTGACTGTTTTTTGCCATAACGGAGGAAATGATATTTATTGAATTTAGTGGAGTCTTTAGTTCATGGCTCATGTTAGCCAAAAAATCATCTTTGTATTTGTTTGATTCTATTAGCTTGTTTTTTTGTTTTTGCAATTCAGTATTTCTATTTTTTAAATCAATTTGCATTTTATTCATTGATTTTGAAAGAGTCCCGATTTCATCTTTTTTATCCAGATATGGAATTGTAGGATGTTTGTTTTCTCCAATATCTTTAGCTGCTTGGGTAAGGTTTGTAAGCATTTTTGTTAATCTACTACCAATAATATACGATAACAATGTTGATATAAGAATCTCAATAAAAATGATAAAAAGAGTTTTTTTACGGTTTTCTTTAATGAATTGGAAACTTTCCGAAGTGTCAAAAATAATATGTAATGAACCAATGTATGATTTGTCCTCATACAGTTCTTTAGTTCTTATTTCATATGTCTCGTCATTGATAGCAACAGTTTGTTTTTCTTTTATCGTTAAAAAGTCATTTAAAGGCATATGTTTATAATCGTATTTTTTAGATAAAACTCTTTTTTGTTTATCCAATATGATAATAGAGTTTATATATTTTTGTTTTTTAGAATTCTCAACCAAATTATCTAATGTAGCTAAATCATAAATACTTATTGGTACTTTAATAAGTTGCTCTATAAAACTAATATTAGATTCGATTTTTTCTTTGATGAGTTGTTTCGATGAATTATTGATTGTAACAAAGTTAATGGAAACAATTAATAAAATAAAGAATATCTCCAATAAAACAAAAGAGAGTATAAACCTATATTTAAATGACATATTTATTACTTTTTTACACCAAGTTTTTTAATGATATCAAACTCTTTAGATGTTGTAACTTTAAAGTCTTTAATACTTAATCTCTTTTTTATATCTGAGGGCATATTGATAAATGCTTGTTGGATTTTCAATACAATTTCTTTATTGACTTTTGGATGATAAGCAATAGGATGACTTGGATAAGCATTTGTTTTATAAACAATATGTATGTTGTCTTTATCATTTTTATCTAAAAAGTTGTTATATGTCCTAATGATTCCACCACCTAAAAAACCTATGTCTCGAGATATCCCTTTATAGACTGAGTCATGTGAATTTACGTATAAAACATTGGCTTGCTCATCAATATCAAAACCAAATTTTTCCATTATTTCAAATTTTGGTAAAAGTGTTGCCGCAAATGCATTTGGTGCGGGGAAAAGAAATGTTTTTCCTTTGAGGTTTTCTTTTGAAAAATCTACTTTTTTATTTTTTGAAAGTAGAATTCCAACAATATTCTTTTTTGCTCTTACAAAGGCCTCGTACTGTTGAGTTTTATTTGCAATAATAAAATGATAAGGATTCATATATGATAAGTCATATTTTCCCGCATACAACTCTTTTTCAAATTTTGGAATAGATTTTTCAGTTTTGAAAATGATTTTTATACCTGTCTCTTTGTATAAATAATCAGTGACCTTAATCCATTTTTTCGATAGTTTTAAGGGGCTTTGTTGTGGGACAACACCTAAGGTTAATTCTGCAGATACTGCATAAACACATACTAACGCTATAAGTATAATCTTTTTCATTATTTATCCTTTTTGTAAATTAATTTATAACTTTATTCAATCTTTTTGGAAGTGCTAAAACAAAAGTTGCACCATTATTGATTTTACTGTTGACAGTAATTTTACCACCTAATAAATGAGTTAATTCTTTGGATATGGCTAATCCCAGTCCTGAGCCTCCAAATTTACGAGAAGTGCTCGCATCAACTTGTTTAAACCTGTCAAATATATGTTCTAATTTGTCTTGGGGTATTCCAATACCATCATCTTTTACGATAATCTTGATATCTTTGTCATCATTTTCTAAGTAAAGCTGTACTGAACCCTCTTTGACAAATTTAAGGGCATTGGATAACAGATTTTTTATAATCTGTCGTACTCTACTTTTATCTGTATAAATCATTCCAATACTACTGTCAAATTTATACTCAAATACCAGCCCTTTGCTTTTCATTAAAGGGTCAAACATTTCTTTTAGATCATTTAAAGTTGAAATAATATCTATCTCATCAAGTTCCAATAATACTTTGCCTGCTTCAAGTTTTGAGATATCTAAAACATCATTGATTAAATACAATAATTCATTACCACAATCATTAATAATCTTCATGTTCTTAACTTGAATATCATCAAGTTTTGATTGTTTATTATTTGCCATTACAGAAGAAATGACAATGATAGAGTTCAAAGGTGTTTTTAATTCATGGCTCATATTGGCTAAAAATATATCTTTTAATCTATTCGAATCAATCAGTTCCAACCTTTGTTGGTCCAACTCTTTGGCAAGCAGTTTTAGTCTTTTATTTTTATCTTTTAACTCTTTGACATTTAGACAAGCATGAATGCTGACATTGAGTTTTTTAATCAAATCACCTAATAATATATCAAGGAACTCCTTTTTGATTTGATCTTGTGGGTAAATAAGAACCACTAATCCATTGTCCAATGGTAAGAATACAATACTGTTTTCCTTTTTTGGAATAATATGTATTGTGCTGTAACTCTTATACTCTTTTAAGTTGAAACTTTTATATTTTCCAACTGAGTGAATCACATCAAGTTCTTCTTTCTCATTTTTTAGATAAAAGCTTGCAAAACAGGCTGCTGTTTGTTCTTTAAAAGTTGTTAAAACTTCTGTTATCATTGCTTTTAAGTCAATACTATTTCCTATTGAATTGAGACACTTATAAGCAATAATGAGCTCTTCATCTTTCATCTTGCTACCCTTTTTTAGCAGGGGTTAATCCCATACTAAAGATTGCACCATATTTTGTATTTTCAAATTTAAGATACGACCGGAAACTGGCTTCAATAACAAGTTTTACCATATAAAGTCCAACACCTGTTCCTTTTTGTTTTGTTGTAAAATAAGGGTTGAATATTTTGTCTTTAATATTTTCAGGAATGCCTCCTGCATTATCTTCTATACTGAATTCAACTTTTTCATTTTGAAGATAACTTCTTATTTTTATCTCTTTATCTTTAGTGTTATTCTCAACCAAGGCATCTTGAGCATTTGTTATTAAGTTTAATACAACTTGTGCAAATTCAGACTCTACTCCAAAAACTCTTTTTTCGCCAATATCCATAATAATTTTAATTTCATTTAAACTCAACTGTTTTTCCAATAAAAAAAGTATGTTATTAACTGTATCTTCAATACTGAAATCACCTTTGACTTTATTTGGATTGAAAAAGTCTCTAAAATTATCAATTGTTTTACTCAAAAACTGTATTTGTGCTCTTGTATTTTCATCAAAGTCTTTTACAAATGCTTCATCCAGTTCACCATACTCGAAAGAACTTTTTACATCTTGGCAAAAAAGAGACAGTATGTTTATAGGTTGTTTAAGTTGGTGTGCGATAACTCCAATCATTTCGCCCATGGCGGCCATTTTTGATTGGTATATTATCATTTCATCCTTTTTTCTAAGTTCATCTTGATCATTGAGTTTGTCTTCAAAAAGTTTTATATAGACTTTGAGTTTTGAAATTAAAAGTTCATTATCAATAGGTTTGGTCACATATTCAACTGCACCCAAATCATAACCTTTTTGTTTATACTCTGTTTTATCATAAATACCTGTTATTAGAATCACAGGTATATCTTTTAGCCTATCAATGCCTTTTAGATACTCTGTAAACTCAAACCCATCAATATCTGGCATTTGAATATCCGAAAGAATAAGATTTATATCTTTTTTCATCAATAAAGCAATCGCATCTTGGGCACTTTTAGATACTTCTATCTTGATATCAAATTCATCCAGTATCATAAGAGATAAGGAGTCTAAGTTTTGCTCAATGTCATCAACTAATAAAATTGTAAATATTTGATTCATCATTTGCTCCTAATTTTTTATGATATAACCCACTCCACGGACATTTTTAATGAGTTCAAAGTCAATATGTTTTCTAATATCTCTGATATGGCTTGAAATAGTATGCATATCTTTGAACGCATCTTCATAAATAAAGTCAGCTATGGTATCAAAAGACAAGACTCGACCTTGGTTTTTTATCAATAAATATAAAATATCATTTTGTTTTTTTGATAAGATGATGGCTTCTTTTGCTTTAAATAACTGTTTTTCATTTAAATCATATTTGTATTCATTTTCAAACTCAATATAATCTTTAAAATGAAAGCTTTTTATAATTGCATCCATTCTTAACTCCAGTTCAGCCAGTTCAAAAGGTTTTTTTAAATAATCACTGCATCCCAGAGAATAAGCTTTTTTTACTTTTTCTATATCAACCATTGCACTTATCATGATAACAGGCAAGTCAATCTTTTTATCTCTTAAAAACTCTAATACTTCAAACCCATTTATATTTGGAACGTTAATGTCAAAAATGAAAAAATCAAAATCATATAAATTGATATTATCCAACATATGCATTCCATCATCAAAACCAGTTATTTCATGACCTTTTATCGCAAAATACTCTTCAATGTGTTTTTTTAATAAGTAGTCATCTTCTAATAATAAGATTTTCATTTTTCTTCTTTATAGCTGAAGCTAAATTTTGTTAAATTATTTATCGAACTCACCTTAACTTCAATTTTATTTTTCTTACATACTTGCGCCACAATATCAAGTCCAATTCCCAAGCCAAGATTATTGGAGTCTTCTTGAAATAAGTTTGTAAATATTTTATCTGGATTATTGATAACTCTTCCTTGATTTTCTATAGAAAAAATAATTCTTTCTTTTTTAATTTTAATTTTTATCTCAACTACTGTGTGCGCGCTGGAATACTTAATAGTATTTGACAGTATATTTGAAACCAATCTTTTTAATTCAGTGTCATTGATATAAATCATTGGATTTTCGACTTCATTGACAAGGTTAAAGGTTATATATTTAGTACTTGCTAGAGGAGTGAAATATTTGATTTGGTTTTGTATAAATAAATCAAGTTCTATCCATTTTGGTTCAAAAGGACTGATTTCTTTTTTTATCGCATAATAAATATCATCAGACACAACATTTAAATTTATCATAGCAGATTTAATGCTTTCCAGATATTCAGTATTTCCATGTTTTAAAACTTGCATTTCAATCCCTGTTTTCATCACACTTAAAGGTGTATATATTTCATGAAATGATTTTTCAACCAGATTGTTTAAAGAGCTGATGATAATGCTTGTCTGCAAATGAGCTTTGACTCTTATTGTGACTTCTTCTTCATTGAAAGGTTTGGGAATGTAATCGATTCCTCCCACTTCAAATGCTTTTACTTTATCCTCAACATTACTCAGTGCTGATAAAAATATAACGGGAATATCTTTTAGACCAGAGTCATTTTTTAATCTTCGGCATGTCTCATACCCATCAATATTAGGCATCATAATATCCAAAAGTATTAAATCAGGTTTGACATTTTTCGCAATTTCTATGCCTTTTAAACCATCTTTTGCCATAAATAACTCATAACCATGAGTGTCAAGGATATGTCTTAAGACATTTATGTTTTCAGTTACATCGTCTATGATGAGTATTTTTTTATTTAATTGTTTTTTCATGATACGTCAACTTCAATTTTATTTATAATTTCATCAAAATTATAGTTATTTAGATAGTTTTTTAATGTTTCTTTTGATTTTGGATCATCTACTTTTTCTATGAGTACAGCTAATTTTTTATATTGTCCTAGTTTTGCAAATGAAAGAATTTCTTTTTTTAATTCTTCATTTTTTATATCAATAAAGGTATCGTGATTAGTTTGAAAACTATTTTCTTCAAATATAAATTCTTTACCACTGAAAAAAATCAACGTTTGGTCAACATCGCTAAAACTGTAGGGTTTTATAATATAGTTTGTAAATATTTCACTTATTTGTTTTAAGTCTTCACTCATTACAGATGCAGTCAATGCAATTATGGGTATATTGTTGTCTGTTTCTTTAATCTTCTTTACAATATCAATTGAAGTGTTCGCTTTTAAATTGGTATCTATAAAAATCATATCTACTTGTTGTGCTTTTAAGCACTGTGAAATTTTTTCTTCACTTTCACAAATTTCATATTTTATTTTTTTAGAGTTTAAATATCTCTCCAGGATGGACTTATCTTTATTGAATTTTTCGCCTATTAAAATAAAAAGGTCATTATCCTCTTTTAACGATTTTATCTCTTTAACGTCAAAAAATTCCTTATTAAATGAGAGGAAATTCCCTTTTGAAGCTTCACATTTTATAATAAATGAAAACTTACTGCCTGCATTTTTTATGGATTCAATATGTAATTGGCTTCCCAATGCAATTATATTTTTATTGGCAATGGCCAGACCCAAACCATTTCCTTCATAGGCACTTCCTTCTTGTGTTCGAACATAACTTTGGAAAATCTCTTTTTGCATGGAGTTGTCAATTCCAATACCTGTATCAATGATTTCAAACAAAATGCTGCTTTCACTGTTCATTTTACAATTAAAAGTTACGCTGCCCACAGAAGTAAACTTAATCGCATTTCCAATGATATTTAAAAGAATGTAAAAGAGTTTATTTTTGTCACTTTTTATTATAAATTCAGGGTCAATTTCATTATTGAGTATTATTTCAATGTTTTTTGAGGAAGCAATTGATTCAAAAATAGAGTAGATGTTTAAAATGAAAGTTTTAAGTTCAAATTCACAAAGGTTTAATTGTCCTACTCCAACGTTCTTGCTAATGTTAATGATCTCATTTATTAAATCTATCATATGTGAGCTGGCATCGAGAATTTTATTTACGAGTTCATGGTGATGAGTATTAAGTTGTTTGTCGTTTGATAAAATCTGAGTATGTCCATAAATTGAGTTTAAAAGTGTTCTTACATCATGAGAAATATTGGATATGAAAATATCTCTTGAGTTATCGTAAGACTGTATTTTTAAATCTTTTACGAGTACAATTAATTCTTTTTTTGTCAAACTATTATAATCCATTGTCAATCCTAGTATTTAATTAAATAATATACATCAAAACTTTAAAAGGTTTAGGGAATTAGCAGTTACAAACTTCTCGTCAATATTATATACTCTTTCATCTGTTTTATCAACTATGATGTTAGATGAAATCAATTTATAGTCCAGTTTTAAATTTTTATTGATATAGGTATTGTCATAAACAATAGAGTTTGCAATCTGACATTGCTCCTCTATAAACGCATTTTCATTTATGACTGTATTGGGACCTAGTATCGTATTTTTACAAATTTTAACATTGTCCATAATAATGATGGGGGCAATAAGCTCACATCCTTCTTCAATGGCAACATTCTTTCCAATAATAATTCCATTATTATTACTATAACCTAGCAAAAAATACTTGCTTTCCAAGTTTTGAAATATATGATTAGAAATAAAAAAATAGTCTTTAAACTTTTGTAACTGTTTTACCTTTAAAATAGAGCCTTGTTTGAAGTTTTTAAAGTTTACATCAATGCAGTGGTTTTTTATATATATGAGATTAAAGTCTTTATTGTTAAATTGTGTATTGCCTACATTTTTGAAAAATGAACTATCAATATTATTAAGATTGTTTTTTATAAACCCAAAGTTTTCTATGATAATTAACTCATCCTCTTTTACTGATGCGTAGTTTTTCAAGTAGCTTTTTTTGCTTGAAGAGCTTTTTATATACCTAATATCTAAATTTAAAGTATCAATACAAAGTAATCTTTGTTTCAATATTTCATTATTATTAGATGCAATAAATACTTCTTTAACTCCAAGTTGATAAAAAAAGTCCAAATAGTATTGAATCAACATTTTCCCACATATTTTTAAAAAATAAGGCTCGTCAACTAATGACAAGCCCCCTTGATTAGGCTGTTTGTTGCAAGTTTGTATGAGCGCTTTCATTGTATACTCCCTTTTTTTCAAAACTACTTAATGCTTCGTTTTCACTGGTAAATATCTCAAATAAAGAAGTTACTCTTGTAATCTCAAAAATGATTTTTGGCTGGTTATTTAAATGTAACAACTTTATTTGCATATTATTTTTCATTGCAGTTTTTAAACATCCAATTATGTAACCCAATCCTGTTGAGTCAATTAATTCAAGTTTTTCAAGGTCAAAAATATAATTACGTATATGGGTATCTTCCTTAATTAAGTTATCTCTAATTAGTTTGATATTATCAGAGGTTAAGTCACCTTCTAGTCCAACTACTTTAATTCCTTGTTTGTTTTTAAATGTTACTTTAAACATAATAACTCCTTTTTATGTTTTTAAATTATAAACTAAGTTATTGCAAAAAAATTGCAATTAATAAGATCCCTTTGATGATAAAACAGCAGGAATTGTTTTTAGTAAAAGAATAATGTCGTATAAAAAACCATGTTCTTTTATATACTTTTTATCCATTAATACTTGCTGTTTAAAAGGGATGGTACTTCGTCCTGAAACTTGCCATATACAGGTAATACCAGGTTTCATATCTAAACGTTTTCTCTCCTCTATACTGTACAATGCAACTTCGCTTGGAATGGGAGGTCTAGGACCCACTAAACTCATTTCCCCTATTAAAACATTGTAAAGTTGAGGGAGCTCATCAATACTGGTTTTTCTAATGAATTTACCAATTTTAGTGATTCTTGGATCATCTTTTATTTTAAAAGTCACGCCATCTTTTGATTCATTTTTTTTATGTAGTTTTTTTTGTAATAATTCTGCATCCATTCTCATAGATCTAAACTTGTACATCTTAAAAATTGAGCCATTTAATCCCACTCTGGTTTGACAAAACAAGGCATTTCCTTTTGATTCAATTTTAATAAAAATGGCAACAATACAAAAAATTGGAAAGAGTATAATTAACATTATCAAAGAAACAAAAACATCTAATATTCTTTTAAAAAAATGTGAGCAATGTAATTGAAAATGCCAAAACAGTTTTTTGTGTTTACCTTGAATGATATTGTTTTCATAGGTATCAAAGAAATTTTGTATGAAAATATTTTCATGCAAACTTTTTTTATACTTATACACTCTAAATATAAACAAAGGGTTACCAATTATATATCTTTTCCACATTCTTTTGGGTTCTTGTAACATTCTGTAAACCCATTCAAAGCCTATTTCTCTTATAAAAAGAGGTGCTCGTTTAATGTTATTGGAGTAAAAGTCAAACAATCCACCAACTCCCAGTAACAAAGTGGTGTTTAGTTGGTTTTTGTATTTTTGAATAAAAAGTTCTTGAGTAGGTGCTCCTAATGCAACCAATAAAATATCTGCATTTGTTTGATTGATTTTTTTTATTAATGTTGACATGTTTTTTGGATCTACATAACCGTGATGACAACCAACAATTTTTAAGGTTGGATATTTTTTTAGGAGAGATTCTTTCATTTTACAGGCAATATTTGGTTTGGCCCCAAAAAGATAAACTTTATAAGCCTTATTTTGGCAAAGGTCACAAATATAGGGAAATAAATCTGTCCCATTTAAGTTTTGTTTTAACGGAGAATTTAACATGTTACAAGCAATATTAACGCCACTTCCATCTGGTAAAATATAATCAGCTTTTTTTAATGGGTTTTTATATTTGATATCTTGAACACTTTTATTTAGGCAATCTGCATTCACAAAAGAAACAACAGTTTTTACTTTTTTCTCTATACTTATTTTCATATTTTTTAAAATTTCATTTTTTGTTAAGTTATCAAACTCAATATCAAAAATACTTATTTTTTCACTATAAAAAAACGATTTTTTATAGTATAAAAGTGAAATAATGGAGTTGATGAGTATTTTATAATCTGAACAAATACTTTTATTTTTCAAATACTCTTTGTTACATTGTTCAATTGAAATATTGGGCATCTTAGTATTTTTTCTGATAAACCAAAGTGTACAAAGTCCTACTTTGTTTTTGTCCTTCAGATCAATTTTTTCATACTTAGAAACTGCAATACCAATAAGGTTTAATTCATTTTTTAAAATATGATAAAAAAGTGGAAGATGTGCTAAAAAAGTATTCTTAGTATTATAAAAATAAATTTTTTTATTTTCATTGGTATAAATGACTTTAAAAATATCAATATTTAATAGCCATTTATTTTTAATTAAATAGTATATAAACCAAGGAATTGAAAATACCAAAATAGTGATTGATAATAAATACTCAACAAAATATTTTTGAATTTTGTAACAGTTTATTTTCTTCGTGAAGTTTGATGATACTGTTTGCATGATTTCTCCAATCGTATTGTATTGCTTTTTTTAAACCCGCATTTTTCATTTGTTCTTGAAGTTCTTTATTTTCTAATACTTTTAACATACTTTCTTTAATACTAAATTCATCATATTCGTTAAAAAACTCAGAAACTCCTTTTCCAATTTCAAGTAAAGATGAATTTGAAGCACATAGTGTAGGAACATTCATTGCCATGGCCTCAATTAATGGTATTCCAAAGCCTTCATAAAAAGAAGGAAATACAAATATTTTTGCATTGGATATAAGCGTTGGCATTTCTTGGTTTTTTACAAATCCTAAAAAATGTATGTATTCTTTGTATTTAGATTTATTTACATACTCATGTACAATAGGTGCATTTTCACAGTCATTTCCAATAAAAACTAAGGGATAGTTTCTTTTAATTTCTAAAGGTAATAACTCATAGGCTTTTATAAGATTTAGATGATTTTTGCCTGGATGTTCAATGCGTGAAATATATAAAATGTATTTTTTAAATGGATTTATTTTTGTTGAGATAGCCAAATCAAGCTCATTGTGGAAATATAATTTTTTATCATAACCATTTTCAATAACTTTAACATAGGATTCTTCTAACTTTAAATGTTTTAATAAATCTGCTTTTGTGTTATGGCTTACTGCAATAATCTTTGTTGCTCCTTTTAAAAAAAGAGGAATGACATATTTGATATAAAACATTCTTCCTAAATCATATTTTCCTTTGATGTAAAACTGTGATAAGTCATGGAAAGTAACAAAGGTGGGAAGTGGATAATATATCATTAATCTTCGATTTGCTGCTGGAAGAAAAATAAAATCATACTTTGAAGATATTAAAAAAGGCAAAATAAAAAAATGAAATACTAAATTTAATATGGTAGATTTTAATATATCAGGGTAGGTTATAAAATGAATATTTTTATGAACTCTTGAATAATGTGGAATATCTTTTTTTAAAATAGCCACATATACTTGGTTTTTAAGCGCTAAGTTATAAACACTGTTTTCAATATAATTAGAAATTCCAGACTTCCCCTCATCAAATGCTAAGGCACTTACAAATATTTTATACATCTTTAATCCTTTCATTTTGTAATAGTACAAATACTTTATGCAAAAAGATTGCATTTTTTTAAGTAAAGATTGCAATCTTTTTGCAGACAAAGTTTTTATACTTACACATACTTAAAAAAGGAGTTTATGATGTTTAGAATAACAATACTTGCAATATTAACAACCTTTATTATAGGTTGTGGCCCAGGTTCCAATTCCCAAACACAACATAGCGTCTCTAATGAAGTTGGATACTTTATTGACTCTGCTGTTAGCGGAGTAGAGTACAGCTGTGGAAACTTTGGTGGAATAACTGGAAGTGATGGTGAGTTTTTATACAATGAAAATTGTAAAGTTGTGTTCACTTTAGGTGGAGTTATTTTAGGGGAAATAGAAGGCTCATCTATAAATGAAGATAAAAATGTTTTTCCAGCAGATATTTTTGGAGTACCTAGAGAAAATATCACTGATGCCAAAATAATTTGTCTCATTCAATTTTTACAATCTCTTGATGATGATAATAATCCTGATAATAATATTGTAATAAAACAAGAAATTAGAGATGATTTAATATCTAGCATTTTGAACTTCACCCAAGATGATATAAGTAGTTTGGATGTGAAAAGTGTGCTCTCTTCATTAGATAAACCATTTGTTAGTAAAGACAGCGCTTTATTACATTATACAAGTGTTCTTAAAAGTAAACTAAAAATTGTACTGGATGAGTATGTTGAACAAGCAGTTTTTTATGAAAACAGTACTCAAAGTCAAGAAAGTAATAATAGTGAAAGTAGTGAAAAACTCCTTTCTGAAATTACAACCATATTGGAATCATCTTTAGATAAAAATACAACAAAAGTAGAGGTTCAATTAGTAACGAGCTTAAAAAAAGTAGAAACAGTAGCTGAACCAATTCAAACAAATAGTGGATTTTCTTATGAAAACCAACGAGTAGTTGATATAGAAATTAAAGCGCTTTCTACACTGTTTAATAAACAAATACTCTTTTTTGAACAATTAATTATAATCCCCTCTCCTGTTGGAGTGATTGAAAAACTTGAGAATAAAGTAATTTCAACAGTATTTAATCAAGCTGGAAAACTAGAATTAGAACATACTTTAGGTAACCATATCACAAGTCTTTGGCTTGTTGTTCCTTTTTATGGAATAAAAATGGAAGTTCCTATTGTAAATAACCGAATTTTTATCACATTAAATGAAGGAGCGCAGTAATGAAAAAGTTAATAATAAGTATTATCTTAATGAGTAAACTATTTTCAGTGGATTTTGTGCCTGCACAAACAGATGGAAGTTGGAATTATCTTTTTGATACGTACACAACACTAGGTATTAATGGTGCTGGAATTAAACCAGAAAATATAGCAACGCCTCAATTTACGGTAAGTGAAGAGATTCTTAATACATTTTTATATGCACTTCCTGAATCAACCAATGCTTCTACTGCACATCCTGAGTATTTTCCAAGCGAAGAGCCAGAAATTCTCATACAAGAAGATGCAGAAGCCTTTGTCACTTTTTATTCAGAAGGGGCAGGGTATAGAAATACCTTAGGGTATTACACGTATGAAGGGGATACCCAAAGACAAAAACCTACGACACTTGCACAACTTCAAGAACATGGTGTGATTATATTTCCAAATACTTCATTGACATATAGTGGAGGAGAATTGTCTTATGGGTTAAGTGTTTCTCTTGGACAATTAAGTGCAGGAACTAAAGTGGCCTTTTTTATTGTTTCAAATGGGTGGAGAGGAGATAAGGTTCAGCAAAGTGATTGGATGTTTTCTACTTTATCTTCACTCAATTTAGAATACGACGAAGAATCAACTAAAGAAGTACCAGATCACAAACACGTCGCATTACTTTGGAGTAATGTGGGAGCTGGAAATATTCTTTTGATGGGATTTGAAGATATTTTAAGAACACATAATGGATGTGACCATGATTTTA
>ENA-ORXI01002120-ORXI01002120.1-sediment-metagenome-genome-assembly--contig:-NODE-2120-length-14740-cov-5.679124_pt1 | contig 14740 bp, 15 predicted proteins | sample MGYA00237861_ERZ511468 | MGnify/ENA primary metagenome ERZ511468 (study PRJEB26299, sample SAMN06266213) | sediment metagenome | isolation source: Hudson Canyon methane seep mesocosm | place... | reverse complement strand
GGTCGGACGTGCAAATCATCCCGGCTCCACCACTTCCAACATTCACATCTTCACGCTTTATATACAACAATATTTAGTCTGACTTACGGGAGCGCCATGCTTCTGGTAAAAATAAGCGATCGAAAAACTTATAGCCATAGAGCCCTATGCACTGAACGTGCTGTGCCTTTCTTTTTCATCAACGATAATTGACTGACCATGGACTTTAATCAGGTACGCTACTTTCTGGCATTGTCGGAAACACTAAACTTTACTCATGCAGCCGAGAAATGTTACGTCACTCAACCAGCTCTAACCCAAGCAATCAGACGTCTGGAAGATGAGCTAGGCGGAGAACTTATTTGCCGAAATGGTCGGAATACTGAGCTGACATCGCTGGGAAAGATGATACATGGGTATTTCGAACAAATTGATCGTGCTCGTCATTTGGTACGTGCAACAGCGAAGGCGGTAACCTCAGGTGAAATCGCAGAGCTAAATATTGGAATTATGTGCACCATTGGGCCAAGGGTGCTTGCTCGATTACTAGATGAATTTCAGTTACAGCATCCGATGGTGTCGCTAGTGCTTCATGATGTAACGCCTGACTTAATACCAGATATGCTACTTTCTGGTGAGCTTGATGGGGCATTCTGCGCGCGCCATTGCTCACCTAATTCACAGCTGAAATATGTTGATCTGTTTGAGGAGCCAATGGTTGTTGCATTTCCAACGAACCATGAATTTGCAGAAATGAATGCGGTTCCGCTTCGCGCCATCGCCAAGCAACGCTATGTTGATAGGTTACATTGTGAATTCAGGAACGAATTCGTTCAATTTTGTAAAGATGAAACGCTCCAGCTCGATGTCGCGTTTTGTAGTCAGCGGGAAGATTGGATTCAGAGTATGATTCGTGATGGCATGGGGGTAAGCGTGATTCCGCGTTTCTCACTTTTAAGGCCTGAGCTTGACCATAGGGTCATCATTGAACCTATGCTGTCTCGTAAGGTCGAGTTTGCTATTGCCGATCAGCCTGTACTCAAGACTGCACTCGACATGCTAATAACGCATGTGAGCAACCATGATTGGTCGACAGCGGAACATCCCCTAACAAGCGTAGTCTAATTCGATTCAGATCCGCTTAGGGGTTGGGCACAACATCCTGTGGAAGCTATTTTAGCAGTCCGTAATAAGCGTTACCTATCAACCTCCAAGAGATTCCCATTTCTAAAAATAGCAGAATACCTTGCTATCCCATCCACGCGACAGTGCAGCGCACACCCTTTGTCTTAAATTATCGTCAGCTATAAGTAGTGCTTATGGAGGTAGATCGAATCTCTATTTCAACAAAGCGCAACTCACTGCTATATTTGGTATAGAAATTTCAACAATTGACTAAGATCAAGTCTACGGTGACAGGTAGTTCTTGTGCTCGACTACTTAAATTTTATAAAAAGAGCGCCCCCAACCGGACAGCTATATTGTATTAACTATGCGGCTTATTACGTGTAATGAACTAGAGGCGCAGGAGGGGGAACAGAATTAATCAGATAATAAAAGCCAATAATGGAGAATATAATGAAAACTAAACTAATAAAACATGTTCTATCTGGAGCTACCGTGGTTGGTGTACTTACCTCACTAGTTATAGCAAGTCCCACACTAGCGGATGATTTTTTTACCATTAAAGGGGGTGAACTCGAACGCCCAACAGGGTATCGCGAGTGGGTTTATGTTGGCACGCCAGTAACGCCTAATGATCTCAATAACGGTAAGGCAGCGTTTCCCGAGCACCATAACGTCTATATTGACCCTAAAAGCTGGGCTCACTGGAAAAAGACGGGGGAGTTTCGTGACGGCACTATTTTGATGAAAGAGTTGGTTTCGGTAGGTTCTAAGGCCGCAGTTAGTGGTAGCGGCTATTTTCAGGGTGAATTTGTGGGGCTAGAAGCAACCATTAAGAGTAAGAAACACTTCCCAAATGAGCCAGGCAACTGGGCATATTACAGTTTCTCAAGCAAGGATCATAAAACGTTGTCAGAAGTAGCAAAACCATTTGCTACCGCTTCATGTAATGCCTGTCACGCTGGCGCAGCTGCTGATGACTTCGTATTTACACAATATTACCCAGTACTAAGTGCTGGAAAAGGTGCTGGCGTGAATGCTACCGGCGGACATATGTCCGACTTGAAGAATAGTTATGTAGAGCCAAAAGGAAACTAATAATGATTAGAAAAATGACTTTTAAGCTAGGTGCAATTTGCACCCTCATCGCGACATTCGTTTCTTTCACTCCCTTGGCTGTTGCCGGAGAGGAGGGGTTTTCACCGTATGTTGATGAAAAAGGAAATATCAGTTTCCCCCAGGGTTTTCGAACCTCGATGGCTCACTTGGGCTCTTGGTTTGTGCCTGATGGAGGTGCTAGCGGTTTTCATGATGTCTATACCGAGAAGGCGTCTATAGACGCATTTCGTAAAACAGGAAAATTCCCTGATGGAGCCACACTGATCAAGGAGCTGCGGGCTAGCGAAGCTGGCGATTACACAACAGGTAAAGGGGTTAGTCATTCGACAGGTATGCTTAAGCAGTGGTTCGTGATGATCAAAGATGCAAAGGGACGTTTCTCTGATAACCCGCTGTGGGGCGATGGTTGGGGTTGGGCGCTGTTTAAGCCTGACAATACCGGTAAAAACGCGGCCACCAACTACAAAAACGACTGCCTAGGATGCCATATCCCTGCGAAAAATAATGATTGGATTTATATTGAAGCATATCCTATTTTAAAGGATTAGCTTTTATTCCAGAATATTATCGAACTCGCGAGCAATGGCTAATTCAGGGCGAACAGCAATGAATAGAGTCGCGATAATAGCTTGGAATCGATTTGAATATAGGGTGCTGATGGATTAGGACAACTTATGTTTTTAGTAGAGAGTAAGGTAACAAACAACCGAGAAGAATTTATTGCTCGATATAAATCAGTTCGTAGTGATACAACTAAAATATGCAGCCGTCTGGAAAAAGAAGACCACGTCGTACAACCCTCTGCAGAAGTGAGCCCCCCAAAGTGGCATTTGGGACATACAACGTGGTTTTTTGAAGAACTTATACTGGTTCGTTTTTTACCGGATTTTACTAGATTTAATGACCAATACAGATTGTTGTTTAATTCGTATTATAAGTCTGCCGGTAAACACTGGTTACAGGGTGATAGGGGGAATTTATCCAGGCCAACCGTATCAGAAATTCTTGCGTATCGAGCCTACGTTGATAGTAAGTTCATCGAACTTTTGCAGAATGGTAGTCTTCATCCAGACATCGATTTTCTGTTAGTTATTGGCCTGCACCATGAACAGCAGCACCAAGAACTTTTGTATATGGATATAAAGTTCATCCTAGGGGCAAACCCGCTTCAAACAGCCTATATTGAAACACCATTACCCAAAGCGCCAGAAGTAGCTGATAAGTGGAAAAGCTTCGACGAAGGCGTTTATGAAGTTGGCCATAATGGAGAAGGGTTTGCTTATGACAATGAAGTGCCACAACACAAGACCTACATTCATCCATTTGCCATGTGCGAAAATACGGTAACCAATGGTGAATACCTGCAGTTCATTAATGAGAAAGGATACGCAACACCCCGGTATTGGTTGAGCCAAGGCTGGGATTGGCTGACCAATGACCAAATTCAACACCCACTCTATTGGCAGTTGCACGATGAGACCTGGTATGAGTTTACCCTGCATGGTCTGCAACCATTAGATCTACATGCCCCTGTAACGCATATCAGTTATTTTGAGGCTGATGCCTTTGCCAGCTGGAAGGGGTGTCGGCTTCCTACAGAGCAAGAGCTGGAAATCTATTTAAGGGAGAATCCCGAGCAACCGGCCGAAAATGGAGTGAAAGGTTTTCACCCACTTTCAGCTAGTAGTAATGTAGGTCATGTGTGGTGCTGGACCAGAAGCCATTATTCTCCCTATCCGCGCTACAAGCCCTTTGAGGGGATGCTCGAAGAATACAATGGCAAGTTCATGTGTAACCAGTTTGTGCTTAAAGGTGGATGCATTGCTACGCCACCAGACCATTACCGTCATACTTACCGAAACTTTTACCAACCCCATCAACGATGGATGTTTTCTGGCATACGATTAACAAAGGATATGTAGTGGAGATTACAAGACTGATTGACCAAAGTTCCGCAGACGAGAACCTACAGAGGGATCAGTTTGCCATTGATGTGCTCACCGGGTTGTGTGCTTCTCCGAAAAACCTGTCTGCCAAGTATTTTTATGACGATATTGGTAGTGAGATTTTTCAAACAATCACTCAGCATCAAGACTATTACCCTACACGCACCGAATTTGAAATTCTTAATACCATTAAAGATCAGCTTCCTGAAATGATTGGCGAGCAGGAAATCGATATTATCGAGTTGGGCGCGGGTGACGGTCATAAAAGTAAATTAATTATTGATGGTTTTCTGAACGCCACCTGTAAAGTTAATTTTTACCCCATTGATATTTCTGAAAAAGCAATGGTGATGCTACGGGAGAGCATCCCGCCCCATCCTAATTTAACGATCCATGGTGTGGTCGCAGAATATTTTGAAGGGTTACGACTAGTCAGGAAAAAGTCAACCAACAAACAGTTGGTGCTATTTCTAGGGTCCAATATTGGCAACTTTGATCGAGTACAGAATCAGGGATTCTTGAGAAATTTATGGATGAGCCTGAATGCATCAGACCATGTGTTGCTGGGTTTTGATTTAAAAAAAGATGTGGGCGTATTAACGGCTGCTTATAACGACTCTTGCGGCCATACCAAAGAATTTAATCTGAACCTTTTAAGTCGTATTAATAAAGAGCTGGGGGGAGATTTTGATATTGATAAGTTCCAGCATTTTGGTGTTTACAGTCCAATCCTGGGCGCGATGGAAAGTTATGTTCTGGCGACTGAGAGTCAGGATGTGTTCATCTCTGCACTTCAGCGTTCTTTTCATTTTGATGCTTATGAGCCTATTCATCTTGAGTATTCGTTTAAATTCTTGAAAAGTGATATTGATTTTCTCAGTAAGAAAACCGGTTTTAATGTCAAGGCACATTATTCAGACCCGAAAGAGTACTTTGTTGACTCGCTATGGCAAGTCAATAAATGAAGGGGTGATCTGTTTCCCGAGGTCGAACCATTAGCTGAGTATCACTAATCCAATTCACAGCAGAAAATTTCCAAGGAGCATTTATGAAAGCCTCAGACCTCTTAGTTAGAGCGTTGGAAAAAGAAGGCGTAAAACATATTTTCGCTGTACCTGGTGAAGAAAATCTTGACGTACTTGAGTCTCTGCGTACATCGAGCATTGAACTGGTATTAACTCGTCATGAGCAGGGCGCTGGATTTATGGCTGCCACCTATGGCCGTTTAACGGGCAGAGCAGGGGTTTGTATGGCAACACTAGGACCTGGCGCTACGAATTTTGCTACACCTGCTGCATATGCGCACTTAGGTGCTTTCCCATTGATTATGATCACAGGGCAAAAACCGATCAAAAAATCAAAGCAAGGGCAATTTCAGATCATAGACGTGGTTAAGTTGTTTGAACCTATTTGTAAATTGAGTAAACAAATCGTTCACGGTAACACCATCCCTTCACTGGTACGAGAATCGTTTCGTCGTGCCGAAGAGGAACGCCCTGGTGCCATTTTACTTGAATTACCGGAAGATATTGCGGCTGAAGAAACTGATACCTGCGTGGTAGAACCCAGTGTACGTCACTATGCAGTTGCTGACGATGAGGTTCTGGATCAGGCGATGACTTTGATTAAGAAAGCGAAAATGCCGCTGCTACTACTGGGTGCCGGAGCTAACCGTAAGACTGCCTGTCAGGCGCTGGTTAATTTCGCGGAGAGTACCGGCATCTACTGTTTTAATACGCAAATGGGTAAGGGGGTAGTGGATGAGCGTTGTGATTATTTTTTAGGAACCGCAGCACTGTCCACGGGTGATTACCTGCACTGTGCCATTGAACGTGCCGACCTGGTTATTAATATTGGTCATGATGTGGTGGAAAAACCACCCTTTTTTATGACGCCGGAAGGAAAAACGGTTATTCACCTTAACTACCGTGCAGCACAGGTAGATGATGTGTACTTTCCACAATTGGAAGTAGTAGGCGATATTGGACGCTCTGTAACGCGACTTAGCCAAAAGCTAGAGGGCTGGCGCTGTGCGGATATGGATTACTTTAAACGTATCCGCCAGGAAATCGAAGCTCATGTAGCGGAAGGAAGTGATAGTGATGCCTTCCCACTGATTCCACAACGGTTCGTGGCAGATACCCGTAAAGTCATGGGTGAAGACGGTATTATTGCACTGGATAACGGTATTTATAAGATTTGGTTTGCCCGTAACTACAAAGCTTATAAGCCCAACACGGTGCTGTTGGATAATGCGCTGGCAACCATGGGTGCAGGACTCCCTTCAGCCATGATGGCAGCCCAGCTCAACCCGGAAAAACGAGTGCTGGCCATCTGTGGCGATGGTGGATTTATGATGAACTCCCAAGAGCTGGAAACCGCACTGCGTTTAAATCTCAACTTGGTGGTAATGGTACTCAACGACAATTCCTATGGCATGATCCGCTGGAAGCAGCAGGGTGCCGGATTTACTGATTGGGGACTGGAGTTTAACAACCCTGACTTTGTGCGTTACGCAGAGTCTTACGGTGCCAAGGCGCATCGTGTTGACAGTGCCGATGCCTTTACCAGAACTCTTGAGAAGGCCTTCAATGAAGGCGGCGTCCACCTTATAGAAGTGCCAGTAGACTATTCAGAAAATCAACGTGTACTCATCGATGAGCTTGCAGCCAAGGTGTGTTTATTATGAGGAACATTACTGTATTAAACCCTCTTAACCAAGAGCCTATCGGTAAAGTCGCCAAGACTGAATGGACTGTGCTTGATGACTACCTTCAGCAAGCCAGCGATTTGCACAAAGACAAGTCCAAACTCCTCGCCGCCCACGAACGTAGCGCTATCCTAATGCGCTGTGCGCAGTTAATGCGTGATCAGCAGGACGAGCTTGCCTTGTTGATTGCCAGCGAAGGCGGCAAACCGCTCAAAGATGCCAAGGTGGAAGTTAGTCGTGCGATTGATGGTGTGGAACTGTGTGTAAAAGAAATGCTGCACCTAAGAGGTGAGCAAGTGCCCATGGATTTAACTGCAGCGGGAGCAGGGCGTCTGGCTTTTACCTACCGCGAACCGATTGGACCAGTAGTGGCTATTTCTGCCTTTAACCATCCGCTCAATTTAATCGTACATCAAGTAGCACCAGCTGTTGCTGTGGGTTGCCCGGTTCTTATAAAACCTGCCAATGATACACCATTGAGTGCACAGCGATTTGTACAACTGTTGCATAAGGCTGGGCTCGATGAAAAATGGTGCCGTTTTTTTGTGTGCGACCGTGAGTATTCCGAGCGCCTGGTCAGCGACCCACGTACCGCGTTTTTCTCTTTTATAGGCTCAGCCAAGGTCGGTTGGTACCTGCGTAGTCAGTTGTCACCCGGCACTCGTTGTGCACTGGAGCACGGCGGCGCAGCGCCCGTTGTCGTGGATAAAAGTGCGGATTTTAGTTCGATGATTCCTTTACTTGCCAAAGGCGGTTTTTATCACTCGGGTCAGGTCTGTGTTTCGGTACAGCGCATTTATGCCCATCAGAGTATTGCCAAAAAGCTTGCTGCTCAGTTGGCTGAACACGCGAAACAGCTGGTAGTCGGTGATGCTCGCGATATCAATACGGACTGTGGACCTCTGATACGTCCAGCTGAGTGTAAACGAGTCAGCGAGTGGGTTGAAGAGGCCAGGGCTAACGGTGCAGAAATCTTATGTGGCGGCCAGGCACTCTCGGAAACGCTCTATGCCCCAACGGTTATTTATAACCCAGACGATTCACTGAAGGTTTCGCAACTTGAGATTTTCGGCCCGGTAGTCTGCGTTTACAGCTACGACAAAATTGAAGAGGCTTTCGCCAGGGCCAACAATGTGCCGTATTCATTCCAGGCATCGGTATTTACAAATGACCTCAATGTGGCCTTAACAGCACAGCATGAGCTTGAAGCATCAGCCGTTATGGTCAACGATCATACGGCCTTTCGCGTGGATTGGATGCCCTTTGCCGGGCGTAAGCAATCAGGCTACAACACCGGCGGTATAGCCTACACCATGCATGACATGAGCGAAGAAAAAATGGTCGTAATTAAACTGCCCAGTGAGCGGCATTAGGAGTTGTTATGTCAGGCCATTATGATCTTATTTGGATTGGTACGGGGCAGGCCACGATGAGCATTGTTCCTCGAATACTGGCCACAGGTAAACTACTCATCAATATGAAAAAGAGGTAAGTTATGACTCGATATACAAAATCTTCTGATGCGGTTGCGGCACTAACTCAAGAGCAGTATCGGATAACACAGCAAAACGGTACAGAACGGGCGGGGACAGGTGAACTCCTTAATAATAAGGAACCCGGAATCTATATCGATGTAGTTTCGGGTGAGCCGTTATTTGCTTCGTCTGACAAATATGAATCTGGTTGCGGCTGGCCCAGTTTCACCAAGCCGATCGAAACAGAAAACATAATCGAACTAAGTGACGGCACTCATAGCATGATCCGCACTGAAGTACGTTCAACTTATGGCGATAGCCATCTTGGACATGTCTTTACTGATGGGCCGACTGATCGTGGAGGTCTGCGCTATTGCATCAACTCTGCGTCTTTGAAGTTTATCCATCGCAATGAGATGGAGAGCAAGGGGTATGGCGCATATTTGGATCAAGTAGAGGAGGTATCATAGTGGAAAACGAACGCACTGTATTAGCAGGAGGTTGTTTTTGGGGGATGCAGGATCTTATTCGGAAGCTACCCGGTGTTACATCTACCCGAGTGGGTTATACCGGCGGCGACGTTCCGAATGCAACTTATCGAGATCATGGTAGCCACGCAGAAGGTATCGAGATTCTATTTGACAGTGATGTCATCAGTTTTCGTAATATTCTGGAATTTTTCTTTCAAATCCACGATCCGACAACTGAGCACAGTCAAGGTAACGATCGTGGCGCCTCATACCGTTCAGTTATCTATTACGTCTCTGATGAACAGCAACAAGAGGCCTTACGGACTATTGATGATGTAAATGCCTCTGGTTTGTGGCCGGGACGAGTGGTGACAGAAATAGAGCCTGTAGGTGATTTTTGGGAGGCTGAGCCTGAGCACCAAGACTATCTTGAACGGTTTCCAAATGGCTATACCTGTCATTTCCCTAGGTCTGACTGGGTACTGCCGTCAAGGTAGGGGATTAGAGGACTTTATATGCATGATGAACTTGTATTTTCTCTTGTAGCCTTTGCTGTATTCGGGTTAATTACTCTTAACGCGCTCTCATATTACTCCCAGCGAGCAATGATTTTACCTGACATTATATGGGTATTGTTGTTAGGGGTAGGTTATGGGGGAGTCGCGCATTATCTCGATTTAGGTTTACCTGAATTGACGTTGAGTCCTGATTTGGTTTTGTATGCATTTGTACCGCCTCTCATTTTCGCCTCCACTCAAAAAATTTGTCTATTTCACTTTCGTGAAGTACTAGCGCCTGCCTCTTTAGTGGGGAGTATTGGAATTCTAATTAGCATGTTGATAATCGCATTGGTTCTGCATTACGGCTTCGCGTTCCAGTGGCTAGAGGCATTATTGTTCGGCACTATCATATCAGCAACAGATCCACTCGCTATAGGTGCTTTATTGCATGGTAATAGTGAAGTATCAGAGTCTCAAAAACTATTGATTGAAGGTGAATCAATATTAAATGATGGTTTTGTTGTCACCGTGTCAGGTATTCTCGTGCTGATATTGTTTGGCGGAGAGCGCTTTGATTTCTTGGCCAGTAGTGGAAATTTTCTGACTCATGTTGTGGGGGCATTGTTGTTAGGTGTCTTATTTGGGCGAGGAGCCCGCTGGTTACTAAGTATTTGGAAGGAGGAGCACTTTACATTAACAATCAATATGACAATAGCGATTGCCTTTGGCAGCTTCGCATTGGCTGAAATACTACACCTTTCCGGTATTCTTGCCGTCTTTGCTACTGCTCTGGCATATGGATATAAACCAGATGAAGAGAGTCATAATAGACAAATTCATAGCCATATATGGGACTACTTCGAGTATATAGCTAATGCAGTTCTATTTTTCTTGTTAGGGGCAAGTTTCTTTGTTTATACCTCTTTTGAAGAGGTTTCTCTACTGCTGGTTTTTGCTTCCTTAGTGCTTCTGATTATTTCCCGCCTGGGAGCCTTAATAATTCTTTTTCCGTTCATAAAAGTAGAGGGTCGGAAATTAAATAAGACTAATTTTTGGTTGCTCAATTTTTCAGGTGCCAGAGGAGCGGTCTCTATTGCTCTGATACTTCTATTGCCACATACCTTTGAATTAAAGTCGCTGTTTTTGTCGTTGGCTTTTGTAATGATTTTATTTTCTTTAGTCGTTTACCCATTGGCGCTCAAGCGAGTTTTGGAGCAGTCGAGAAAATAGGGTGGCTGGAGTAATTAAAGAGATATCTGACGTGGTTTAATGGATTTGACCAACCCAGTTAAGGATAATGACCTTAATTGGAGATTATAGATTGGATAAACGAAAAAAGTACTCAAAAGAATTTAAACTAGATGCCATTAGTCTTGTGCTTGATCAAAATTACACTCGGTCAGAGGCAGCTAAAAGCCTGGGCCTTAATCCAAATGTCATAGGGCGTTGGGTAAAAGAGCATCAGGCAGATGACGGGCAAGCCTTTCGCGGTAATGGCACGCTTACTCCCGAGCAGGAAGAAATTAGAAAGCTTAAAGCGAAGGTAAAATCTCTGGAGATGGAGAAAGAGATTTTAAAAAAAGCGACGGTCTTCTTTGCCAAAGAAACGAAATAAAATATTCGTTTATTGCCCTGCACAAGAAGACCTGGCCAGTGAACCTCATGTGTAGGGTTCTGGGCGTAAAGAGAAACTGCTTTTACAGCTTTCAAAAACGCCAGTCAGAAAGGCCTGAAGACCCACATCACGGTGAGATGCTGGAATGGGTAAAGGAGATCGCAAAGTCTAGTGGTGACACTTACGGTGAACGCCGCATGAAAGCGGCACTTAATATTCTTGGATATCCGGTTACTCGAGGAAGGGCTCGAAAGCTGATGAAGGAAGCCGCAGTAAAGGTCCGTTGCCGTAAAAAATACAAGGTAACAACAGATAGCAATCATAAACAGCCTGTGTTTGAGAATGTTCTGGATCGTGGGTTTGATATAAACCAGCCAGACCAGGCCTATGTCGGAGACATCACCTACATATGGACTCAAGAAGGTTGGTTGTATCTGGCTGTAGTGATTGACCTATTTTCACGAAAGGTAGTTGGATGGAGTATGGGGTCTAGAATGACAGCGCAGTTGGTCTGTGATGCGCTTCAAATGGCCATCTGGCAAAGAAGACCTAAGGGAGGTCTGGTAGTTCATTCAGACCGAGGGTCGCAGTATGCAAGTAAAGCATATAGACGACTACTGAAATCTCATGACTTTGTAGGCAGCATGAGTCGGAAAGGCAACTGCTGGGATAATGCTGTAGCCGAAAGCTTCTTTGGCTCATTAAAACAAGAACGAGTTCAATGGTGCCACTACCAAACTAGGTACGAGGCGCAACAGGATATATTGAGCTACATATCCATGTTCTACAACTACAAGCGATTACACTCGTATCTGGGGTATAAAAGCCCAATACAATATGAAACAGAAATACTAGAACTAAAGAAAGTTGCTTAACTGGGTTGTCCGAATTTAGTTGACCACGTCAATCCTTGAATTAAATAAAACATACGAAAGGGAAAAATGGAGATGCTGCTTAATATTGTTGAAACATGCCACTTGAAAATTAACCGTAGCTGGAAGCTCGCCTCAATCTTCTTAACAGGCTTTTCAGTATTAGCAGGTTGTGCGACTAAACCATCTGCCGATTTATACAACCAATGCAAAGGTTCCGCTGTTTACTCAGTTAATTTTGATAGCACTTGGAGTGCATCTAGTCATCCTACCGACTTTCCAAACGACCCCCACTTTTCAGAGCTAATTGGGGCGGTTCATAACAATGATATTAGATTTTTGGAGGACGGTCAGCTTGCTTCAGCTGGCGTCAAAGATGTCGCTGAGATTGGTAGCAACATCAAGTTTAAAAAAGAAATCGCTTGGGCTATTAAGGTAGGTACAGCGAAGTCAGTTATAAATGGGCCTGACATTAAGACTTCCCCTGGCAGTGCTAATGTGGAAATCAGAGCAACCGGCAGTTATTCAAGAGTTACCCTGCTTTCTATGATTGCTCCCAGTCCCGATTGGATACTTGGAGTATCAGGGTTCGATCTTTGCGAAAATGGGGCTTGGATACAGAACAAAACCGTAAGCCTTAACGTTTATGATGCTGGTACAGATGATGGCACTACTTACACAGCTGAAAATAAAGAGACCAACCCTAGAATGCCTGTCACCGTGCTAACCAGCGGTATTCATAACGAGGATGGTGTTATTTCAAGGTTGGGTACCTTAACGTTTGATCTCATTGCGACCGGTCTCCCTATACAGGAATAAAGGGTAAGGGGAACAGCATTTCTAGTCGATATACATATTTAAACGTTTTCATCTAATTTTAATAGATATTTATTCTATTGTTTTACCCATTAGGTAAGCAATATTATCCTAAAATAAATGGGTTAAGTAGCATCATCGTATACCCATAAAGAGGAGTTAACCTAATGGCTAAAGTGATTTGGTTAGTAATGATTTTTTCTCTGATAGTCACCGGATGCTCGACAAATGAGGCGTTAAATGAAGCCGCCCTAAATGAACAGTACCCGTCTGTGCAAGATTTAAAACATGAGCTTGCGGTAAACAAGGGTAAAGAACTAGATCTTTTATCCCCTGCCGCATTTAAAAAGGCAAATAATTCTTACCAGGAAGCCGTTAAATTGGCCTCCAAAGACAACCCAAAGAGTAATGAATACGCCCGCGATGGTTTTTCTCAGCTGGCAGTTGCGAGAACAAATGCTGATACAACGCGTTATTTATTAGAAGATGTGTTTACGGCTCGGAAAAAGGCCGTAGATGCGAGTGCTAATGAACGTCTGTTTCCGGAGTTTAAAGTAGCTGAAAAAGACCTTTTGGGTCTTACTACTATGATTGAATCTGGCGATGTAGAAAAAGCAAAAAGAGAGCTACCCAAGATATTGGCTGTGTATCAGGGCTTGGAATTAGAAGCGTTAAAAATTGAGACCGTAGAAAGCGCAAAGGTTGCTATTAACAACGCTCATGAACGCGAAATAGAGGACCTCGCGCCAAAGACGTTGAAATTAGCGGAGGAAGAATATCAACTAGCGCTTAATGTATTGGATGCTGATCTCAACAATAGAACTAAAGCAGAAGTACATGCGAAAAAGTCACTCTGGTACGCTCAGCAAGCGAATGAAATTGCTGATGTTGTAATTCATTTTGATTCTTCTGAATATACTGATGAAGACAAGGTACTTTGGTATCAGGGGCAGATTTCTAGTTTAGTTTCTCCGATGACGAAAGATGTATCTTATAACTTGCCAAATAAGGAGGTGATTAAAGGTTTAAATGCTAATATCCAGACTCTTTTAGATACTAATATTGCGTTACTGGATAGCCTGGAATCTACCGCTGCTGGTAAACAATTAGCACTTTTACAATCTCAAGAAATACTTCGCGAAAGTGAGACGTTATCGAAAAAAGTTTCGTTTATTGAAACGCTGTTTTCAACTAAAGAGGCTGACGTTTATCGCCAGAATGATAACGTATTAATAAGAGCTCATGGCTTTGATTTTCCTTCTGGTTACAGCGAAATAGAATCAACCAATTTTGCATTAGTGAATAAGGTTATTGAAGCTGTGAACCAGTTCCCCGATTCAAACGTCGTTGTATCAGGCCACACGGATAACATTGGGAATGATGATTTAAATATGCAGCTTTCAGAGGACAGAGCAAAGAAGGTAGCTAAGTTTCTTAATGAAGTGGGTAGGGTCGATATGACTCGTATCAACTTTGAAGGTTATGGTAAAACACAGCCTGTGGCAGATAATAGTACCAAAGAGGGGAGAGCCGCTAATCGCAGAGTTGAGATCCTGATCGTTAACAACGAGTAATTATTGGGGTGGTAACAAATCAAAACCGTTATCAATTGTTACCACCTAAATAACAAATAGGGGCTGAGTTTTTCTTCAGCCTCGTTAGCTTCCTTGTTCCACTGGTAAGGATTACTAATGAACATCAATCAGATCAATAAGCACCTTTTCAATTCACTAATGGGTCTTACTCACTGGCTTACCGAGACAGAACTCCGGAATGTTATTGGAAAACCTATCATGAGGGGGTTGGGCAGCTTAACGCTTTCAGTAAAAAAAGCGGATGAGAAAAGCACCGTGATAGATGCGGCAGAAGAATGGCAAAGAATGTTCCCATCAAAAAAGATGGTGCCAATCACAAGAATTGATGGAGATACAGTTCATGCAGAAATTCGCAGCGAATGCCCGTATCGTGGAAGTGGTAACGTTGAAGGATGCTATCGCATGATGGAATATGATCGAAAAATGATGGAGAAAATTGGCTCAACTTTCATTGTCGTAAGGTCTCAAGCAGAACCCGGTGTCTCTCATTGCCAAATCGCGATTACCAAGAACACAAC
>ENA-ORXI01002118-ORXI01002118.1-sediment-metagenome-genome-assembly--contig:-NODE-2118-length-14749-cov-3.668007_pt1 | contig 14749 bp, 15 predicted proteins | sample MGYA00237861_ERZ511468 | MGnify/ENA primary metagenome ERZ511468 (study PRJEB26299, sample SAMN06266213) | sediment metagenome | isolation source: Hudson Canyon methane seep mesocosm | place... | reverse complement strand
TAGCCAAGAAAAAGAAAAAGAGCTAAAAATAAAAGAATCTACGATATTGCTTGAACAATATAAGACTGCCATAGATTTAACATTAGTTGTCTCTAAAACAGATACAAAAGGGATAATCACTTATGTTAATAATCAATTTTGCAAAATATCACAATACTCACAAGAAGAACTGCTTGGTCAACCACATAGTATAGTAAGACATAGAAATATGCCAAAAAGTGCCTTTGCTGATATGTGGAAGACGATAAGAAGTAAAAATATATGGAAAGGTCAAGTTGAAAATAGAGCCAAAGATGGAACTTCTTATCATGTAAAAGCTATGGTTATGCCAATTTTAGATTCTTCAAATAATGTAGTGGAATATATTAGTATAAGAACAAATATTTCTGCACTTATTAAAATCAAACAAGATATTATGAATACGCAAAGAGAAATTTTATTTACTTTAGGTGAATTGGGTGAAGCTCGTTCAAAAGAGACGGGACAACATGTTAGTAGGGTTGCCTTGTATTCTGAGTTACTGGCACAAAAATATGGCTTAGATAATAACACAGTAGAGTTACTTAAAATGGCAAGCCCTATGCACGATATAGGAAAAGTAGCCATTCCTGATGAGATTCTTTTAAAACCTGGAAAACTAAACGATGAAGAAATGTACATAATGAAAACGCATGCCCAAATTGGTTATGATATTTTTCATAAATCTAAACATAAAATGCTTCAAACAGCCGCTATTATATCCCACGAACATCATGAAAAATATGATGGTACTGGTTATCCAAGAGGACTTAAAGGGGATGAAATTAGTATCTTAGGTCGTATTACCTCAATTGCGGATGTTTTTGATGCGTTAAGTCACGATAGGGTTTACAAAAAAGCATGGAGTATGGAAAAAGTTTTAGATTTTATGTCAAATGAAAAAGGGAAATCTTTTGATCCTGAGCTTATTGATATTTTTATAGATAATATTGATGAAGTAATAAAAATAAAGAATGAGTATAATAAGTAAAAAGTTTTAAGTTCAAATATAAAACTAATATAACTTTGATATAATTGCATAAAAAATATGGAATACTTTATGAAAATTGATGATAATTTTATCGAACTAATACAATACAACGCTACGTTAAATAAAAAACAATGTGAAATTTTAGGCTTGTCTTTTCCACATGAAGATAACTGGGACTATCAAGTTATAGGTAATGAACTATCAACTAAAGATACAAATTTACTTATTTTATTGAAAGGAAAACTAGCCCTTAAAACTCAAGATCAAATAACAAAAAACTATCAAACGCTCTCAAGTTTTAGAAACCCAAAAATAGAAAAGATAACCCAAGATGAACCTCAAGTTAACAATAGCACTAATGAAGATGTTAATAATGTAATGGAAAATATAAGTATCTATTGTGATGGAGCTTGTTCTGGAAATCCTGGACAAGCTGGAAGTGGTGTGGCTGTTTATTCTAAAGATAATAAACCTGTTTTATATCATGGGGATTATATAAAAAATGGTACAAATAATATTGCAGAGTTAAATGCACTTTATAAAGCACTATTAATCAGTGAAGAGCTTAATACAAACTCAACTATCACTATTTTATCTGATTCAAAATATAGCATTGATTGCATATCCACTTGGGCTTATGGTTGGAAAGCTAAGGGTTGGACAAAAAAAGGCGGAGAGATTAAAAATCTTCAACTGATTAAAAATGCACATACTTTATTTGAAAAAATCAAAAATAAAATCATCATAAAACATGTCAAAGGACATGCTGGTATTGAAGGAAATGAGCTAGCTGATAGAATGGCTGTATATACGATCAAAGCTAAAAATGAAAAGTATGAAACATACACTTACGATAACGTAAGTGATGTTCTTAATTTAACTTCATATTAGCATTTCTACTCAAGCTTATTTGTAATATGATTGTTGCTATAGTTGAGATTAAAATAGCAATTAATACAGGTATTGATATTACTTTTTTCTCTAATAAAAATAATATTAAGGCAACTGCTGCTGGGCTTATATAAATATAAGACATTACACTTTTAGGACCTATTTGAATCGTAGCTTTTTGATATAAATAGGTTGTAAACAGTGTTGCAGGGATAACTAAATAAGCCATATAAAATATATTATTTCCTTGAATTAAATGCCAATTTAAAGGAATGTCTGAAAAAAATATAATCAAACCCATCCAAATAGAGCCTCCAATTAAAGTACAAAAAACTAAAACTAATGTATCGTCTTTTTTATATAAATACTTCATTGAAATTGAATATGAAGACATAAATAGTAATCCAATTAAAAAAAGAAAATCTCCGCTGTTTAAACTGAAAGATAAAAAAAGATCAATATCCCCTTTAAAAATAATTCCACAAGTCCCAAGTATCCCAATAAAATACACAAGCAGCTGAAGTTTTGTTATCTTCTCTTTAAAGAAAAAGATATAAAGTATTGCTGTAAGAAGAGGGACTAAAGTGAATAATGTACCTGTGTGTAAAGAGGTTGTGCTATTTAATGACTCAAAGAGTATTACAAAGTAACCTGTATAAAAAAAGCTCATAATAAAAGCTCTAAGAAAAGCTCGTTTTACTTTATTCAGAGCATTTTTTTTCACATAAATAAAAGGTATTAGAAAAACAACGCAAATGACAAATCTCAGTAATATTAGAGAAAAAGAGTTGACAACTCCTGAAAGTTTTTCCGAAGCTATAAATGAACCAGCAACAAGAATTGTTGCAAAGATGACGTAAAGATGTGATTTTAAATTAATAGTGTTCAAGGGTATTCCTTTTTTAAGATGTGTAATTTTAGTTGATTCAAAAACAAATGTCATTTACATATGTTGAACATTTTGTTATTTAGAATTTAGCTATAATTGTAGTTCTAAAAGGTATATATAAAATGTTTAAAAATATAAGTGAAAGTATTAAAAGAGTATTAGGAAAAGAACAACGGCACTCTTGTCTGGTGTGGGATGGGAAAATTATAAATTACTTAAATCTGACAGATAGAGAAATAGCAAAAATGAAAAGTGAATCAACTAATAAAGAATTGATGATTACAAAAAAAGACGAACTCTAAATTGTAATCAAAATGTAATCATAAAAAAATAAACTTCTATACTTAATTTTAGAAGGAATATTTATGAAAATCAAATCGGTTGTATTATCAGGCTTACTTCTTACAGGTAGTGTAATGGCATGGGATATTGAAAAAGTAAGAGTGGTTGAAGAACTTGATATCATTAAACTTAAAAATAAAACTTTAAAACTTGATATAGGTATAGGAAGTGGTGCATATCACTATAAAAATGACGCTTCTAATATTTTCTACACGATTACAGATAGAGGCCCTAATATTAGATGTAAGGATTCAAAAAAACTTATGGGAGAAAACCTTTGCAAAAAAGGGAAAATCTTTCCTACGGCTAAATTCACACCAACTATCTATAAAATAAAACTTTTTAAAAATTACTATAAGGTTTTAGAAAAAATTCAAATTAAAGACAAACATGGGAATCAAGTCAGTGGTATTTCAAATGCGGGAACTGAAAATGCATATGATATAAAAGGAAATGCGATAAAATTTGACCCACATGGGCTAGATGCAGAAGCTTTAGTTAAATTATCAGATGGAAGTTTTTGGATTGCTGAAGAGTATGGGGCTTCTATTTTACATATAAGTAGTGATGGAAGAATTTTAAAAAGAGTTGTTCCCAATGGGTTTGAAAAAAACTTAATAGGAGCAAATTATAATATAAGCAACTCATTACCTTCAATAATTTCAAAAAGACCACTAAACAGAGGTATTGAATCATTGGCAATAAGTGAGGATGAAAACTACTTGTATTTTTCAATGCAAAGCCCTTTAGCAAATCCAGATAAAAATGCATATAAAAACTCACGAAATGTTAGAATGTTTAAATATGATATTAAAGATGATACTGTAGTTGGTGAGTATGTTTATCAAATGGATAAACCTGAAACATTTAAACTTGATTCGAAGAAAAATCAAAATGCAGTTAAGATTTCTGAAATGGTTGCAATTGGAAATGATGAACTTATTATTTTGGAACGAGTTTCTAAGACTACAAAGTTTTATAAGATAAGTTTACAAAACTCTATTTTAAATTCTAAGTGGGATGATCTTAAAACACTTCCTTCTTTGGCGCAAGTTCAAACGCTACCTGAGCTAATGAAAAAAGAGTTGGTATTAGATACAAGTAGTATAAAAGGTATGCCTAAGAAAATTGAAGGAATTGCATATATTGACGAAAATAATTGGATTTTAATTAATGATAATGACTTTGGTATTGATAACTACAATACTCATATTGTAAAACTTACAAAATAATATTTGCAGTATAACCTTGTAATAGATTTTAAGATTACAAGGTTATCTGTTTAATGGTACAAAATAAAAATTAGTTTATGTAAGCAATTTTCTTTTTCGTCTAAAAATAATGAATAAAGAAAGCAGAATAAATATGCCACACAATATGGACGTATATTTAAAGGCATAGATTTTTCTTGTAGCTATTTTAGTAAATCCATTCTTTGGAGCAGGACCATCTATTATGATGTCTTTTCCTTTTGAAGTTAATATAACAATATAGGACTCACTTGGTATTTTAATAGTAAGGCCATTTTCTTTTGGTAAAATTTTATTATAAATTTCTTTATTTGTTACAATGAATATAAGTCTTAGTGGAATACCAGTTGGTCATGAAGATATTAAACTTCTAGATTTACAACCTAACAATATAATCAAAGCTATATAGTACAGGTTGTTGAACTGTTTAAATATCCTTACATTTGAAACAAATTTGGCATAATAAAGCACTCATTTGTGTAATCAGAACAGTATTTAAATAAAATTAATGTACAATTTAAAAACTATAGTAAAAAGTTATTTATATGATTAAAAAGCTACTGAACAACTTAAAAGTGAAAAATACAATTGTATTTGTATTTTTATTTACTTTAATAATAACTGCTTCTCTTAACTCTTACTTTATTTATAAATCACACAAAGAAATATTTTACAATTCGGTTGATAAACAATTAAAAGATGCTGCTTATGCAGCAGTCAGTATATTGCCAAATGATTTTCATGATAGAGCATTAACAAAAGATTCAATTTCAAAAGATGAAGATATTTACAACACTCTAAAACTGACTCAATTTACAACTAATATTGATATCGCATTTGTATATACCATGATCCAAGACAGGGAAGAAAAATTATATTTTACAAGCACAAATGCTACAGAAGAGGAGTTAGAAAATGGTGACTTCTTTTATTATAGAGAATTCACCGATGGAACTTATCTACATAAAAATATATTAAAACGTAATGAAATTAAATACGAAGAGAGTACAGATGAGTGGGGGACATTTAGATCAATATTAATGCCAATAACCACAAAAAAAGGTAACAAATATATTTTAGGAGCTGACATTGAGATAAGCTTTATCAAAAAGGAACTCAAAGAGTACCTTTACATCAGTATTACGTTATTGGTTTTATTTTTATTTTTGCTCATTTTTATTTTTATAATCTATATTAGAATATCCAAAAAAGAACTTAATGACATTTCAATTATTGAAAGTGATATGAAAGATGAGATTAAAGAGAAGACAAAGGAGTTAAAAAAGTTAGCTATTACGGATACACTGACAGGTGTTTACAATCGTGTTAAACTTGATGAATTTATTCAAAATGAGATTGATAGATCAGAGCGATATAATCATAGTTTTACATTGACAATCTTAGATATTGATAATTTTAAAAGTGTGAATGACACATATGGACACTTAGTTGGAGATAGTGTCTTAATTGAAATTACGAATATTTTGAAAAACAGCTCAAGAAAAACAGATATTATAGGAAGATTGGGTGGAGATGAGTTTGTAATTATATGTCCTGAATCTACATTAAAAGACACCATTGATATGCTTGAAAATATAAGATCAACAATATCATCATTTGACTTTTCTAATGTAGGCAATACAACTGCAAGTTTTGGAATTAGTTTTTATAATCCAAATGATACAATTGAGTCTTTAACAAAAAAAGCAGATGATGCATTATACAAAGCTAAAAACTTAGGTCGTAACAAAGTTGTATCAGAATTAGACAAATGAAATAAAAAAGTTTTTGGCTTAATTAAATTAAAGTGCTTCTTGACTTGGCCTTGGCTGGATAATATTGTCCTATATCAGTGTTGCAGTGAATTGAAAATTGAGGCATGTTCAACAAGGTACAGGTTGTTGAACTTGTTTTTGTGTCCTATTTAATGTTGAAGATCAGTATTAAGTGGCTTTTCTAATAGTTTACTGTCGGGCTTTTTTTATTTCCAAACATAGGATATCCATTCCCCACCTTCTATGTAGTTGAATGCACTATATTAACTGAACACTATGTGCACACATTTCTTTTTTATACTTTTGTCAATACGTAATAAAAGTTCAAAATTTTTTGATGTATAACAAAATTAATCTGAATATTATTTTTAACTATTTTTTAAGCTGCATTTATTTACTATTAATATTAAAATATTGTAAATAATTTAATATCAGGGAGTAATAATTATAATGGCAACTAAGTATTATTTTTCTTTAGCATGTATTCTTGGTCTATTTTGGATTTTGTTATCGGGTCATACCAGTATACTGTTACTAACTCTTGGTCTTGCATCTATAGTTCTGGTTACATGGCTGGTTAGTCGTATGGATAGCAATGACAACGCTCCCATTCGTATGTTGTTTTCCATAAAGTTTCTTTCTTATCTTGGATGGCTTATGGGGAAGGTTATTGTTACTAATATTGATGTTGCAAAACGTATCTGGAATCCATCCCTGCCTATTAAACCAGCTTCTCGTAAGATTAAAGTAAGTATTAAAGACCCTCTCCTCAAAACCATTTATGCTAATTCAATAACTCTGACACCAGGCACAGTAACTACTGAAATTGGTGAAGATTATTTTATTGTTCATGCATTAAATACTAGGAATCTTGCTAAATTAAAAAAAGGTAAAATGCAAAAACGTCTTATGCGTCTAGAGGAGAAAGAATGATTGCTGCTGCTGTAGTTGCCTTACTAATAACTTTAGCTTTGACATTGATTCGTGCCTTCTTAGGTCCAAGTATTTATGATCAAATACTCGCTGTTAACTCTTTTGGTACCAAGACAGTTTTATTAATTGTTGTAGGTGGGCATGCGTTGGATTGGTTCAGTTATGTTGATATTGCATTGATGTATGCATTGGTTAACTTTGTTGGAACATTAGCAGTTATGCGTTTTTTTGAACAATATAAACCAGAAGGAGAACAATCATCATGATTATTAGCTTCTTAAGTGATATTTGTTTACTTCTTGGAGGATTTTTTACCTTAACTGGTGCACTTGGACTGTTACGTTTTCCTAACTTTTACTCAAGATTACATGCTGCTAGTGTTACTGAGTCTTTAGCCGCACCACTTTTAATTACAGGTGTTATTCTGGATACGGGGTTGACACTGGATAGTGCAAAGTTGGTACTTATAATCTTAATCATGGTCATTGCGAACCCAACAATTACTCATGCATTATGCCGTGCTGCTGCCCATGGTGGAGTTAATCCAGAGATGAGATTAAAAAGCAGTGAGAAAAAGCAATCTCAAACGGATACAGAACTTTCCTCTAAGGAGTCAAAATGATAGGGAATCTTCATTTAATAATTGATGTTTGTTTACTTGCTTTCTTAGTGCTGATAGTTTTTGCTGTAATGAAGGTAACAAACTTATTTGTTGCTACTATGCTATTTGGTATTTTTAGTTTTGTTACAGCTTTACTGTTTCTTGATTTAGATGCGGTAGATGTTGCCTTTACTGAAGCTGCAGTTGGTGCGGGGTTTTCTACTGTACTTATGTTAGCTGCTTTAAGACTTTCTGGTGCAGTTGAAAATGCGAAACACCGTCATTCAGCCTTAGGATTATTTATTGTAGTTCTTACTGGGGCTGCATTAATTTATGGTACATCAGATTTTCCAAATATGGGAGATGCTAATGCTCCTGTTCAATTACATCTTGCTCCTGAATTTATTCAGCTGACACAAGAGAAAATTGATATCCCAAATGTTGTTACAGCAGTTCTTGCAAGTTTTAGAGGATATGATACATTTGGTGAAACGGTAGTTATATTTAGTGCGGGCGTTGCAGTGTTATTACTACTTGGAATGGGTCATGTAGAACCTAAAAATGAACCCGAACAAAATATGGTTTTATGGGTTGTTGTTAAACCTTTTATTGCTTTAATTTTAATTTTTGGACTCTATGTACAGTTCCATGGTGACTTTGGTGCTGGAGGTGGTTTTCAAGCTGGAGTAATTTTTGCAAGTGGTATGATTCTTTATAGTTTGGTTTTTGGAGAAGGATATGCAAGGAAAGTTATCTCTTCAAGAATTTTACCAAGACTAGCTGCATTAGGTGTACTAATTTATGGTGTAACAGGATTAGCAAGTCTGCTTTGGGACAAACCTTTTCTTGATTATAATGCATTGTCTTCTAATCCCGTAAGTGGCCAACATATGGGTATATTACTGGTTGAAGCTGGCGTTGGTTTAGCAGTATTTGCAACAGTACTACTAATCTTTTATTCTTTTTCTGGAGTGAATCACAATGAATGAGTTATTAGGACATTTTAATTACTGGATAGTAATTTTTTTAATGATGATGGGACTATACATGGTAATTGCATCATCTAATCTAATTAAAAAACTGATTGGAATTTCTGTTTTTCAGGCCTCGGTATTTATATTGTATATCACCTTTGGTAAGATTACAGAGGGTAGCCCTCCTATCATCAGAGATAATGTTGATGTATATTCCAACCCTTTACCTCATGTACTTATACTTACAGCAATAGTTGTTGGTGTTGCGACTACATCTGTTGGTTTAGCACTCATAGTACGTATTAAAGAAGCTTATGGGAGTACTGATGAAGATGATATCCATGATATGGATGATAATGATGACTTTCACATTAAAAACAACAGGAGTATAACTTGAATCAAATGACACACTTACCTGTTCTTGTTGTTGTGGCACCCTTGTTGGCATCCGCATTAATTGTGTTAATAAATAGTCGAAAAGGTGCCTGGGTAATTACCCTGTTGACATCACTTTTCTGTTTTTATGCTTCTGTGAATATGTTACAAATGCTTCAAGATGTTGCACAGCTTAGCTATAAACTTGGAGGTTGGGATGCACCACTTGGGATTGAACTTCGCATTGATGCACTAAGTGCCTTGATGTTGTTAATTCTTACTGGTTCCGCTTCACTTGTGAGTTTTTATGCACTAAGAAGTGTTGAAAAAGAAATAGCAGATGGAAAACAAGTTCTGTTTTATACAGCTTTTTTATTAGTATTTGCAGGGCTTATTGGTATTAGTATTACTGGTGATGCATTTAATGTTTTCGTATTCTTAGAGATATCTTCACTATCTACTTATGCGATAATAAGTATGGGAAGAGATCGTCGTGCTCTGCATGCTTCATTTCAATACCTTATCATGGGAACAATTGGTGCAACCTTTATTCTTATTGGTATTGGTTTTATGTATGTAATGACAGGTACTTTAAATATGAATGATCTAGCTGCTCGTTTACCAGCAGTTGCCGATACTAATGCTATACGTGCTGCTTTTGCCTTTATAACAATTGGTGTTGGTATTAAAGCAGCTATGCTACCTCTTCACCAATGGCTACCTAATGCGTATGCATACAGCCCATCTGTAGTTTCAACGTTTCTAGCTGCCACTGCAACTAAAGTAGCTGTTTATGTAATGATTCGTTTTCAGTTAACTATATTTGGTATCGAATTTTCACTTCTTGATATGCCACTTGATAAGATATTAATGTTCTTAGGAACTCTAGGTATCTTAGGTGGTTCAATTTATGCAATCTATCAAACTAATGTAAAAAGAATGTTAGCATACTCTAGTATTGCACAAATTGGTTATATCTTATTAGCTATAGGTCTTGCAAGTCACGCTGGTTTCACTGCAGCGTTATTGCATATGTTTAATCATGCGTTGATAAAAGGTACTTTATTTATGGCACTTGGAATTATTTTCTTCCGATTTGCCACAACAGAATTATCTGCAATGTCAGGTACGGGTAAAACTATGCCATTTACAATGGCTGCTTTTACAATAGGTGGAATTAGTTTAATAGGAGTTCCAGGAACGGCAGGTTTTGTTAGTAAATGGTATCTTGTTACTGCTTTACTTGATGCCTCTTTATGGCCAGTGGCACTGTTAATACTAGTGGCTTCAATACTTACACTAATATATGTAGGTCGTGTTATAGAGGTTGCTTACTTTAGACCTGCTCCTGAAGGGCAAAGCCAACATAAGGTACCAAAAACTATGGTAATTGCTTTATGGGTATTTGCATTAGCTAATATTTATTTTGGTTTAGACAGTGATATAAGTATGGGTATCTCTACACTTGCCGTAGATCAGTTAATAGGGATTAGACCATGAGTATTGAAACACTTTATATTTTAATATTGGTTATACCACTACTAACAGCTGTTGGTGTATTGGTATGCCGTAAAAACGAAAATGTTCGTGAATCTGTAACGATTTTAGGAGGAATATCTTTATTTTTCGTAGTTGTTAAATTAGCGCTTAATTATGATTTTGAACAAACAGTAACGTTGACATTACTTGAGCCATTTGCAGGTTTATCAATAGCATTAGAGCTTGAACCACTAGGTTTAATTTTCACATTGGTTGCGGGATTCTTATGGCCAGTAACATCATTATATGCTATTGGGTATATGCGTTCACATCATGAAAAGAATCAGACAAGATTCTATTTTGCCTTTGCAATCTCAATTTTTGCCACTATGGCAATAGCTTTATCAGCTAACTTATTTACGCTATTTATTGCTTATGAGTTGTTAACACTTTTCACACTCCCATTAGTTACTCATGCAGGAACTGATGCAGCTAGACGTGCAGGTTGGACTTATCTGGGTATTTTAATGACAACGTCAATTGGATTCTTACTATTAGCAATTATTTGGACTTGGTCGTTAACTGGTACGTTAGAGTTTACTCCTGGAGGAATTCTAGCTGGAAAAGCTGAACCTGCTATTTTAGGTGGATTATTATTACTATTTGTTTTTGGTACAGGAAAAGCGGCATTGATGCCATTTCACCGTTGGTTACCAGCAGCAATGGTAGCACCAACACCTGTTTCTTCGTTGCTACACGCGGTTGCAGTTGTTAAAGCTGGTGTTTTTACTATTATGAAAGTTGCTGTTTATATTTTTGGAATTGACTTGATTGGCTCACTTGATAGTGCTTACTGGCTTTCACTGTTAGCTGGATTTACTATTGTTAGTGCTTCAATTATCGCAATGACAAAAGATAACTTAAAAGCAAGATTGGCGTATTCAACGATTAGTCAATTATCTTATATTATCTTAGCAGCTATGTTAGGTGTTGCTACTGGTGTATTTGCAGGTAGTTTACATATTGCAATGCATGCATTTGCAAAGATTACTCTGTTTTTCTGTGCTGGTGCCATCTTGGTTAGTATGCATAAAACTAAAGTTTCTGAATTAAATGGTATAGGACGAGCTATGCCTATAACAATGCTAGCATTTTTACTTGCATCACTTTCTATCGTTGGTTTACCACCACTTGGAGGAAGTTGGAGTAAGTGGTTATTGCTACAAGCAACTATGGAAGCACATAATATGGTATTACTCATAGTGTTATTGGTAAGTTCATTATTAAATCTATTTTACTTGGTGGAAATACCAATACGAGGATTTTTTGCCAAACCTGTTGATCCTATTTACAACACTGGCATAAAAGAAGCACCAAAATTTAGTTTGATTGCAATTTTAATTACAACAACGGGATGCCTAGCACTATTTTTCTTGGTTAACCCTGCGTGGAGTCTTGTGGAGCAAATTTTACGATGAAAAATAAAAAGTACTTATTTGATAAGCCCAAAAATGTAAAGCTACTAATAAGAGCTCTTTACGCCAGTTGTTTTGTTCTTTTTACTTTGGATCTAGTCATAGACCGGCATATTTATCACCCATGGGAAGAGTTTATAGGCTTTTATGCCTTCTACGGCTGTCTTTCGTGTGTGATACTGGTATTAATTGCGCGTGAAATGAGAAAAGTAGTTATGCGTGACGAAGATTATTATGACATTAAAGATATAGCAGTTGATGATTTAAGAACAGAAGATGAAAATAAAAACCAGGGAATAGAAGAAAAAAAGAAAGAAGACTTGATGATGACAGGAGAAAAAGTTGATGGATAGTTTATTACCAATTTTACCATTTTTTATTACAGCCATTCTAGCACTTTTTACTCGTGGTTGGGTACGTGCTGTTATTATGATTGGAACACCAATTATTGCTGCATATGGTATTTATAACCTTGAAGTTGGACACACACTTAATGCTACTCTAATGGGCTTTGAATTATCACCAATAAGAATAGACCGACTATCAATGCTGTTTGGTTATCTGTTTTGTATTGCAGCAATATTAGGTAATATTTATGCTTTATATCATAAAGACACTATGCAGCACTTTGCGGCTCAAGCTTATGCTGGTAGTGCTGTAGGTGCTGTTTTTGCTGGTGATATGCTGACTCTGTTCATTTTTTGGGAATTAATGGCTTTAACATCATCCGTATTCATTTTTGCTAGGCGTAGTGATGCATCATTATATGCGGGTATTCGTTATTTAGTAATACAGATTATATCTGGTCTATTACTATTAGCTGGAATTGTAGTTTACTACCAGTCAATTGGAAATCTTGATTTTAATCATTTAGGATTAGATGCTCCTGGTGCTTGGTTCTTCTTCTTAGCCTTTGGTATTAAAAGTGCTTTCCCATTTTTACATAACTGGTTGACGGATGCTTACCCAGAGGCAACTCCTAGTGGTACAGTGTTCTTAAGTTCATTTACAACAAAAGTTGCTGTTTACGCATTGGCTCGTTCATTTGCTGGTGAGGAAATACTTATTTATATAGGTGCTGTAATGGCCTTCTTTCCAATTTATTATGCAGTTATTGAAAATAATTTAAGAAGAGTATTGACATACAGTCTTATTAACCAGATTGGATTCATGGTAGTTGGTATTGGTATTGGTACAGAATTAGCTTTAAATGGTGCAGTGGCTCATGCTTTTGCGGATGTAATCTTTAAGGGATTATTGATGATGAGTATGGGAGCAGTACTATTCTCCACTGGTGAAATGCGTGGTTCTGAACTGGGTGGTCTGTATAAACGAATGCCAAAAACAGCTATCTTCTGTATTATTGGAGCTGCCTCCATATCTGCCTTTCCTTTATTCAGCGGATTTGTTAGTAAATCTATTATAGTTACTGCTGTTTTACAAGAAGGTTACTATGGTGTTTGGCTAATACTATTGTTTGCAGCTGCTGGTGTATTCCATCATGCTGGTATTAAAATTCCATTCTTTGCTTTCTTTTCCCATGATTCTAAACACAGCGAAACAGCAAAAGAAGCACCAAAGAATATGTTGTGGGCAATGGCTCTTAGCTCCGTATTATGTGTTCTTATAGGTGTTTATCCAGGAACGTTCTATTCGATGTTACCTTGGCCAATGGACTACATGCCTTACGATACGACACATGTGCTGACACAACTACAACTGCTGTTCTTCTCAGCACTTGCATTTGTTTGGTTGAAGTTAGCTCATATTTATCCACCTGAACTTAAATCAGTGAATATTGATGCTGAATGGATATATAGAAAACTATTCCCTAAATCAATTTATAACATTACTAATATTTGGTCTTTATTTTACGGTAAAGTTCAGTTACAAATGGGACAATTATTACAAATATCTCAGTATACTACTACTCAATTCTTTGGTGCTGATGGATTCTTATCTAATTTTCGTTCCCTAGGTGGTATGGTTATGTGGGTAGCAGTACTATTGTCTGCTTCACTGTTTTTATATTATCTGTAGTATTTACAAAAGTGGGCTTCTTTTACGGTTAGGCTATCAAAAGATGGAAAAGTATAAGAAAGAATGGTTATGCAGAATGATAAAGTAGTAAATGTAATTTCATTAAAAGAAAAAGCGAAAGATCTTACTCTCCTTTATGTTGAAGATGAAAAAGATTTGCATGTGAGAACAACTGATTTTTTATGTAAACTATTTTCTAAAGTTGATACAGCTATAGATGGTAAAGAAGCTACATTCTGAAATTTATTATAGTGTTTTTCTGTGTCCAAAATAACTCCAAATAACAATAAATATTCTTTTGATTTTGCAAAAGTCCCTTTTTCTAGTTATTTATCGTTTTTTGTTGGTTTAAAAGAATTTTCCTGTCAGGCGTACCAGTGAAAATAACAGTTGGTTTTTGCTCCTTCGTCACTTATTTTAACGAACTATTATTTGCCTCCTAGTGAGGAGTTCCTCAACCTCTCATTTTTAGAGCAGTTTTTACAAATGGAAAGCTTGTTCCAAAACGAGTTGAATTTTGGAGCATGTTCAACAAGGTACAGGTTGTTGAACTTGTTATTTTAACTTAGATACTTTGCACTTCTTTTTCATCAAGATTGATAAGAAGTTGATATAGTTTATTTCTATTACTATCCTCTTTTTTCCAATCATTAAGTGTTGTAAATGGTATATCTAAATATTTACTAATTTGTACCTGTGTCATTTTGTATCCTTTA